>Ga0210409_10001552_pt1 | contig 29579 bp, 23 predicted proteins | sample IncBWH17MmetaG_FD_161649 | JGI IMG/M metagenome (GOLD analysis project Ga0210409, IMG submission 161649) | Forest soil microbial communities from Barre Woods Harvard Forest LTER site, Petersham, Massachusetts, United States - Inc-BW-H-17-M | ecosystem: Environmental > Terrestrial > Soil >...
GCGGCAGGCCTCAGCGCCCTGGCAGCCAGCTTAGGTGTAGCGCGCACGCGGCTGAGCCGCTTCGCGATCGCGGCGCCCATTTCCGCCGGCGAGCGCACCGTAGTGATGCCGGCCGCTTCGAGCGCCGCGAACTTTGCCGCCGCCGTACCCTTGCCGCCTGCGACGATGGCGCCAGCGTGCCCCATGCGCTTGCCCGGAGGCGCCGCGACGCCGGCGATATAGGCGACCACCGGTTTGCTGACATTCTTGTGAATGAAGGCCGCTGCGGCTTCCTCGTCGCTGCCGCCGATCTCGCCCACCATGAGGATTCCCTCGGTTCTTGGGTCCTTTTCGAATAAATCCAGGACATCAATGAAATTCATGCCGCGCACCGGATCACCGCCGATGCCCACACAGGTGCTTTGGCCCAAACCGTTGTTGGTGGTTTGAAACACGGCCTCGTAGGTCAGCGTGCCGGAGCGGGAAACGATGCCCACGCGCCCTTTCTTATGAATGAATCCCGGCATGATGCCGATCTTGCATTCATTCGGGGTGATGATGCCGGGACAGTTCGGGCCGATGAGCCGGGTCGCGTAGCTGGCGAGGGTCGCCTTGACGCGCACCATGTCATTGACCGGGATGCCCTCGGTGATGCAGACGATCAGCTCCGCACCCGCATCCGCCGCTTCCAGGATGGCATCCGCCGCATATGGCGCCGGCACATAAATCATGCTCACGGTGGCGCCGGTTTTCGCCATCGCCTCCCTGGCGGTATCGAACACCGGCAGGCCGAGGTGCTTTTCGCCGCCACGCCCGGGCGTGACGCCGCCCACCAGCTTGGTGCCATACGCCAGGCATTGCTCGGAATGAAACGTACCCTGTTTGCCGGTAAAACCCTGGCAAATCACCTTGGTATTCTTGTTGACCAGAATGCTCATTTGCCGGGCTCCGCTAGGCTGACCGCTTTGACGGCCGCATCCGTGAGATCGCTCGCCGGCGTGATGGCAAGGCCGCTGCTCGCCAGCAGCGAGCGCGCCAGCGGCGCGTTGGTGCCCTCGAGGCGCACGATGACCGGGATGCTCACCCCCACCTCTTTGACGGCGGCGATGATGCCCTCCGCAATCATGTCGCAGCGGACGATGCCGCCGAAAATATTGATCAGGATCGCGGTCACCTTGGGGTTGGACAGAATCAATTTGAACGCCGTCGAGACGCGCTCCTTGGTGGCGCCTCCGCCCACGTCCAGGAAGTTGGCAGGCTTTCCGCCATGCAGCTGTATGAGGTCCATGGTTGCCATGGCGAGACCCGCGCCATTGACCATGCAGGCAATATTACCGTCCAGCGACACATAATTGAGCTCGTGCTCCGCGGCCTTGCGCTCCATGGGATCTTCTTGCGAATCATCGCGCATTTTGGCCAGAGATCCCTGGCGAAACAGGGCGTTATCTTCGATGTTGATCTTCGCGTCCAGGGCAAGGAGTTCCCCGTCCGCAGTCACGATCAATGGATTGACCTCCACCAGGCTGGCATCGCGCTCCAAGTACAGCTTGTAGATGGCGTGCGCGATTTTTCCGAATTGCGCGACCTGCGCGCCACCAAGTCCCAAGCCATAAGCCAGTTGCCGGCATTGAAAGTCCTGCAGCCCGGCTGCCGGATGCACATTGATGCGAATGATCTTTTCCGGGGTGTGTTCGGCCACTTCTTCGATGTCCATCCCGCCCGCCGCCGAGGCGACAAACGCAAGGCGGCCGGCATCGCGATTCAGCACCAGGCTGAAGTAAATCTCCCGTGCGATCTTCGAACCCAGCTCCACGTACACCTGGTGCACCGGCAATCCTTCCGGGCCGGTCTGGTGCGTAACCAGCCTCGTGCCCAGCATCGCCTGTGCAGCCGCGCGAACTGCTGGCAGATCCTTGGCGACTTTGACTCCCCCGGCCTTACCGCGGCCGCCTGCGTGCACCTGGGCCTTGACCACCCACAGAGAGCCGCCCAACCCCTTGGCCGCGGCTTCTGCAGCTTCCGGCGAGTCCGCCACCTGTCCTTTCGGGACCGGGATGGCGTATTGGGCAAATAGCGCCTTCGACTGATACTCGTGCAGGTTCATGAAGCTCCTTCGGTTCAACAGATCGCGTAAGGCGCGCTATTCTGAATTAAGCTTAAGGCGAGCGCAAAACAGGCAGTCGCAACAACTTGAACCGCCAGATCGAACGCAACGACTTAAGTCCAGCGCCCAATTGGCGCGTGCTCGGTGTCCTCAATTTGTTTCGAGTCTTGGTGCCGCTGCTGCTGCTCGGCCTGTATTCGTTGGGCGGCGCGCGCGGCTTTGCGGTTTATTCCGCGCGGCTGTTCTTCGGTGCCACGATATTTTATCTGTGTTTCGGCCTGGGCAGCGTCATTTTGGTGCGACGAAGGGTGGAAAGCGCCAACGTGCAGACCATCCTGCAGGCAACGGTCGACATGCTGGTACTGGTCGTGCTTTTGCATACCTGCGGCGGGGTGGCCAGCGGCTTAGGTTTGCTGTTCCTGGTGCCGGTTGGAGGGCTGGCCTTCCTGCTGCCGCCGCGCAGCGCCCTGTTCCTTGCAGCCGTTGCCGCGATCGCCGTGCTTGCCGACACGATTTGGCAGCAGTTGGGCGGCATATCCGACACCAATTCCTATGCCACGGCGGGTTTGCTTGGCGTGATGTTGTTTGTTGTCGCAGCCGCCGCGAGCGTCGCCGCTGGCCGCATGCGCGAGAGCGAGGATTTGGTCCGTCAGAAGGACCTCGATCTGGCGAACATGGCCGAGCTATCCCAATACATCGTGCAGCATCTGCGCGAGAGCCTGCTGGTAGTCGACGGCGCCGATAAGATTCGACTCATCAATGAGTCGGCGGCGGAAATTCTAGGCGACAATCATGCCGTCCCGGGAGCGCTGGTGGGCGAGGTGTCGCCACGCTTGCTGTATTCGTTGTCCACATGGCGGCAGCGCGATCAAAGCGAGAATACTCCGTCGACCTTCGTGGCGGCCGACGGTGCGCGCGTGATTCAGCCGCATTTCGCGCCGCTCGGAAGCATGCCCGGACCCACGCTGATCTTTCTCGAAGACACGAGCCTCATGGCCGAGCGCGTGCAGCAAGGCAAGCTTGCCTCGCTCGGCAGGCTGTCCGCGAGCATCGCCCACGAGATTCGCAACCCGGTCGGCGCCATGAGCCATGCCGGGCAACTGCTGGCCGAAAGCGCCGCCATCGGACCCGATGAGCGCAGATTGACCGACATCATTCGCAACAACTCCAACCGTGTCAGCACCATCGTCAACAATATCCTGCAGTTGTCGCGGCGCGATGCAACGAAGCCGTCGCGCCTGAGTCTGGGCGATTGGTTTGAAGAATTCTTGGCCGAATTCTGTGAAACCATGCAGACCCGCAAATCGCAGATCGCAATTGACGAAGAGTCCGATGATCTCGAAGTGCTTTTCGATCCCAGCCAGCTGCACCAGGTGGTCTGGAATTTGTGCGACAACGCCCTGAAATACGGCGAGACTCGCGACGGAATCAACGTCGAGATCAAGCTCGGCCGGATGAGTTCCAGCAACCGGCCGTATCTTGACGTCGCCGATCGTGGCCCCGGCATCGAGCCGCAGGCGGTCGATCGCATTTTTGAGCCCTTCTTTGCGGGTCGTAAAGGCGGTACCGGCCTGGGGCTTTTCATCGCTCGCGAATTGTGCGAATTGAATCACGCCATACTGCTGTACGAGCCTCGGGAAGGCGACGGCAGCATATTTAGAATCGTCTTCAGCGATCCGCAGCGCTGGGAGGAGTAGCAGCTTCGGCAATCAACTCGAATCGCGGGTAGCGCTCGCCGGGCCTCGCGCGGCGCTGATCCGAAGGACCCAAGTACCATTGTTCGTAAGCGGGGCCGGTGCTTACCCGCCGGGCGGCGGGCCAATTCGTGAGTACCATCTTCTCGTCCAGCTCCCCTCCGCGGCTGGCGAGGTATAAGTCGGCATCCCTCAAATAAGGGTCCATCTGCACCATGTCCGCCACATAGAAACCACGCCTCGGGCGAATGAAGTAGACATTGTTGCCCGGGCGCTTCGGAGCACCGAGTTGCGCCAAGTGCTGGGAAATGAACTGCTGGATCTCGTTCAATTGGAATGGAACCATGATCACCAGGCTCAAAATCGCACACGCCCCCGCAAACGAAGCAGTTTTTGGATTCGCGACTGGTCTATTGGTCATTGCACAGCCAGCCAGGATCGGGATCACCCCCCAAGCTGAATGAAAATAACGATAGCCCCAGCCGTGCCCTTGATCGAAGGTGACAAATAGATATCCCAGGAATGTAAGGACCGCGGAAGCCGTCAGCAGGCGCACCTTGGAGTTTTCGCGGTAGCGAATGCAGCCAATGATTGCGAATACGAACAGGCAGGGCACCGCCCACACCCACATTTTTACGAAGGAAGCTGCACGCGTATTGAGTACGGCTAGCGTTGGCCAGGTAAAAACGCCGTGGACCAGACCGCTTGTGCCGGACAGTGTTTGGCCCGCGGATCCGATATCGGCCCGCAACCACAGCCACCCCAATCCAAAACCGATTCCCGGCAGATAGCCGAGAATCAATGGCAGGCAAAGACGCCGCTGCCCGCGGTCGAGCACCATGGCAAGCAGCCATGGAATTGCGAACAGCGTGTGCGGAAGCGGATTGTGCAGGATCAGGGCCAGCGAACCCGTGAGACCCGCGCAGAATGCCCGGTACCCATTCGGCCGCTGCAGCAGCGCTGCGAAAAGCAGATTCGCAGTCAGATGCGACTGCAACGAATAGTATGAAATGGCGTTCGCTGCGAAGGCAGCGGAGGCCAGCGCGAACAGCAATGCCCATCCCGCGGCCAGGCGTTCATGTGTGATCTCCTTGGTTATCCGATGCATGAGCAGCAATGCCAGCCCAGCGAGGCAGGCATTGCACAGCCACTGCGCCTGAAGATATTCGAAGGGCGCCAGCAGCAGGGCAAACCCGGGCCAATATTCTTCAATGACCCTGCCGGTTTCGGGCGACGCGACGAGAAATTCGCCGTTGAAGCCGCGCACCACGAGCCAATCGATGTAGCTTGGCGGCAGCTGCGCGGAAAGATGCCCGGCAGCGAATATCTTCGCTTGAAACACAGCTGCGTATTCGTCCATGGACAGCGGGTAGTTGTGGTAGACGGCGACGGCCCCGAGCGCGAATAGTGCGATGCTCGCCACGGCCACCCAAACCGCGCGTTCTTCCAGAACCTCTACAAGCCGCAATACCGGCGCCGGCCGATTCCACAACGCAGCCAGGCAGCATATCGCCACAGATATCCATGCCGCCTTCAGGTCCGGCATCAGTAGAAATCGGAAAATCGGCGAAAAGCCCACGCTGAAGAACAAGATGTGATCGAGCATATAAAAATATGCAAGGCACATCACCGAGAGCACCATCCCCGCCCAAATGACGCGCTGACCGATGGCCCTGGTTTCCGTCATAATTACATGTTTACACATCAGATATACCAATGCACTCGATGCGCCCTCCGTTACAGAAAATTCTGGTCGCCTCGAGCCTAGCGCTGCTGCTGTTCGTGCTGTGGGTGCTGATGCGCGGCTATCAGGGTTTTGCCGGCGATGCGCAAATCTATGCTTTTCAAGCATTGGCAAGGATCCACCTAGGGCTATCGACGGATCTCTATCTCTCGAATACCTCACAGGACCAGTACACGGTGTTTTCACCGTTCTATGCCTGGTTCATACGCTGTATCGGCTTGGAGAGCGCAGCTCGGCTGCTGACGCTTTTTTTCACGGCGTGGCTAATTGCAGCGGCATGGATGGTGGCCGTCGGCACAATTGAAAGCGGCGGCGCAAGCGACGCCGAGGCGAACGGCGCCGCGTGGTTGGGAGCAGCCTTTCTCGTGATCGCCGCGGGCGACTACGGTGCCGCAGGCGTGTTCCGAATTTCCGATTCTTTCTTGACTGCGCGGCTGCCCGCCGAGGCCCTGGTCGTTACTGCAATGGCTTTCTATTGCCATGGAAGGAGGATTCTCGGCTTTGCGTTGGCGATTGCGGCGCTGTTCGTTCATCCCCTCATGGCATTGCCCGGGATTCTGCTGTTGATTTGCCTGTCGCTTCCCGTCCGCTTGAGCCTTATCGGCGCAATCGTGGGAGTTTTTGCCGCACTTGGCGCCGCGCTTGCCGCGGTGAGCCTGCCGGCAGCCGCGCAGGTCTTGACCGTCATGGACGCCGACTGGCTCGATGTGGTCCGCGAACGATCGCAATTTCTTTTCTTGCAGCTCTGGTCGCTGCGCGACTGGGACATCAGCTTGCGTCCGCTGATTTATTTAACATTCATTGCAACGGCCATAAAGGAAGCGCCAATACGCCGAGTCTGCCTCGCCGGCCTGATCGTCGGCGGCTGCGGATTTGCGGTGGCGCTCATCGGGTGTCTGATTGGACCGATCGCCGTGTTGGTGCAAGGTCAGGCTTGGCGCTGGGAGTGGATAGCCTGTTTTTTGAGCGTTCTCCTATTGCCCGCCACGCTGTTGCGCATTTGGCGCGATGAACCCTGTGGGCGGCTTTGCGCCGTGTTGTTGCTCGGTGGATGGGTGGTTTCAGCCCTCGGCGGCACAGGCTGCGTTCTGTTGGCACTGATTCTCTGGACGCAGCGTATGCGCGTGGGTGCCCGCACGGTTGAGTATTTTCGCTGGATGGCCCTGCTCGGCGCCTTCGTGCTCCTGGCGTGGATCATCAGCGCTTCGGTGGGCCATGGCTCCGTGGCCTTGAACAGGATTGGCGGCATACTGGCAGCGCAAGTCGCCGCTGCTGCGCTATTCGCGCTTCTGTGGTGGTGGCTGCGCGGCGCCGTGCGTCCGCGCGCGCCATTGATCGTGTCCGCGGCGCTGCTCGTGGCGTCGATATTCATCGTTCCCGCCTCGTTCACGCAGGCGCGCACTCTGGGCTCCGACGCCAAGGAATTCTCAGACTGGTCAGATGCAATTCCTGCGGACAGCACTGTGTTCGTCGCGCCGGCGCGCGACGTCGGATCGTTCGTATGGTTTAGCTTGAGACGCCCGAATTATCTGGCACTGGACCAATCGGCCGGAGTGGTCTTCTCGCGCGCGACCGCGCTCGAGATCCGCCGCAGATCAGAGGTGTTGCTGCCCCTGACGCAACCGACCTGGAAGATCTTATCCGGGATCCGCCGGCACGCCGCCAAACTCAAGGAGGATGCGCCTCCCACCCGCCCTCTCACTGCGGCCTCGTTAATCGAGGTGTGCGGCGATCCCAAACTTGGTTTTGTCATCTCTCCGGAACATGTCGGATTCGCCGCGCTTCGCCATACCCGCGAGGGCGCTTGGAAGGATTGGAATCTTTATGACTGCCGGCAAACCCGACAAAAACCCTGAAAAGATCGCGGTCATCGCCGGTGCCGGGCCTGCGGGACTGACAGCCGCGCTCGAATTGCTGCGCCGCTCAAGCATCAAACCCATCGTATTCGAGTCAGACACTCAGGTCGGCGGCATCTCGAAGACCATAAATTACCGCGGCAATCGAATGGATCTCGGCGGCCATCGATTTTTTTCGAAATCGGACTGGGTGATGCGCTGGTGGCAGGAAATACTACCGGTCGCAGCCGTCCAACGGGCATTCGATGCACCGCTTCGCATCAACTACCAGCGCCAATCGCGGGATTGGGCACCTGAAGCCGCGGCACCCAGCTCCCCTGACGCCGTCATGTTGGTTCGTCAGCGCCTATCCCGGATCTTTTATCGGCGGCGCTTTTTCGACTACCCGCTGACGCTCAACACCGCCACCTTGAAGAATCTCGGCGTCATCGAAGCGATGCAGATCGGCTTGAGTTACGGTAGAGCGCAACTGCTCAGGAGGTCGCCGGAAAGCTCGCTCGAGGATTTCTTTATCAATCGATTTGGCAACCGCCTGTACCGCACCTTCTTCAAGGACTATACCGAAAAGGTTTGGGGCGTCCCGTGCCGGGATATTTCCGCCGAGTGGGGAGCGCAGCGAATCAAGGGATTGTCGGTGGCCAAGGCGATCGCGCATGCGATTGCGCGGCCATGGCGCAGCCCGGCGCAGATTTCGCAAAAACACACGCAGACCAGCCTCATCGAGAGGTTTCTGTATCCCAAGTTTGGACCCGGCCAGATGTGGGAGGAGGTCGAGAGGCAGGTGCGGGCGCGCGGCGGAGACATCTATCTTAAGAATCGCATAGTCGGCATCGAACGCGACGGCCACTGCGTGACGGCCGTGAACGTGCTCGATATCGCGACTGATTCGGTGCGGCGCGTGCCTTGCGATTATCTGCTCTCCTCCATGCCGGTTCGCGGCCTGGTTGAATGCTTGCGACCCGAAGATGCGCAAATTTCGCGGATAGCGGATGCCTTGCCCTATCGCGATTTCATGACCGCCGGATTGCTGCTGCGCCGGATGAACTCCCCTGCCGGCTCGCGCAATACCGGGCATCGCGTGCCGGAGGATCTTGGCACACGGCAGGACAATGGCATGCCGCCGGACAACTGGATCTACATCCAAGAACCCGACGTGCGAATCGGCCGTCTGCAGGTCTTCAACAATTGGAGCCCGGCGCTGGTTGCCGATGCCGGCACCATCTGGCTCGGGCTCGAATACTTCTGCCGCGAGGGCGATGACCTATGGTCCATGGACAACGGCCGGTTCATTGATTTTGCCGCCGCGGAACTGGAGAAAATCGGCCTCATCGATCGCGGCGAGGTCATCGACGGCACTCTGGTTCGCGTGCCGAAGGCCTACCCCGCTTACTTCGGCGCGTACCGCCACTTCGGCGCAATTCGCGCCTATTTGGACGGGTTTGCGAATCTTTATCCCATCGGCAGAAATGGCATGCACCGCTACAACAATCAAGACCACTCCATGTTGGCGGCGATGAGCGCAGTCAGCTCGATACTCGATGGCGGCCGCGGCAAGGCGGACATCTGGCGCATCAACGCGGAAGATGGCTATCACGAAGAAATCGAGGAACTCACCTGAATCCGGCGCAGCGGGCTCACCGGTGCCCGGCGCGCACGTGACGCGTTAGCGTTAGGAGCGGTTGGCTCGATAGCCGAGCTTGTAGATCGTTGCCAGCGTGGCGGCGACTGGCCGAGGCCAGAGGGTGTCAAAGATGGCGCGATCCTCGCGCTCGCGTGCTCGATTGGCGATTGTCGCCGTGGTCTCGCTCCCGGCGTGGACGCCCTTGGAAACCAAGCATTCGCGCACGTAAGCAAATCCGCCGGGCCGGCGCGCCAACTCCAGCCAGGCCGACCAATCCAGGTTGGTCTTAAACCCGTCCGGAAACCGGAATTCAGTCAGCATCCTGCGATTGAGCATCACACTCGGGCAGCAGATGGGGTTGCCGAGAGACAGCAGGCGCACCTTATCCAGCTCGTCGGCAATACATTCGCGTGCACCGAAGGCGCGGCGGCGCAAAGTGCGCTTGATGTGCACGTTGATGTTGGTTGGGCGTCGGCCGCGCGACGTGTGCTCGGAGAAATCGCAAAAGGCGAGGAGTGCATCGGGATGACGACGCAGCGCGCCACCAATTTCGGCAACATAGGACGGCGCGTAAAGATCGTCCTGATGGGCCAGGGTGACAAATGCACTCTTGGCCTGTGCAAATGCAAAATTCCAGTCGGCCGCAATGTCGCTGCGCAACGGATTGACATGCAGCGGAAGGGTGTACCGCTTTGCAAGCGCCGCCAGTTCCGCCGTTGGGGTAGAGGTCGCCAGAAAGATATCGCTGCGACTTGGCGTCTGGGCCAGCAGCGATTCGATCAGCGCGGCGAGGTTCGGTGCTGCGCGATATACCGGAATCGCAAACGTGTGGTCCACCTGATTTGGTCTCAAAAGCCTACGTTGCCGCGGTGTCGTGATCCTAGCATAGCGCGCACCATGCCCTGCCACGGGGACTCACGCTACAATACACCCATGCCCAAAGCCGCTGTCTTGGTTGTCGATGATGAACCGGATATTTGCGAATTACTGTCCATCACCCTGCAGCGGATGGACCTTGCTCCGCGAACGGCGAACACAGTGGCGGAGGCGCAGCGCTTGTTAAAGGCCGAGCGCTTCGATTTGTGCTTGACCGACATGCAGCTTCCAGACGGCGACGGTTTGGAACTGGCCGAATGGATGCAGCAATACACGCCGAGCGTACCGGTGGCAGTGATAACGGCACACGGCAATGTGGAGACCGCCGTACGCGCGCTCAAACTCGGGGCCTTCGATTTCGTCTCCAAGCCCTTGGATCTCATTGGCCTGCGCAAATTGGTGGCCACGGCAATCAAGTTATCGGGTACCAGCGACGGCGACACGAGCGTATTCGGCCCGCGTTTGCTCGGCGCCTCGCCGGCCATGCAAAACATGCGCGATATGATCGCGAGAGTTGCGCGCAGCCAGGCACCTGTACATATCTTTGGCGAGTCCGGCACGGGGAAGGAGTTGGTGGCAAAGCTCATCCACGAATCCGGGCCGCGCCGCGACGGCCCGTTTGTGCCGGTCAATTGCGGCGCGATTCCGACCGAGCTGATGGAAAGTGAACTTTTCGGCCATAAGCGCGGCAGTTTCACCGGCGCGGTCAGCGACAAAAAGGGGCTAATTCAATCCGCAGAAGGCGGGACTTTGTTTCTCGACGAAATCGCGGACTTGCCGCTGCATATGCAGGTCAAGCTGTTGCGGGTCATCCAAGAGAAGTCGGTGCGTCCGGTGGGCGAGCAGTTCGAGGTGGGCCTCGATGTGCGGTTTTTGTCCGCGACTCACAAGGTTCTTTCCCAGCTGGTTGCCGAAGGAAGATTCCGGGAAGACCTGTTCTATCGCATCAATGTCATCGAGCTGCGAGTGCCGTCGCTGCGCGAACGTCCCGAAGACGTGCAGGAACTGGCCGAAGCGGTACTGCGGCGGTTGGGACGGCGGATGAAGGTGACACCGCCAATGCTCGCCAAAGACGCATTAACAGCGCTGGAGTCCTATGCATTTCCCGGCAACGTCCGCGAACTCGAGAACATCCTGGAACGCGCGATCACTTTGAGTACCGGCGGTGAGATCCGCCTGGGCGACATTCAATTGCGGCCGAATCCGGCGGCCGCGCCGGCGGCAAATGCTCAAGGCGAAGGAGCCCTCGGCGATCATCTCGAGGAAATCGAACGCGACGCCATCCTCAAGGCACTCGAACAGACTCGATACAACAAGACGGCAGCCGCCAAAGTATTGGGTATGTCATTTCGCGCGCTAAGGTATCGGATCAAGAAGCTGGGAATCGAGTAGGGCAGTCGCGCACGAAGAGTGAGCACTCTCTCAAATTTGGGAAATTTGCCATATTCCGGTATCCCAGAGGTCCCGGGACCATAAACATGTAGGTTAGACTCAGGCTTCGGGTCATGTTATTTGGAAACCCAACAGCGATGAGTAACTGGTTCGACGCGCGCGAAGCAACCGAATTCGGCACTGCCTTGGCGGATCAATTTACCCGCAGTGTGCATTCGAGTTCTGCTGCGCTCCCTAACAAGAAAGGCGTACGCAATCAACCGATCGATGTATTGCAGCAGATTCTCGATCGGGCCGATTCAAACAATCTTAAGCTGAACTTCTACAAGAAGGCAAAGTTTGCCAACTCGTTCAAGTGGCGGTTGCTCGAAAACGGATTAAAAAAGGAGGTTGCCGATGAGGTGACCGAGAGAGTGCTGGTGCATCTGGCCCGCAACAAGGCCGCTTCGGCATTGGTGGGCGAATCAGCGGCGGGGGATGCGGATCGGACCCGCTCCGTCCGCCAGCTCTTGACCGATGGCAATAAGTGCATGTTTGAAGGCGCATATTCCGATGCAATTTCTATTTATCAGAAATTGCTTCAGCGCAATCCGCGCGATCCTGATGCGCTGAATAATCTTGGGGCGGCACTGGTCAAAATTGGCCTGTACGCGGAGGCGGAGGAACACTTTCGTGAAGCTACGCGATTGCACCCGGATTTCGCCTCTGCGCATAGTAATCTTGGGGAAGTGCTTCGAATACAGGGGCAATTTCAAGACGCGGAGAATTGGCTGCGACGAGCCGTTAAGCTAAACCCGAAGCATACTGACGCACGGAACAATCTTGGACTGACCTTCGTTTTTCTTGGCCGGCTTGGCGATGCGACGAATCAATTCAAGAAGTCGCTCAAGCTCGCCCCACAGAATGCGGGCGCGTTGTTTGGGATGGGGCACGTGGCGGCAATAGAAGGCCGCTTTGATGAAGCAAAGGCAATGTTTAATCGCGCGCTGCACGCCAATCCTCGAATGGCGAGCGCTTGGGCGAGCATGGCCGGCTTACGCAAGATGACGCCTTCTGATGGCGCCTGGCTGGAGCGTGCGCAGCAAATCGCCGCGAGCGGGATCTCGCCACTGGAGGAGGCCGATCTGCGCTTTGCGATTGGAAAGTATTACGATGACGTAGAGGATTTCACGCAGGCGTTTAAGAGCTACAAGGACGCCAACGAGTTGCAGAAGACCGCTGCCGCGGCCTATCAGCCACTCGCGCGTACCCAATTTGTCGACGACTTGATGCGCGTCTATACGCGCGAGTCCATGTCAAACGTGTCGCCGGCGTCTGATTCGATGAAGCCAATCTTCGTGGTCGGCATGCCGCGCTCGGGAACATCGCTCGTCGAACAAATCATCGCCTCTCATCCCTCTGTGAAAGGAGCCGGAGAATTAGGATTTTGGAGCCGCGCACTACAGGAACATGGAGCCGCCGTGCGGCAAGGGCTGCTCGACCTATCAACGAAGAAGAAACTGGCCGATGCCTATCTGCGCGCCCTGGAGGCTCGGTGCGGTGATTCTCCGCGGATCGTCGACAAAACACCCCTCAATTTCGACAATCTGGGCATCATTCATTCAGTTTTCCCGAAGGCTCGCATCATCTACATGCAGCGAGACCCGGTTGATACTTGTTTGTCGTGTTATTTCCAAAAGTTCAGTGCGGAAATGGACTTTGCCTCGGAATTAATCGACCTGGCGCACTTTTACAAGCAACACCAGCGCGTCATGGCGCATTGGCGGGCCCTGCTTCCGCCGGGAACGATTCTGGACGTGCCCTATGCCGAGTTGGTTGCCCATCAGGAGTTATGGACCCGAAAAATTCTGGAATTCCTGGGTCTCGAGTGGAATGAACAGTGTCTGGATTTCAATGCGACCAGCCGTCTTGTGGCAACCGCAAGCTTTTGGCAAGTAAAGCAACCCATCTTTGAGGGTTCCGTGGGACGTTGGCGAAACTACGAGAAGTTCATCGGTCCGTTGTTAGCGCTGCGAGATTGACTCAAATGTTGGCGGTACCCACATCGCCATCCAAATCGCGACCCAGGTCACGCAGTTGAAGGTTGTGCTTTGTGTGTCGAGGTTTAGAATCGGTCGCTATCATGATCAGGCCGAGCGACTTGATGGCAGCCAGACCAGCGAGTCGCGCCTCCCTGGAACTGACCATTCTCATGCCCTGCCTCAACGAGGCGGAGACTGTCGCGACATGCGTACGCAAGGCGCGCGGCTTTCTTGAGCGAACCGGCATCGAGGGTGAGGTGCTGGTCGCCGATAATGGGTCGACCGACGGGTCGCCTGAACTTGCCGACGCGGCGGGTGCCCGCGTGGTGCGCATTGCGCGCAAAGGCTATGGCAGCGCGCTGATCGGCGGAATTGACGCTGCCCGTGGGCGATTCGTGATCATGGCCGATGCCGACGACAGCTATGATTTTTCGCAGCTCGATCCGTTTGTCGATGCATTGCGGGCCGGCAACACGATGGTCATCGGCCATCGTTTTCGTGGTGGCATCAGGCCGGGCGCCATGCCGCTGATGCATCGTTACATTGGCAATCCAGTGTTGAGTTTCGTCGGGCGCCTGTTCTTCTCCTCCAGGATAGGTGACTTTCATTGCGGTCTACGCGGCTTCGATCGCGCGGCGGCGCTGCAATTGGGGCTGCGTGCCCCGGGTATGGAGTTCGCAAGTGAGATGATAGTCAAGGCGACCCTCGCCCGTTGGCGTATTGCCGAGGTGCCCACCGTTCTGTCGCCGGACGGCCGCACGCGGCCGCCGCATCTGCGCAGCTGGCAGGATGGGTGGCGTCACCTGCGCTTTTTGCTGATGATGAGCCCCCGCTGGTTGATGCTGTATCCAGGCGCGTGCCTGATCGGGATCGGTGCCGCGGCTGAACTGTTGATCCTGCATGGTCCGGTCGTCATCGGCGGTGTCGGATTCGACATCCACACCATGCTGTATGCCGCCGGCGTAACCATTCTGGGAGTACAGCTGGTGCTGTTCTCTTTATTAGCGCGCACCATCGGCGTACTGAAGAATCTCTTGCCGATGTCCCCTCCCCTGGCGCGATTTCTGCGCATCTTTAGCCTCGAGCGCGGGATTCTACTCGGCCTATCGCTCGGCCTTGCCGGTTTGGGTCTCGCGGCTTACTCGGTCGAGAGCTGGGCGCATGCGCGTCTGGCGGCGCTCGACCCGGCGACCATGATGCGCGTGGCGATCCCTTCTGTGACCTTGATGCTTGCGGGCGCAGAAATCATTTTCGCGTCGTTCCTGCTTGGATTTATCGATGTCCGCGCGACCAGCGCGGGCGATTCATGAGTCCGCCCGGGAGCGCGGCGCAGCACACGCTGCCGCTGAGTACGCCGCGCGTCGGCGTCAGCGTCCCCGCCGTGGCCAATCGGCCGCTGGTCTACATCGCGTGCACCGTGCTCGCACTCGTCAGCAACTACCTGCTGGGCAAGGACATGTCGTGGGACCTGTTGAACTACCATCTGTACTCCGGGTTCAGCGCGGTTAACGACCGTTTCGTCCACGATTATTTTGCGGCCGGGCCGCCGTCCTACTTCAATCCCTTTGCCTACGTGCCTTTCTACGCGATGGTCAGCGCCGGACTGCCGGCGCTAGCGATTGCCTCGGTGCTGGCGATTGCACATAGCATCATTCTCTGGCTGACTTTCGAACTCGCCGTCTGCGTGTGTCCGTCGAACGACCCTCACATGCGGATGACGATGGGTGTTTGGGCCATTGGCCTGGCGTTTATCAACCCGATCTTGATGCAGCAGATCGGCAACACCTTTGCCGATATAACGACGGCGGAACTGGTGCTTGCCGGATGGCTCCTGCTTGCCGGTGCTGTCCGAACGCCCCGCGCCGCGCGCATCGTGGGCGCCGCACTTCTGCTCGGCGTCGCAACCGCGCTAAAGCTAACAAACGCCGTCCATGCATTGGCCGGCATTTCGCTCGTGATCATGCTGCCGCTTACGCTGCAGGAGCGAATCCGGCGAGGGCTCGGTTACGTGATTGCACTTGGAGTCGGGTTTGCGATCGTTGCGGCTCCATGGTCGTATCGCCTCGAGCGGATGTTCGGCAATCCGCTGTTTCCGCTCATGAATGGTCTGTTCCGCTCGCCGGAATTCACAACCGAGCCGCTGCGTCACTTCCGCTTCATTCCGGGGACCTTTGCCGAAGCTCTGTGGCGCCCGTTCGCCATGGCCGATCCGATAACCATGGTGCATGCGGAATTACGCGCGCCGGATCTGCGCTATGCGGTGCTCGTACTGCTGATGGTCTGGCTTTTGTTTCGCTGGCTGTGGCGACGCCTCGCAAGTGGCTCAATTCCTTCGCGGCGTGCAAAACCCGATTTGTCAACGCGCGTGCTGTGGGCGCTTGGCTGTGGACTCGGCGTGGACTGGGTGCTATGGCTGAGCGGTTCGGGCAACAGCCGCTACTTCCTGCCCATGGCCAGTGTCGCTGCCGTCGTGATCGTCGCGCTGCTGTTTCGAGTGTTCGCCGGTCGACCGAAGGTACGCAACTACGTGCTGGCGGCCATTTTCGGTGTCCAAGCAATCCAGTTATGGATGGGCACAGATTATCGCTGGAATCCTGTGCCATGGGACGGTCAGTGGTTCCGGATTGCGGTACCCGAAAAGCTGTCGACAGCGTCCAATCTGTACCTGACCATGGGCGCACAGTCGCACTCCTTCATGGCTGCATTTCTCCCGAGGGGATCAGGCTTGATCAACTTCTCAGGAGGCTATGCGCTTGGCCCGGGCGGCGCGAATGGGTCGCGCATCGCGGCGCTGATCAACCGATACTCGCCCCATGTGCGAGTTCTGGTGACCGGCGCGCGCCTGTACGAGGACGTCGAACGGCGTGAACCGCTGCGTTCAAACGTCGATGCGGCCCTACAGCGTTTTGGGCTGCGCGTCGAGGCGAGCGACTGCGCGACGATAACCGTGTACGGTCTGCCTCCGCCCTTGGAGGCCACACTCATGCGATCAGAACCAGTCGTGCCGCAATCTCGCGACACGACCTATCTTGTGAGCTGCCACCTTGTTCCTGACGACACCGACCGGTCCCTGCGGGTGGCCAGCCAGCAAGCCGCCGATCTCGTGCTCGACCAACTGGAAGACGCCTGTCCGCAACTCTTCCAGCCGCGCCGTCCGCCGTCCGAGCCCTACGGCGACGGCTGGCGGCGTCTTTACATGAACACCGATTTGACGGCATGGGTCAGCCACGGCTGGGTCAAGTTTCACAATTCGATTGCCGCCGAGCCGCTGGTTTACATCGGACGCGAGAGCGCGTGGGCTAAGTCAGCTCCACCGCTTGCCTGCGGCCGGCGTAACGGCCACTATTTTGTGCACCTGCTGGAAGCGAAAGAAGGACCATGAGGTTTATGGATCCATCGTCGTCGATTACTCGCGTTCCGCAGCTGAAATACACGCCGCTTGAGCGCCTCGAAGTGGTGCGACCGGTGGACCGGATAGAATTCATTTCGCGCGCCTGCTCGGGACTTCGCGTGCTCGACCTGGGCGCCATGGATGAAACTGCTTGGACTGCCAAACGAGGTCGGGGCACCTGGCTGCACGAGGAGATCGACCGGACCGCGTTGCACGTCGATGGCATCGACAACTCCGCATTGGTCCCCGTCGAGGGTCTACGCACCGCACCGAACTCGATCATCCGGCGCGGCGATATCACCAATCCCGATGGCATCGTGGTTGCGCTCGCGGACAGCCCCGATGTCGTCGTCGCCGGCGAGGTGCTCGAGCATCTGGAGAATCCCCTGCAGTTTCTCAAACGGTTTGCTGCCATCGAGCGGCTCTCCGGCAAGACACTACTGCTCTCCACGCCCAACGCCACTGCCCTGCATAATGTCTTGATCGGCTTCGCGCGGCGCGAATCTACGCATCACGATCACCTGTGCATCCTGTCCTACAAGACACTTTCCACCTTGTGCACGCGCGCCGGCTTTTCTCATTTTGAAATCATTCCTTATTTCTCGCGATTCACCGAGATGCAGGAACGCCATTCGGGTATCCGGGCGCTGGCGGTGCGCGCGGTGCAACGTGTCGTCAACGGACTCGAATGGCTGTTCCCGCTGCTGAGTTTTGGCTTTATCGTGCGGGTGCGCCTGTGAGCGGGCTGCCCGACCAACTTGGGGAGTCTGCATGGCGCTAGGGTCGGCAATTCGCCGCATGCTGGGCGCGCGCTGGGCGCGCCGCACTGCCGGTTGGTACCGGGCGATTTTCGTCGATCTGGCCAAGGAGGCGGCTGCAATCGCCTCGGCACTGCCCAGTGGCACTCATCTTCTTGATATCGGCGGCGGCGACGGCGAGCCCCTCAATTATCTTCTGGCCCTGCGTCCCGATCTCAGCATTACGACCATAGACCCCGGACCGGTCGCCGGCCAGTGGGTCGAGCCCCGTTTCGATAGTCGAGTGACGCGCCTGCCACGCACCAGCCTGGCAGAATATCTTGCCAAGGTTAAAGCGGACCCTGATGCGATCCTGATTGCCGACGTGATGCATCACATCCCCGAGAGCGCGCGTGCGGGCTTCCTCGATTCCGTCAAGTCGCTTCTCGAGCGCGCGCCGATGCTGCGCATCATTGTCAAGGATGTGGAGCCCGGTTCATGGCGCGCACTGCTCGGATACTGGTCGGACCGCTATATAACGGGTGATCTGCATGTGAGTCCGATTTCGCGCGCGCAGGTCGTGCGCCTCTTTGACGAAACGCTTGGTCCACTGCGCCGCGAGGACACCAATCTATTCAATGCAAACAGGCCGAACTATGCCATCACGTTTTTCCGATAACACATGCCGCTGAAACTCCTGTTCCTCGCTGTGACCGTCAATGCGGTTATCAGTCAGTTGCTGTTGCGGCGTGCGCTGAACCAGCTTGGCAGCCCGTCTGGTCTGTCGGAGTTGCCGCGCTTCATTGGCAATGCGGCACTGTCCCCGTGGATCTACGCCTCGGTTACCCTGCAGGTTCTCGGCTATGTGTTGTGGATGCTGGTGGTCTCGCGCGAAAAGCTCGGTGTTGCCACCGCCAGCATCGGCGCGGGGTTTTATATTCTGATGGCGCTGTCTGCCTGGTTGATCTACGGCGAGACGCTCTCAACGCTGCAGTGGGCGGGCATCATCCTGGTCACGGTGGGCGTGGTTTGCATCAGCCTGGGACAGGTGTGACGCCCTTGCGGAAGATCAGCGGCGCTGGCCGCCACCGTCTGCCACGGAAAGGTTAATTTCCGCCGAACAATTGGCGCGTCGAATGCTCGATCAAAACCCGAGATCCCGTCACCGTGAGATGGTCGCGGTCGCGAAACAACAGATCGGGTCGCGGCAATGACCTATCACCAACCGTCAAACAGCCAGATTGGTCGCAAAAATCACGAAGAACCGACACATACTCCACCCTTGCATCTGCGGCTCGAGCCGCCATGGCGGCGTCGAGCTGCCAGAGTGCATCCGGAACTCTGCCGATTCGCTCAGGTATTCGATCCGACCCCGTTTTGATCATGTATCTGAAAACATCCACCGGCAGCGACGTACTCCAGAGGGGCCCCGGCCCAAAGACAACGATGCGGGGAATGCCGTCGGCTTTGAGATACCGAATAGTTTCGGCGACCAAGCCGAGCATCTGATCCGGTGATCGACCCAATTCCTGGTAGCGCTCCCATGCGCCGCCGAGCAGTACAACGTCGGGATTGTTTTGCTTCAGCTGGTTCATCGCAGTCGCACGCCGTTGCGGACAAAATCGGCTTTCGCCGGACAGCGGCTTGCTCGTTGGCGGACATCCGGCCGCAGTCCACTGCACGATGTCCAGGTTCACGCTCGATTGAATGCTGGCCAGTCCTGGATAAAGATGCGCGGCGTGCGAATCTCCCCACAGTAGAACCAATGGGACGCCGATGCGTTTGACGGGCGTGCATTCGCTCGCAAACTCGCTGCTGGTGTTCGTATAGAAATAACAGCGGCCAATTCTCCAGTCGCTGTCCGGATTGACCTCCGACCACTCGGCAATCGCGCGCAGTTTGGGCGGAAATCGCGCGGATAGGCCGCCGGATGCAACGACGAATAAGCCAAGAAGCCCTGCGACCGCCAATCCCGATACCACCGGCCACAGCGGCGGTCGCGCCAATCTGACCCAACCCAGCTTGCCGAATCTTATGGGATCCTCCACCAAGACCTTGGTCAACCACGCAAGCAACAACGTGGCCGCCAGTGGCCCGCCCATCCCGAGGGCTCCGCCATTGGGATTCAGAAGCCTCCAGATGACAATCGCGGGCCAATGCCACAAGTACAGCGGGTAGCTGATTCCGCCAATGAACGCCAGCGGTTTGGCCCCAAGGAATCTATTGGGGAGCGAGCTGGGCCCCGCGGCTATCACACAAGCTGCGCCAAGCACGGGAATGAGCGTCAGAGCACCTGGCCAGGCTGCCGAATTGAACGCAACAAATGAAGTGCACATCAGCAGCATGCCCGCGATTGAACCCGCAGCCGCAAGACGCGTTCGATATTGCAACGCCCAGGTTCGCAATCGACTCCAGGCGTCGGGGCGTGCATACGCGTCCGCTAGTAAGGCTGCGGCGGCGCCAACTACCAATACAAAAATGGACCCGCAATACGTAAGAAATGCATTCCTAACCGCCTGCGCACCGGCCAACCCGAATTGCAGAATCGCCAAAAATATGATCGCGATCGAGTAAACCAGGAATTCGCGAGTATGGCGCTGTGAAGAGGAGCCGTGGATTTGTTGCGACAGCGTGTTTGCACGCAACTCGACCTGAGCCAGCACGGCGCCGGCAGCCAGTTCCCAAAAGCGCGTGTGTAAAAGATAAAACGTTGCAGCGTATTCGAGATTACCCACAAAGATTGTGGTGAGCAGCGACACCACCCCGAGCCGCGCGACCCAGCGTATCGACCCTTTGCTGCGCGCCGTACTTACCCAGAGGATCACCGGGACCAGCAGGTAGAATTGCTCTTCGATGCCAAGCGACCAAAGATGCAGCAGCGGCTTGTCGATTGCCGCCACGTCGAAGTAGCCGCTTTGCGACCAAAGTAGAATGTTGTTTGCGAAAAGGGCCGCAGCCGCAATTTGCCTGCCTAGAGCCGCAAATTCGGGAGCGGAAAAGGCAATCCAACCAACGCCCAACATTGAAATCAGCATGACCAAGAGCGCCGGGAATATGCGTCTCGCGCGCCTACTATAAAATTCCAATATGCTGAATCGTCCAGCCTCAATATCCAAGAGCAGATGTCTGCCGATGAGATATCCGGAGATCACAAAAAAGATATCGACGCCGGCGAATCCTCCGGATAGCGCCGACGGAAAAGCGTGATATACGACAACCGACAAGACGGCCAACGCACGCAGCCCTTCAATGTCGCCTCTCACTCGGGAGTTGAATCTGGCAACCCCTTCGGAACGATCGCTCCCGTAAATCTGGGACCTTGAGGCTTTAAGTGCACTCGAATCCATGTGGACTATCTTCTGCTGTTTGCTTCGCGTTTACGTCCAGCGAACCAAACCCTATACAGCGCCGCGCGCAAGAAATCTCGTTGGCTTCTCTCAGTTCCCAAATTGCGGGCTGCAGCGGGAGACCGTCGATCAGCGCTCTTCGGCTCCGCGGCGCGGGTTACGGTTTGCGCTCAGGGCTGATCGATTGGGCGGGCTTGATGATCAATCCCTGACCGGTTGGCAGCGAGCAGACGGTCACTCCGTGGCCCTGCGCGAAGTCATCCATCGCCAGTTTCTGTTCGTTATAACCCAGATAAGCATAGTCATCGAGGAGCACCGGCGCGCCGGCGACGAGCCGCTCCCAGAAATACTCGAGGGCCGCAACCTCCGGCGGAGCGCAGTTCATATCGATATGCAGGTAGGCGATGCGCTTCGCCGTGACTTGTTCAAGGGTCTCGGGGATAGCCCCCACTACGATGCGCGCGCGCGGCCACTGCGCGAAATTGGCGCGAACCTCATCAACCCGTGCGACATAGAAGCCGCTGCGAAGATTCTCCGCGTTCTTTTGCAATGCACCCGCCTTGCGCTCGGCGTTGGACGTGTACCGCTCATCGAGGCCGGCATAGGTGTCGAGCAGATAGAAATCTCGGTCACGCGAATTCCAGTCGAGGTATTCCATGATGGCGCTGCTGAGGAACCCCTTGTTGACGCCGCACTCCACGAAATCGCCTTCTAGCCGCGATGCCACCCTGGCCGCCCAAAGGCCGATGTGGATCCGCCAGTGCCACCGGTACGCGTCGGACCCGCCCAGTGCCTTCACACCACGCGAGTACGCCTTGAGGAAGGCAGGGTCGTTCATGAAGGCATGCGAATGCACGCTGATCAGACCGTCCTGTGCGTAGGCCACAGGTGCGAAGGCGCGCACGAGAGCGTAAAGACCCCGCGTAATGCTCCGCTTGGCGGCGTGAATAGCGTTCATACGCGGCCTTTGCCGTCAGCGGCATAATCGTCGCAGACCACCATCGGTCGCGATCCTAGAGACAGATGGCGCACCGAGCAATTCACGCCTCGCCACCCGCAAAGCAAATGCTGACAAGAATTGTCACTGTGTGACGCAAAGCGCCTGATCTGACGCCGAGAGACGACGTTTCTATGTTAAGTAATCCGCCGGGTTGCGGCTTATTTTTCTTAAAATTCATATACTTAAGTGCCAGTCGAGATGATTGGCATAGCGCTTGCTCATTTCAGATCACCGGCGTGGGCCGTAGTTCGAAATACGACCGTATTTTCATCATCAGGAGTCATTTAATGTTCAAGAATATCCAAAAAGGCTTCACGCTCATCGAATTGATGATCGTGGTGGCCATCATCGGCATCTTGGCGGCCATCGCCATTCCCGCCTACCAAGACTACACGGTTCGCGCGAAGGTAACGGAAGGTCTCGGTCTCGCGGATTCGGCGAAGACGTCCGTCGCGGAAGGCTTCCAGTCCAACGGTATCAATGGGGTCGCTGCGGCGTCTGCTGCGTTTACCTCCTTTACCCCGACCAAGTACGTGTCGAACTTAACCATTAGCGCTGCGAATGGCTTGATCACGATTACGTATGGTGCGAATACTCCGCAACTGAACAACACTACGATCACCATGACGCCGCAGGTCAACGTTGCCGGTGCTTATGTATTGCTGCCCCTCGTCGGCACCAACACGGGCGCCATCGACTGGGCGTGCGCTTCTGGTAGTAACGTTACTGCGACAAACACCGCTCCGCCGATGCAAGTCGCGACCGCTGGTAACACTCCTCCGCGCTATGCGCCGACGCAGTGTAAGTAAGCCTACAAGCGTTTCGCTGTAAGAAACGTGTAGCGAAGCCCCTCCTCGGAGGGGCTTCTTTTTTTGGGCCTCGCGGATGGCAAATCATCGCTGTCGGTCATTTTGCGATCACGGTCACGAGGCCAGCGACAGCGGCATGCGACCATAGTCCAGATGTTCCAGAAAGCGCAAAAGGGCTTCACGCTTATCGAATTGATGATCGTAGTGGCCATCATCGGCATCTTGGCGGCTATCGCCATTCCCGCCTACCAAGACTACGCGGTTCGCGCGAAGGTAACGGAAGGTCTCGGGCTCGCGGATTCTGCCAAGACGTTTGTGGCCGAAGGCTTTCAGTCCAACGGGATCAATGGGGTCGCTGCAGCATCCGCCGGCTTTACCTCCTTTACCCCGACCAAGTACGTGTCGAATATAACCATTAGCGCTGCGAATGGCTTGATCACGGTTTTGTTTGGCGCGAATACGCCGCAGCTGAACGGCACCACGATCACCTTGACGCCGCAGATCAACGTTGGCGGTGCGTACGCGCTTTTGCCCGCCGTCGGCACCAACACGGGCGCCATTGACTGGGCGTGCAGTTCCCTTAATAACACTACCGCGCTGAATACCGTTCCTGCGATGACGGTGGCGACTGCGGGTACTGTCCTGGCGCGCTTTGCGCCCTCGCAGTGCAAGTAGCAGCCCGACTGTTTCTTGATGGAAACGTAGCGAAGCCCTCCCCCTCCCCCCTGCGGTGGGTCCGTTCTTTTGGGGCCTTGTGGATGCCAAAACGAGTCAACGTGGCCCATTTTGCGATCAATGTCACGAGTCGGGCCGTCCCGATGTGCGAGTATCCACAAGGATTTGACAATTGATCATCTGGCTACCAATAGTAGACTAGAGAAATACGCGTGGGATTTGCCCTAAGTCCATGAATGATAATGCAATAGCGGCAGTTGGCGGCACCGGTCGGGTGGCATTGGGAGGGCTTGCCCAGCGATTGGTGCAAGACGGCCTGCTCGAAGAGCCGGCCATGCAGGACGCCCTCGCCAAGGCCAAGGAGAGGCGCATCAATCTGGTGACGCATCTTGTGTCATCGAATCTCGCGACCGCGCGCGACATCGCCATTTCCGCGTCTAACGAGTTTGGCGTGCCGCTCCTGGATTTGGACGCGGTGGCTCCCGATCCGGACGCCGTTCGCGCTGTGAGCGAAAAGCTCCTGCAGAAGCATCGGGTACTACCTCTGATGAAGCGCGGCAAGCGCTTGTTCCTGGCCGTTGCCGATCCCACCAATCTGCATGCCCTCGATGAGATCCGCTTCCAGACCTCCATGAGCATCGAGTTCGTGGTGGTCGAGGACGACAAACTGCAGGCGGCGGTCAGCAAGGTGCAGGATCAGGCCGAAGCCATCATGCCGAGCCTGACCGACGATGACTTCGATCTGGAGAATCTCGAAGTCACGGGCGGCGACGAAGACCCCAGTGCGGATGCGCTGGGTCGCGACGATGTCGAAGACGCGCCGATTGTCCGGTTCGTCAACAAGATTCTGCTCGACGCCATCAAAAAAGGCGCCTCGGACATTCACTTCGAGCCCTATGAAAAGATCTTTCGGATTCGCACGCGATTGGATGGCGTGCTTAAAGAAGTGGCCATGCCCCCGGTGCAATTGGCGGTAAAAATCGTGGCGCGGCTCAAAGTCATGTCTCGCCTCGATATCGCCGAGCGCCGCGTACCGCAGGACGGCCGCATCAAAATGCGCCTGTCGAAGAATCGCGCCATCGATTTCCGCGTCAGCACCTGCCCCACCCTGTTCGGCGAAAAGGTCGTCACGCGTATTTTGGACCCTTCGAGCGCGATGCTCGGCATCGATGCGTTGGGATATGAGCCCTTCCAGCGCGAGCTGTACTTGAAATATCTGGCCAAGCCGCAGGGCATGATTTTGGTGACCGGCCCCACCGGCAGCGGCAAGACCGTGTCGCTGTACACGGGCCTCAATATCTTGAATACCGAGGACTGCAATATCTCGACGGCCGAGGATCCGGCGGAAATCAATTTGCCCGGCATCAACCAGGTTAACGTGAATAACAAGGTGGGCCTGACATTTGCCTCCGCCTTGCGCGCCTTCCTGCGCCAGGACCCCGACGTCATCATGGTCGGCGAAATCCGCGATCTGGAAACCGCGGAAATTGCGATCAAGGCAGCCCAGACCGGGCACTTGGTGCTCTCGACGCTGCACACCAATGACGCGCCGCAAACCTTGACCCGGTTGGTCGACATGGGCGTCAAACCCTATGCGATTGCCACCTCAGTGAGCCTGATCATTGCGCAGCGGCTGGCCCGTAAATTGTGCAGCAACTGCAAACAGCCCATCGAGCTTCCGGCCGAAGCCGCAAAAAAGGAAGGCTTCGAGAAAGCAGATATAGAAGCCGGAATCAAGGTTTTCAGGGCGGTCGGCTGCAGCCAGTGCACCGATGGCTACAAGGGACGCATGGGCATTTACCAGGTCATGCCGGTCACCGAGACCATAGGCCGCATCATCATGGAAGGCGGCGGCGCAATGAACATCAACGATCAGGCGGTCAGAGACGGCGTATGGAATCTGCGCCGCTCCGGCCTGCACAAGGTGAAGGAAGGCGTGACGAGTTTGGAAGAAGTGAACAGCGTGACCATCGATTAGCGAGTTAACGCGAGGATTGATTTATGGCGATATCGGCTACGGCAAGCAAGAGAGAAACCCAGTTCCAATGGGAGGGCAAGGACAAGCGCGGCCACAAGGTGCGCGGCAAGTCGCTTGCCGCGAACGAGGCGGCGCTGCGCGCGGACTTAAGACGCCAAGGGGTGGCTGCCACGCGCGTGAAAACGCAAAGTTCATTCAAAGGCGGCGGCAAGGTTCAGCCGCAGGATATCGCGGTGTTCGCCCGCCAGTTAGCGACGATGATGTCGGCCGGCATTCCCATGGTGCAAGCTTTCGAAATCATCGGCAACGGCCACGAAAAACCCTCCATGCAGAAGCTGGTGCTCGACGTAAAGTCGACCATCGAAGGCGGCAGCACGCTGCACGAGTCGCTGGCGAAGCATCCGCTCTATTTCGATGATCTGTTTGTGAATCTCGTTGAAGCCGGCGAACACGCCGGTGCTCTTGAAACTTTGCTCGACAAAATCGCGACCTACAAGGAAAAAACGGAAGCGCTCAAAAAGAAGATCAAGAAAGCGTTGTTTTATCCCGCTGCCGTATTAATTGTAGCTGTCATAGTGTCATGTATATTGTTAATTTTCGTCATTCCCCAATTCGAATCACTCTTCAAGGGCTTTGGCGCAGACCTGCCGGCGTTCACGCAGATGGTCGTCAACCTGTCGCGGTTCATGCAGCATCAAGGCTGGATACCAGCGGTAGTGATTGGCGGCGGTGCCTGGGCGTTCTTGCATTTCTATAAGCGCTCGAGAAACATGCGCCGCGCCATTGACCGGGCCATGCTGAAGTTTCCGATAATTGGCGCGATTTTGACCAAGGCGGCGATTGCCCGATTCGCGCGCACGCTGTCGACGATGTTTGCCGCGGGTGTGCCCTTGGTCGAGGCGATGCAATCGGTGGCCGGCGCCACCGGTAACATCGTCTACGAAGAAGCCACTTTGCGCATGAAGGACGAAGTCGCCACCGGCCAGCGCCTGCAGCGCGCCATGGAGAACACGGGTTTATTTCCGAATATGGTGGTGCAAATGATCGCGGTGGGTGAGGAATCGGGCTCGCTCGACACCATGTCGGGCAAGGTTGCCGAATTCTACGAATCCGAGGTCGACAACGCGGTGGACAGCATGTCCGCGCTGCTCGAACCCATGATCATGGCGGTCTTGGGCGTGCTGGTCGGCGGCATGGTGATCGCCATGTACCTGCCCATATTCAAGCTAGGTTCCGCGATCTAGCTTGGGTGCCTAAGAATCCGCCAGTCGTTGTTTAGCCGATGCTGAACGATGTCGCTGCGCTCTACACCACCGACTCTGTGCTGTTCGCGGGGTCGGTTTTTCTTCTAGGGCTCGTTGTCGGCAGTTTCCTCAATGTGGTCATCTATCGACTACCCATCATGCTGGAGCGTGAATGGCGGTCTCAGGCGGCGGACGTGCTCGCCGGCACCGCTCCGGCCACGGTACACACCCCAGCTCCTCCGCGTTTCAGCTTAATCACCCCCGGTTCCGCCTGCCCGAATTGTAAGGCGCCCATCAGGCCCTGGCAGAACATTCCGGTTGTGAGCTGGCTGATGCTGCGAGGGCGTTGCGCATCCTGCAAGCACGGGATCTCCGCGCGATACCCAGCCGTGGAACTGGCCACGGGCATTTTTTCAGCCTGGGCGGCCTGGCATTTTGGCTTCGGCGTTCCGGCGGCCTGCGCATTACTGATCACTTGGGCCTTGATTGCGCTCACCGGCATCGACTTGGATCATCAACTACTGCCCGACAGTATTACGCTACCGCTGCTCTGGGCCGGTTTGCTGGCGGCTGTCCTCGTGGGTCCCAAGGTGGGGAGCACCCTGCCGGTGTCGGCGCAGGACGCGCTCATCGGCGCGATGGCGGGATATGTGAGCCTCTGGCTGGTATTCCACGTGTTTCGGTTGATAACGGGTAAGGAAGGCATGGGTTACGGGGATTTCAAGCTGTTTGCCGCCTTGGGCGCGTGGCTGGGCTGGAAGCTGCTGCCCGTGATCATTCTGCTGGCCGCCGCCACCGGCGCGTTGCTCGGAATCGCGATGATCCTGCTGCGCGGCCGCGACCGCAGCGCTCCGATGCCTTTTGGGCCCTATCTAGCCGCGGCGGGCTGGCTCGCCATGATGTATGGCGGGTCGCTGGTCGAGGGCTATTTACGGGTATCGGGTCTCAAGTACTAAGATGCGCCCGCGCCTGCGAATCGGCCTTACCGGCGGTATCGCGAGCGGCAAGAGCACGGTCAGCCAGCGATTCGTCGAACTGGGCGTCCCGGTGATCGATGCCGACGTGGCGGCACGCGCGGTCGTTCTCCCCGGTTCACCCGGGCTTCAGCAAGTGGTGCAGCGGTTCGGCCGGGGAATTCTCGACGCCAGCGGTGAACTCGATCGCCGGGCGCTGCGAAATCTGATATTCAGCAATCCCGATTCGCGGCGCGATCTGGATGCCATCCTGCATCCGCTGATCCGCGCCCACATGGAACTTGAGGCCGCCGCCGCGGTAGGCCCTTATATCGTCATGTCCATCCCCTTGCTCATCGAAGGCGGCGGCGCACGCGATCGCGTCGATCGCGTCCTGGTGGTGGACGCCGATGAAGCCACGCAGCTCCTACGAGTTCAGGCGCGCGATGACATCTCGATGGAGCAAGCCCGAGCAATTTTGGGATCCCAGGCCAGCCGGTCGACCCGCTTGGCCGCGGCTGACGATGTGCTGGAAAACGCCGGAACCGTCGCGGAATTGCGTCAGTCCGTCGATCGCCTGCACGAGCGCTATCTGAAAATGGCGCAAGCTCCCGCCGCGAAGCGGTGAATTTAACCTTCACCTAAGGTTTACCCTAAGGTATGGGTTGGCTCACAATACGCCGATGAACGCTCATCCCGATATTTCCGCCCAAGCCGAGCCCGAGGCCGCACCGGTCGTCTATGAGCAGCCGCTCAATGAGCGCATGCGCACCTTCCTGCGTCTCGAGTTTCTCTACATTCAAGCCACCTATCACAGCGAGTCGCCCAACCCCTGGAACTCGCGCGCGGCAGTCTCCAGTCTGCTCGAGATCCTCGCCATCACTGCGCGCGGCGATTCGCGCAGCGACGTGGTCAAGGAACTGGAACGTCAAGTCAACGTTCTCAAAGAATATCAGACCAAATCCGGCGTCGATCCCGGCCGGCTCAAGTCGGTGATGTCAAACCTGATCAAATTGCGCAATGATCTGTCCGCCATTGGCGGGAATTACATGGCGCCGCTGCGCGATTCGGAGTTCCTGAGCGCTGTCAAGCACCGCAGCGCCATTCCGGGAGGCACCTGTGATTTCGATTTGCCGGATTACTCGTACTGGTTGAATCGTCCCGCAGAGATTCGCGCTGCCGAATTCAGCGGCTGGATGGCTTTGGTTCGGCCCCTGTGCGACAGCATCGCCGAGCTCTTGTGGCTCACGCGTCAGAACACCAAGCGCAAAGCGGAAGTCGCGGTCGGCGGCATCTATCAATTGCAATTCGATCGTGAGAATCCCTGTCAGCTGGTTCGCGTCACTCTGCCCCCCGAGCTGCAGCTGTTTCCGGAGATGAGCGCCAATCAGCATCGCTGCACGATTCGCTTCTTGAACTGGCTGGATGTCACGGCGCGGCCGGTGCACGTCGATGTGGATGTGCCGTTTCTCCTGACCTGCTGCGCGTGAATCCGAAAGGCGCACCGGTTGTGGCCACGATAGTCAAATGTCCCACCTGCCGGCGCGACGTGGAATGGTCTGAGGGCTCGCAGTACCGGCCCTTCTGCAGTGATCGCTGCCGGCTCGTCGACATGGGTGCGTGGCTCACCGAACAGCACAGGATTCCGGACGAGGCTGCGGCGGAAGACCCCCTGCATCCGGACTCGCCAAAGGAATCTTTAGAGTAGTGCAGCCTGAGTTCTGGCACGACCGCTGGCGCACCGGCCAGCTCGGGTTTCATAAACCCGGGGTGGATCCCAATCTGACCGCGTACTGGCCTGAGTTCAAATTGGCCGCCGCAAGCCCCGTACTCGTACCCCTGTGCGGCAAGAGTCTCGATCTTAAGTGGCTGCGCGATCGCGGACACAGCGTCGTAGGCGTGGAACTCTCGGCAGTAGCCTTGGAATCGTTTTGCATGGAAAACGGCATTCCTGCCCGGCGCCGTTCGCTCCGCGACTTCGATGTGTACGAGGCCGAGGGATTCAAGCTGCTGCGCGGCGATTTTTTCGCCTTGACGCGGCAACTGCTAGGGCCCGTTGCTGCGGTCTACGATCGCGCGGCACTTATTTCCTGGACCAAGGACTTGCGCGAGTCCTACGTCGCGCAACTGAACGCGATGACAAGTCCCGGAGCAAAGA
>Ga0210409_10001553_pt1 | contig 29572 bp, 34 predicted proteins | sample IncBWH17MmetaG_FD_161649 | JGI IMG/M metagenome (GOLD analysis project Ga0210409, IMG submission 161649) | Forest soil microbial communities from Barre Woods Harvard Forest LTER site, Petersham, Massachusetts, United States - Inc-BW-H-17-M | ecosystem: Environmental > Terrestrial > Soil >...
CTGCGCCGTTCGATGAAGATGGTGCGCTGCGCCTTGGCGAGGGTGCGGAAGAACGGCCAGGTCGCGACTTCGGCCTTGGCCACGAAGCTGCCGGGGATCAGTCCGCCCAGCACCTCGATGTCGAGGTAGGAGACATGGTTGCAGACGTAGAGCGTTGGTATCACGTCCGAGCGCCGGCCGTGGACGCGCACCCTGATGCCCAGGATGACGCAGACGATGCGATGATAGACGACCGGCATCCAGCGCACGATCGACTGGATGCCGATCGCCCGGGCCAGAAGATAGATTGGCAGCAAGACGAGCGTGAGCAGCAGGTAGCTCACCAGCCGAAACGCACCGCGCAAAGGAGAACCGATCCACATTGTCGCGATTGGTGCGTCAATCGTGCTGTTCGTTCATCCCGCGTTCGTAGTGGCGGATGTACTTCTCTGTGATGATTTCCGTCTTGACGATGATGAAGACGTCGGTGGTGTTGAACTGCGGATCGATCACCGCGCCGTCGCCGACGAAGCCGCCGAGCCGCAGATAACCCTTGATGAGCGGCGGGACCCGCGCCATCGCCTTGCGCGGGTCGTAGCTGCCCGGCTCCAGCACATCCATCTTCACGTAGCGGCTGGCCAACGCGCGCACGCGGATCTCGGGTGGCGCCAGGTGATGATGATAGAGGTAGCTCATCGCCTGGGCGTGCTGCGACGGATCGGTACCGGGCAGGCTGGGGCAGCCGAACATCACCTGGATGTTGTAGTGGAACGAATAGAGCGCGATGCCGCGCCACAGCATCTGCATGGTCGCCGTGTTGCGCGCATCCTTGGCGATACACGCGCGGCTGGGTTCGAGGATTTCGCCCGGATAGTCGATCAGCGGCTGGATGTCGTACTCGGCGGACGAATAGAAGCGGCCGATCTTGGCCGCAGCCGCACGGCGGATCAGGCGATAGGTGCCGACGATGCCTTGCGGGCCCTCGCCGCGCCGGCGGTCGAGCACAAGAAGATGGTCGCAGACCTCGTCGAAGGCATCGAAGTCGCGCCGCCGCGCCGCCATCTCCGGCGTCGGACGCGCTGTCATCTCTTCGTAAAAAATCCGATAACGAAGCGCCTGCGCGGCATCGATCTCAGCCGCACTCTCGGCCAACCGAACCTCGAAGTCGCCGGCAACGACCTTGACGATCTCCGCGCTCGACGAGGGAGCGCCCAGGAGTTCGGCATCGCTGTCAGCGCGGTCTATGCGCATGTTTCATCCGCAAGGGGGCCGCCCCGATCATGCGCCCATTATCGGGGTGGCGATGGCCCCGTCCACTCATTTTTGTCGGTCGGTTTTCCCGTCCATGGGCACGCCGTACAATTCGAGTCGGTGCCCGACCAGCCGATAGCCGGCTTTTTCCGCGATCCGGCGCTGCAGTTCCTCGATCTCGTCGTTGTGGAATTCGACAACCTTGCCGCTCTGGATGTCGATCAGGTGATCATGATGCTCGTCGGGCGTTTCTTCATAACGCGCGCGGCCGTCGCCGAAGTCGTGCTTGGCGAGAATGCCGGCTTCCTGGAAGAGTCTCACTGTCCGATAAACCGTCGCGATGGAAATATTGGGATCTATTGCCGTCGCGCGCCGATGTACCGCCTCGACGTCGGGATGGTCGTGCGCTTCGGACAGGACGCGTGCGATCACGCGCCGCTGGTCCGTCATCTTGAGACCGCGCTCGGCGCACAACAATTCCAGCTTCGATTTGCGATCAGGCATGCAACGACACCCTACACCGGCCGGCGGGCGGGGTATAGTTGCGGGGTGATGACCATCCCTTCCGACCATGCCATCGACATTACCGGCGAAGTTTGTCCCATGACCTTCGTGCGCACCAAGCTCAAGCTCGAGCGCATGCAGTCGGGCGAGGTCCTGAGCGTTCGCCTCCGCGGCGAGGAGCCTTTACGCAACGTGCCGCGCGCCGCGCGCGAGGAAGGCCACACCATTTTGGGGATCGAAGACGATGGCGAGGCCCATATCGTGACGATCCGGCGGGCCTGATTATTTACTGATCAGTTGAGAGTGAGACGCATGATGAGGGCGTCCGCAGGTGGTCCGTCACCGCGGCGGTAATAGGCCGGGCGCCTGCCGATCACCCGAAAGCCCATCGCCTCGTAGAGCGCCCGCGCCGGGGGATTATCCGCGCCAACTTCAAGGAATAGCGCCCGTGCCCCGGCCTCGCGCACACGATCGATCACCGCCGCCATCAGCCGCCGGCCCAACCCGCGCCGGCGCTCGGTCGGCCGCACCGCGATCGTCAACAGCTCCGACTCGTCGGCGACGACGCGGCAGAGCGCGATGCCGGCATCCCGGCCTTCGGCTTGAAGCAACAGGCCCGTGACACCCGCCGCGGCCAGAAGCTCGGCCAGGTCCTGTCTCGTCCAGGCACGCTCGCCCAACGGCACGAAGGACTCGCCGTGCAACGCCGCGGCACGGTCGAGATCGAGCGCGCCCAAGCGGCACAAGACCAAACCTGTGGCCATTCAATCGACCGTCCGCCGCGCGCCGTCGGGCAGGGTGATGTTGACGCCCCGCAGATAGAGCGGGCGTGGCAGGCCCTCGCGCGCGTTGCGCGCGCGCCACGCTTCCACGCCTGCATCGGCGGCCAGGCGGGCGATGGTGACGGGATCGGGCAAGGCCTCCTCGGCCACCGCGTCGACGCCGGCCGCCACGAGCTGCGGCACGAGCGTTTGCGCCCCCGATCCGATGACGAGGCACGACCGGTTGCCCAGACGCAAGGCAAGCTCGGGTGCCGCCGCGACGAAGGGCGACGCCTCGCCACCGCCCTCGCCCGCCGCCTCGCCAATGGCGCAGAACCAGTCGCCGAGGCGGCTGTCGATGGCGGCAACGACCGTTCGCCCGCGCGGCATGGCTTGCGCCAGCAACACCCGCGTCGTGGCGAGGCCCGCCAGCGGCACGCCAAGCCCGACCGCAAGGCCGCGTGCCGCGGCGAGGCCGACGCGCACGCCGGTAAAACTTCCCGGTCCGACCGTGACGGCAATCAGCGACAATTCGCGTCGGCCGACGCCCGCCTGGCCGAGGACCGCCTCGATGGCGGGCAGCAACCGGGCCGCCTGGTCTCGCCCGTCTTCGGCGATGGCGGCAAGCCGCGTGCCGTCGCCGACGATGGCGATGCCAAGGCCGCTCACCGCGCAATCAAAGGCCAGGACCAGGCTCATGGCCGACCGGCCCGCCGAGCGCTGGCGCCGACCCGGTGGGCTGGGCATTGTTGGATCATGAAACTCGACTTGGTTGAGATCGCCCCGCCCGACTTCAACGTCGACGTGACGCTGGCCTATGCGACCGACGCCAATCTAACGGGCCGGCCGGTCTATCGGAATGCCGAATGCTGGCTGCACCGCGAGGCCGCGGAAAAGCTCGGCCAGGCGATCACGCTTGCCCGGCCGCTCGGGCTCAGGCTGCGCATCTTCGACGCGCTTCGCCCCGTCGAGGCCCAGTGGGCGCTGTGGAACGCCAGGCCCGACCCCGAATTCCTCGCCGATCCGCGCCGCGGTTCGCCGCATTCGCGCGGCGTGGCGGTCGATCTCACGTTGCTGGACGGTGGCGGGCGGGAACTCGACATGGGCACGACCTTCGATGCTTTCACGCCGCTGTCGCACCACGGCCGCACCGACGTTTCAGCCGAGGCGCAGCGCAACCGGCTGCTGCTGATGGGCCTGATGACGGCGGCAGGCTGGGACTTCTACCGCAATGAATGGTGGCACTATCAGCTCTTCGACGCCCGGCAATATCCGCTGATCAGCGACGCCGACCTCGCCCGGCCGATGATGTAGCCTCAGAAACTCGACAGGCGCGCCCTGTCGAAGTCGGTCAGCTCGTTCTCGCGCATGATCTGGCGCACGAACCTCACATACTCCTGCCCGAGCTCGGAATAGCGCAGCAGCGAGCCGATCAGATTGTAGCCGTTGAGGTTTTCGCCGCGCTCGCGCAGCGCCGCGCGCGCGGCGCGGAAGCCTGCATAAGCGGGATGAGTGTTGAGGTTGGCGATATAGGCGTCGGTCGCCTCGCCGACATTGGTGAAAGGCTGCGGCGAGCCGGCGCGAATCTGGCCGAACAGGGCGTTGCCGGTGCGGGCCGCGGCCGAGGTTCCCCAACCCGATTCCACCCCACCCTGGGCGATCGCCATCGAAGGCGGCACGATGTCGACCCGTCGCACCAGCTCGTCGATCCTGTCGACCGGCGTGCCGTAGCGCTCGGCCAGGTCCTCGAGCCAGATGCGCTCGATGGGCGACATGCCAAACGGAGCCGAAGCCATCTTGTCGCGCAGGTAGAGAAGCTGTTCGCGATCGGCCAGCACGCGCTGATTGACCTCGAGCACCAGCGGCAGGACGGCGGTGATGAACAGCGCCTTGCGCTCGTTGCCGTCCTTGTTAACGAGGTCGGCGGGCACACGCTCGACCTTGATCGGCGGAACGGCCTCGCCCTGGCGGATATCGGTCAGGATATAGGCGACGTCGCGGAAGAAGCCGGCGAGTTCGTCGGCGGTTCGCGGGCTGATCTGGCGAAGCTGGACCTGGCGGCGAATGGCGTTGCCGGGGGCCGCGAAGCGGCCATGGCCCCAGGACGGCTCGCGTAGCGGATGATGGAAGATGTCGTCAGGCTCACTCGCATCGTGGCGCACGAAGGTGAGGGAGTCCGGCTCGGCATTCATGGCGAGGAACGCCGGCTGTCCCAGCGACGTGGCATTCGGCACGCCGATCGGTGCGAAGGACAGGTACGGCGCGACATCGAGCGACGGCAACGGCTCGCTGAGACCTACCCCCGTTGCGAATACGGCCACCCAAACGGCCGGAAACGCGTAGTGGCGCCCGCGCTCGACCGCGGGCCAAATCGACAACTGCATCCCACACCCTCGTTTCAGTTGGGTCGCGCAAACGACCCCTCGCACACGGTCCCCCCGCGGACCGCGACGCTGCAACTACGCTGTACGCTTGATTGGCGAGCGGCCTACTGGGCCGCCTGCACTTCCAACACTTCCGGCACGTAGTGCTTCAGAAGATTCTCGATGCCCATCTTGAGCGTGGCGGTCGAACTCGGGCAGCCCGAGCATGAACCCTGCATGTGCAGGTAGACCACGCCATCGCGGAAGTCCTGGAATATGATATCGCCGCCGTCCTGCGCCACGGCTGGACGAACGCGCGTATCGAGCAGTTCCTTGATCTGGGCGACGACTTCGTCGTCGTCCGCCGCGGCGGCGCCCGCCTCGGCAGTGTCGGCGACGACGGGGTCGCCCGACGTGTAATGTTCCATGATGCCGCCCAGAATCGACGGCTTGAGAACCTGCCAATCCCGATCGGCCGCCTTGGTGACGGTGACGAAGTCGGACCCGAAAAACACACGCTCCACGCCTTCGACCGCAAACAGCCTTTTGGCCAGCGGCGACGGGACAGCAGCTTCCGCGGTCGCAAAATCCATGGTCCCTTTCTCCATGACCACGCGGCCGGGGAGAAATTTCAGGGTCGACGGATTGGGCGTCTGCTCGGTCTGGATAAACAAACCTACCTCCGTGTCGAATGCCTCGCGGGGGTCCGCTCGGCATCGCTCAGGCTGGGGACGGGACGTCTCCACCCCCACTCGATGCCCGTTGACGTAGGAACCGGCGCAAGCGCGATCAAGTTGATTCTCAACAGCCTCTCAATGAATATTATGGCATATAATGTTATTACTGTTTAATTATAAATGCTTAGATAACAATGACATATCGGTGATCAAATCTGCATGGCGGTCACAAAGCCCGAATCGCCACATCGCCGCCGAAAAATCGTCGCATCAACTTCGCTCACGCCTCATGAGATTGCGTCGATCTCCGCTTCGGTGAGGACGCCTGGAACGATGGTCAGCGGGATACGAAGCTGACTGCCGAGCTTGCCGGAAAACGCCGTGACCAGCGGCCCCGGCCCCTCGCTGCTCGAGGAGCTTCCCAGCACGAGAACGGATATCGAGCGATCCTCGGTCAGCAGCTTGATCAGCTCGTCGCGGCTCTTGCCTTCACGGATATGGATGGCGGGCGGCTGTCCGGTCAACGACGCGGCGGTGTCGGCGTGCCGGGCGATCACCTCCTCGGCCTGCTGGCGAGCCTCCTGGCGCATCAGGTCGACGACCCCGCCCCAGTGCGTGCCCTCCGGCGGGTCCATGACATAGAGCAGGGCGACACGGCCGCCCGTTCGCTTGGCGCGCCGGCAGGCATAGCGCAGCGCTTTCTGCATCTCCGGGCTTTCGTCGACGACGACCAGGAAGACGCGCTCACCGGTTCGGCTGGGCTGTTCGCTCATGATCCGTCCTCCCTTCTGTTCTGCCACGCCGCCTAGAGGCGCCGCATGATGGCGCCGCCCAGCCAGCCGGCCGTGAGCGCCAAAAGGATCGCGCCCAGCCCGTAAAGTGGGCCCTCATTGACCGCCCAGCCGGCAAGCTGGGCGCTGAACCCCTCCTTGGCCACCGGTAGCGGTCGCGACACCGCCGCGACGATCTTGCCGTCGCGCAAGAGGTATGTCCGGACCTCGTAGACGCCCTCCGGCAGGCGCGAGGGGAACGGCAGATCGACACGGAACAACCGGCCGGCCTGGATGGTGACCTGCCCGATGTCGGCAGGATAAAGACCTTCGCGCCGCTTTACCTCGACCAGACCCAGGCGGAATTTGATGAGATCCTGGTGCTCGCGCTGGCCGACCGAGCGCACGGACTGCAGCCGATCCTCCAGCGACAGGATCTCGCCGCCGGCGCCGCGGGCAAGCAGGCGCTGCAGGGGCTGGCTGGCGGCGATGGCGTAATAGGCGGGCACGTCGTCGAAGGCCTGGCGGCCGGTGTTGAGCCACAGGCCGAGGAAACGCTGCTTGCGCAGCACCGTCTCGCGACCGGCCGGCCCGGCCACGACCACGACGATCTCGCCCGGCGGGTCGAACATGCCGAACAGCAGGATGCTCTCGCCCTGGAACGCCGAGGTGATCGAGACGCGAGCAAGCGACAGGTCGACGACCAGATCGGGCGTTGGCGCCTCGGCGGGCACCGAGGGCGGCACGGTGGAATCGACCGGCCCGCCGATGGTCGGCCCGACCAGGGCGCCGGCCGGCGGAGGCTCCACCCGCGGGCCCTGCGCCGCGGCGCTCGAGGCGAGAAAGAGGGCAACCGCCAGGGCCGGCATCAGGAGCTGCGCCAGGCGCGTCACGGCATCATCTCGCGGGTTCCCAGCGAATACAGCGAGCTCGGCGTGCGCAGCAGCTCGGTCAAGAGCTCGGTCGCGACGGCCAGGATCAGGATCGACATCAGGCCGCGCAGGACCACGCCCGGCAGCTTGGCGGCCAGCCGCGCGCCGACTGGCGCGCCGACCACGCCGCCCAGGATCAGCAGCAAGGCCAGCACGATATCGACCGTGCCGTTGGTCGCGGCCTGGAGGAAGGTGACGTTGGCCGCCACGAACAGGATCTGGAAATTCGACGTGCCGATCACCACCGCCGTCGGCATGCCGAGGATGTAGATCATGGCCGGGACCAGGACGAAGCCGCCGCCGACGCCCAGGATCGCCGACAACACGCCGATGATGAAGCCGATGCCGATCGGCAGCAGGGCGCTGATGTAGAGCTTCGATTTGTAGAAGCGCAGCTTCAGCGGCAGGCGGTGCACCAGATAGTGGGTATGCAGCTTGCCGCGCGGCGCTTGCGGATTGCGCCGCCGCCTGACGTAGGTGCGCAGGCTTTCGACCAGCATCAGGACGCCGATCGCCGACAGCATGACGACATAGGCGACGGCAATGACGAAGTCGACCTGGCCGATCCGCTTGAGGTAGGTGAACAGCCAGACGCCCGCCGTCGAGCCGAACAGCCCGCCCAGCAGCAGGATAAGCCCCATCCGCAAATCGACGTTGCCGCGCCGCAACTGGACCTGCAGCGACGACACCGAGTTGGCGACCACCTGGTTGGCCTGGCTAGCGACCGCCACCGCGGGGGGAATGCCGACGAAAATCAGCAGCGGCGTGGCGAGGAAGCCGCCGCCGACGCCGAACATGCCGGCGAGCAGGCCGGCGGCGGCACCCAGTCCCAGCAGCACGAACACGTTCATCGACTGCTCGGCGATAGGTAGATAGATCTCCACCGCGACGGCCTATTTCAGCAGAATGCTGGTGAGCTCGCGCAGTTGGGTGCGCGCCCGCAACAGGTAGAAACCCTGCGCGGCGAGATGGTTGGGGATCAACAACCCGTCGGGATAGCCGTTCCACACGATCAAGGGGTGGAGCTGGGCGGCGATACGGAACGTCTCCACCGTGCCGTTCCAGGCGTTCGTCAGTCCCTTTTCGCGGATGATACCCTCGAAGTCGGCGCCCAGCTCGCGCATCAGCAGGTAGTTGGCGTAGAGCCGGCCCTTGTTGAAATAGAAGATATCGTCGACCCTGGTGTCGAACAAATCTCCGGCTTGTTCGATGATGTGCTGGTCGATGACCGCCGAGTCCGAGCCGTGGTCGTTGGCGATGCGATCAAGGAGAGCCTGCAGGTTGTCGGCACGGCGCTCGAACACCGCCTGGCCGGCGGCCAGCCGCTTGTTGTAGGCGATCAGCCTGTCGCGGCCGGCGCGATACTTCTGTGCCGAGGTGGTCGACGGCCATATCGACACGCTGGGCTGCCAGATCCAGATGTTGGGCTGCTCGTTCAGGAAGCCGCGCGCCTGTTCGAGATCGCGGTCGGTCTGGCTCGAGCCGCGCGTGCGCCCGACCTGGTCCATCAGCTCGGTGCTGAAGCGGCCCAGCGCCGCCATGATGCCGCGCTGGAAGTTGGGCATGTTGTCGAGGATGCCGGCCGGCGTGAAGAACGGCATCATCGGCGTCCAGGTATGGACGTCGACTTCACGGGTGACCAAGTCAGCGGCTGTGGCGACCGCCCGGCTTTCGCCTGGCGTCTCGTTGCGCGCAGCGAACTGCGGGTCGTCATCGATATTCTCGACGATCAGCGCGCCCACCGGATAGTAAAGCAGCACGACCAGCACGACGGCCCACGCCCCCCAGCGCCACAGCCGGCGCCGGCCAGTCGACGGTGCAGCTGGCTTCGCTGGCACCGGACGAGCCGATCGCACGCGCTCCCAAGCCCGACGCCACCAGGAAGGTGCCGCTGCGGACGACACGCCGTGGTCCGGTTCGAATGTCATGGCGCACCTTAGCATTCGTCTCGTGACGAAACAGGGGCACGGGCTGCTAGAGTGCAGTGTCTGTCGGTGAATGGCGTTGAATGGAGCTGGAGGAATGGCACTCGATCCCGAATCGCAGCGATTGATCGACCTGATGGCGGCAGCCGACCGCCCGGCCTGGAATACGCTCAGCCCCAAGGCGGCGCGCGAGCTCTATCTGTCGCTGCGCCCCGGTGCCCAGGGTCCGCTGCCGGCCGGCGTGACGGTGGTCGACCGCACCATTCCCGGTCCCGCCGGGGAGCTGGCGGTGCGAATCTATCGGCCGGCGTCGGCGGCGGCCGATGCCAAGCTTCCGGCGCTCGTGTACGCCCATGGCGGCGGCTGGGTGTTCGGCAATCTCGACAGTCACGACGTCCTCTGTGCCCAGCTCGCGCTGGAAGCCGGCATCGCCGTGTTTGCCATCGATTATCGCCTGGCGCCCGAGGCGCGCTTCCCGGGAGCCCTCGACGACGTGGTGGCGGGGCTGAAGTGGGCGGCAGACAACGGCGCGTCAGTCGGCGTCGATCCCGCCCGGCTGGCCATCGGCGGCGACAGCGCCGGCGGCAACCTGGCGGCGGCGGCCTCGATCTGGGCGCGCGACAATGGCGGACCCAAGCTGCACCTGCAGCTTCTCGCCTATCCCGTGACCGACGCCGTAGCGCGCGCCGAGTCCTATCGCCGCTATGAGGATGGCTACGGACTGAATGCCGCGACCATGGAATGGTTCTTCGACCACTACACGCCGGACAAGGGCGCGCGCGGCGACTGGCGCGTCTCACCGCTGCGCGCCGCTTCGCTCGCCGGCCTGCCGTCGGCCCTCGTGGTCACCGCCGGCTACGATCCGCTGCGCGACGAAGGCCGCGCCTACGCCTTCCGCCTGCAACAGGAAGGCACCCTGGCCGACCTCGTTGAGTTCGGCGGCATGCTGCATGGCTTCCTGAGCTCGCCGATGCTGCTGCACGGCGCCCGCCGCGGCACGACGCTCTGCGCCGCTGCGCTACGCGAAGCGCTGGTGCAGCGCGCCCAGTGACGACCGCATCACGCGGCGCCGTGCCCGTCGGCATGGCGCTCCCCGGCCTGGTCATCGCTTTCGGCATGATGGGCGACACGCTGCTCTACGCCGTGCTGCCGCTCTACCACGAGCAGTTTGGCCTGAGCCTCGCCATGGTCGGCGTGCTGCTGTCGCTCAACCGATGGATCCGCCTGCTGGCCAATTCCGGCGTGGCGGCAATCGGCGAAAAGGTCGGGCCGCATACGCTGATGGTCGCGGCCGCCATCGGAGCGGCCGTCTCCACGACGGTCTATGGCTTGATCGAGAACGCCGCCGTCCAGGTCGCGGCCCGCATGCTGTGGGGCATTTCCTATGCCTCGCTCAATCTCGCGACCCTGGCCTATGCGGTGAGCGACCGGTCCAACGCCGGCAAGAGGGTCGGCGCGAGCCGGGCCGCGATCGGCATGGTGCAGGCGGTGTCCCTGGTAGTTGGCGCCCTGATCGTCCTGCAGTTGGGCCCGCGCTCGGTCTTCGTGATCTACGGCGGGCTGACGCTGGTCGCGCTCGGCGCCGCCCTGCTGCTGCCCCGCCTGCCGCCGGAGCCCATGGCGAAGAAGGGCTTTCGTCTGCCCGTCCCGCATCGCCTCGAGATCTGGGGCTTCGTCATGGGCTTCTCGGGCGATGGCGTGTTCCTGCTGACCCTGGCCTTCCTGATGAAGGACTCGATCACCTCGGTGGCGCCGGTGCTGGCGACGGCCATGCTCTTGGCGCTGCGCTGGCTGGTCGAGATCACCACCGGGCCGATCGCCGGCTGGGTCGGCGATCGCTTCGGCGCCAGGCGTATCTCGATGGCGAACGGCGCCCTGCTGGTTGCGGGCTTCGGGCTGATCGCGCTCGATCACGAGGTGCTGGGCGCCCTGATGGTCGTCATGACCCGCGGCATGTTCAACACGCTGATTCCCGTGCTGGTGATCGAGCGCGGCCACGCCAGCGTCCTGTCCTCGCAGGCGAGCTATTCGACCTGGCGCGATTTCGGCGCCGCCGTCGGGCCGCTCAGCGCGCCATGGCTGTTCCTCAACGTGGCGCAGGGGCCGCTCTACGCGGCACTGGCGGCCGCGCTCGGCATCGGTGCCTATTTCTGCCTGGTCCGGCGCTAATTGTCATCCTGAGCGAAGCGAAGGAGCTCATGCCCGTGGCAAGCGGCGATGAGATCCTTCGCTGCGCTCAGGATGACACGCTAGGAGGCCCGTGACTCGCGTCTTAGCGGAAGACATCCTTGCGGTGACTTTGCCGCCTCGGCCAGCACCGGCCAGGCCACGGTCGGATCGACGACGCCGACGGCGCCGCTCTGGGATTCGCGCATCAACCACACGTAATTGTCGTTGAGGACGGGGATTCGGACGATGTCTAGGGTTGTGCTCATGATGCAACGCTGGCAAAGCTCCCTTGCGCCCGCCATGGCCGTAAGGGCGCAGTTTCTGCTAATATCGCCCTATGTGGACAGACGTCCTCGATCTCAACGACTTTTACAAGAGCACGCTCGGGCAGACCACCGTGCGGCTGCTGCGCGCCAGGCTGCGCGGGGTTTGGCCCAACGTGCGCGGCGAAACCGTGCTCGGACTGGGCTACGCCACGCCGTTCCTGCGGCCTTTCATCGAGGAAGCGCAGCGGACCATGGCCTTCATGCCGGCCCAGCAGGGGGTCACGCGCTGGCCGAGAGAGGGCCGCAACCTCACCACCCTGGTCGACGAGATGGACCTGCCGCTACCCGATCGCTCGGTCGATCGGGTGCTGCTGATCCATGCCGTCGAATGCACTGAACAGGTGCGGCCGATGCTGCGCGAGATCTGGCGGGTGATGGCCGATGGCGGCCGCCTGATCGTCGTGGCGCCGACGCGCGCCGGTCTGTGGTCGCAGATCGACCGCTCGCCCTTCTATCAGGGTCATCCCTATTCTCCCGGCCAGCTCGCCGCCCTGATGCGCGCCAACATGTTCGCGCCATTGCAACAGACCCGCGCGCTCTTCATGCCGCCGACCCGCTCGCGGCTCATGATGCGCATGGCGCCGGCCGTCGAGCGCTTCGGCCAGCGTTGGCTCGGTCGCTTCGCCGGCGTCAGCGTCATCGAATCCGGCAAGCAGCTCTATGCCGGCGTCGCCGAGCGCAGCCAATCGCCCGCGCTCGTCGCCGCGCGGCCGAAGCTCCGCATCGCCAGCTCGCGCGACACCCATGCGACGCGTAACGCCGGGGACGGCGAGGCGCCGGCCTCCTGAGCCTCCCCTTCAGACCATCGAGAGCATTCGCATGTCGTTGTCTCCGCGCGTGATCGCGCTGCTGGGCTTTGGTGAGGCGGGATCGGCGATCGCGCGCGGGCTGGCCGCCGTGGGCGGCTGGCGCGGCGCATCGCGGCCTGGCGACAACGCCCCGCGCCGCCTCATCGCCATCGACACCGCCCTCGACAAGGACGCGCGCGGCACGGCGCTCGGCAAACAGGCGCGCGCGCTCGATGTGGCGATTTCCGACCGCTACACCGACGCCTTGCGCGAGGCCGATTTGGTGATCTCAGCCGTCCAGGGCGAGCACGCGCTGGAAGCAGCCGAAGCCGCCGCGCCGCTGTTGAAGGAGGGCGCGCACTATCTCGATCTCTGCACGGTCACCGGCCGGATGTCGGACGAGGATCGCGCGCCGATCGAGACGGCCGGCGGCCACTATATCGATATCGCGGTCATGGGCGGCTTCTTCAAGCAGGGCATCAAGGCGCCGATGCTGGTGGCGGGTGAGGACGTCGAAGACGTGGTCGCCTGGATGAACGCCAACGGCTTCGAGGCCAAGGTGCTGGGGCGCAAGCCCGGCAGCGCCTCGTCGGTGAAGATGATCCGCAGCGTCCTGATCAAGGGTGTCGAGGCGCTGGGCGTCGAGGCCTATGTCACCGCCGAGCGCCAGGGCATCCTCAAGGAAGTCATGGGCTGCATGGGCGACGTCGACCAGATCAGCTTCGCCAACTTCGTCGGCATGCTGGTGCAGACCCACATCGTGCACGCGCACCGGCGCTGGGAGGAGATGGGCCTGGTTGCCAAGACCCTGCGCGAGACCGGCGTCGATCCTCTGCTGACCGAGGTGATCGAGAAGAGCCTTCGCCGCACCGTCGATGCCGCCGTCGCGCCGGCCGACGGCAAGGTGCCGAGCCTGGCTGATGCGCTAAAGATCCTGTCGGAGAAGGTTGTCCGTGGCCGGTGAAGTCTTCGATCAACTGGTCACCCTGCTGAGTGGCGCCAAGGCGAAGTTTCGCGTGATCGAGCACGAAGCCGAGGGTCGCTCGGAAGCGATCAGCGTCATCCGCGGCAACCGGCCGGATCAGGCAGCCAAGGCCATGGTGCTCGACCTGCGCGGCGGCGGTGGCGGCCGGCGCCACGTGCTGGCGATCCTGCCGGGCAGCCGCAAGCTCGACTTCGGAGCGGTGGCCAAGGTCTTCGAGGCGCGCAAATGCGGCTTCGCCTCGCCCGATACGGCGCAGGAAATCACCGGCTGCGTCATGGGCTCGGTGCCGCCGTTCGCGCTCGATCCGGCGCTCGCCCTCGTGGTCGATGAGGACCTGCTGGTCAACGACACGCTGTTCTTCAACGCCGGCCGGCTCGACCGTTCGATGGAGCTCGATACCAGGGACTGGCTGGCCGTCGCCAAGCCGCGCGTGGCCAGGATCGCGGTGAAGGCCTAGGGTAGGCAAACTGTATCGGAGATTTCCGCCATGGACGACAGCTCATCGCCCTTTCGACAGCGCCTCATCGGTTGGGCTCGCCAACTGAAGCCGATGCTGCTCGCCCTTGGCTTCGTCCTGATCGTGCGAACCGTGGTCGCCGAACCCTACAGGGTGCCGTCGCCGTCGATGGTCCCGACGCTTCTCGTCGGCGATGAGCTGATCGGCAGCAAGTTCGCCTATGGTTACGGCAAATATTCTTCACCGATTGGCCTGATGCCGGATTTCTCCGGCCGCCTGTTGGGCGAAGTACCGGAGCGCGGCGACGTCATCGTATTTCGCCTGCCCCGCGATCCATCGACGACCTATGTGAAACGCCTCATCGGCCTGCCCGGTGACCGCATCCAAATGCAAAACGGGCGGCTTTACATCAACGGCGCCATCGTCCCTCGCCGGGCCATCGGCACGTTCGCCAACGATGGCGGCGGCAGCAGCGTCCCGTCGGTCCTCTATGTCGAGACGCTGCCAAACGGGCGCGAGCACGAAATCGTGGAGATCTCCGATGCCGAGCAGCACGACGACACGCCGTCGTTCGTCGTGCCGCCAAGGCATTACTTCATGATGGGCGACAATCGGGATAATTCCCTGGACAGCCGCATTGCCGCCGCCGACGGCGGCGTGGGCTTCGTTCCGGAGGACAATCTGGTCGCCCGCGCCGATCGGATCCTGCTGTCGCGCGATCCGGCCGTCGCCTGGTTCGACGTGGCAGAATGGCCACACGCCTTTCGGCTCGCACGGCTGTTCAGCCGCATCAACTAGCCGCTCGACGCAGAGGCATGGCTGACATTTGGCGTTTCGGCCCGGTGAGCGAGGCCGACTTCGAGCCGCTGCTGGCGCTGCGCATCGATGTGATGCGCGAGCATCTGGAGCGTGTGTTTCGCTACAAGCCGTCGCGTGCGCGGCGGATCTTCCGCGAGCATTTCGACGAGCCTGGCTTGCGATTGATCCTGGTCGACGAAGAGAGGGCGGGTTGCGTCGGCTTCCGCAGCGGCGAAGGCGAGATCAAGATCGACTCGTTCTATCTCGAGCGACGTTTACAGAACCGCGGCCTGGGAGCGGTCATCTTGAAGGCGCTGCTGGCGGAAGCTGACGCGCTGCACCTTCCGGTGCGACTCGAAGTGCTGCGCGGCAGTCCCGCGGGTCGATTCTACGAACGGCACGGCTTCGTGAAGCTCGGCGAAGACGACGTCGAGGCCGAGTACGAGCGGGTGGTTCCTAGTCCCGCCGCAACATGAACACCGCCTGCTCGCCCAGAAGATTGGCGAGCAGCGGCGGCAGGTTGATCGGCTTGCTGGCGCGGTCGAGTACGATGGCGCGCTCGATGCGCACGCCCATGTCGCGGCACAGCGCACGGAAATCATCGATGCTGCAGAGGTGGATGTTGGGCGTGTCGTACCACTTGAAGGGCAGCGACGGCGTCTCGGGCATGCGGCCGCCGAACACCAGGCGCAGGCGCACCTGCCAGTGCGCGAAGTTGGGGAACGACACGATGGCCCGCTTGCCGACCCTGAGCATCTGGCGCAGCACCTCGCGCGGCTCGCGCGTGGCCTGCAGGGTCTGGCTCAGGATCACGTAGTCGAAGGCGTCGTCGGGATAGTCGCGCAAGTCGGCGTCGGCATCGCCCTGGATCACCGACAGGCCGTTGGCCACGCAGGCGTTCACGCCGGTCTGGCTCAGTTCCATGCCACGCGCGTCGACCCGCTTGAAGTTCACCAGATAAGCCAGCAGCGCGCCGTCACCGCAGCCGACGTCGAGCGCGCGCGTGGTCGGGTTGACCATATCGGCGATGAGCTGCAGATCGACGCGAATGGCAGTGTTCACGGCACGTCCTTCAGCCCGCGCGCGGTCCCCGCGCCCTTGAGGAAGCCGGCCAGGGTGCGGAACATCTCCGGCTCTTCCAGCAGGAAGGCGTCGTGGCCCTTGTCGCTCTCGACTTCGACGAAAGAAACGTTGGCTGCCGCCGCATTCAGCGCGTGGACGATCTCTCGGCTCTCGCGCGTCGGGAACAGCCAGTCGCTGGTGAAGGACATCAGGCAGTAGCGCGTCGGCGTGCCGCGGAAGGCGTTGGCCAGCACGCCGCCATGGGCGCCGGCGAGGTCGAAATAGTCCATCGCCCGCGTGATGTAGAGGTAGCTGTTGGCGTCGAACCGGTCGACGAAGCTCGAACCCTGGTAACGCAGGTAGCTCTCGACCTGGAAGTCGGCGTCGAAACCGAAGCCCACCGCATTGCGGTCCTGCAGCGCGCGCCCGAACTTGCGCTGCAGCGCCTGCTCGGAAAGATAGGTGATGTGCGCGGTCATGCGCGCGACCGCGAGGCCACGCGCCGGCGCGGTGTGGTGCAGGCGGTAGTCACCGCCCCTCCATTCGGGGTCGGCCATGATCGCCTGCCGTCCGACCTCGTGGAACGCGATGTTCTGCGCCGAATGGCGTGCAGCACAGGCGATCGGCACGGCGGAGAATACGCGACTGGGATAGCTCGCCGCCCATTCCAGCACCTGCATGCCGCCCATCGAGCCGCCAATGACGCAGAACAGGTCGGGGATGCCGAGGTGATCGAGCAGCGCCGCCTGGACGCGCACCATGTCGCCGACCGTCACCACCGGAAAGCGCAGGTTCCACGGCTCGCCGCTTGCCGGCTCACGGGCGAGCGGGCCGGTCGTGCCCATGCAGCCGCCCAGCACATTGACGCAGATGATAAAGTAGTGCGCCGGATCGATCACCTTGCCCGGCCCGACGAGGCTCTCCCACCAACCTTCCTTGCCGGTCACCGGGTGCTGTTCGGCCACGAACTGGTCGAGGGTGAGGGCATGGCAGATCAGGACGGCATTGGACTTGTCGGGATTGAGCGTGCCGTAAGTCTGATAGGCCACCCGATAGGGGCCAAGATCGACGCCGCAGTCGAGCCGAAGCGGGCGCTCGATGCCCAGAACCGCGTGGCGGCATTGGGCGAGCGCCTTCCGTTCAGCCTCGGTCAAGTCGTCCAGCTCCACGGCCACTTCCCACTCCTCAAGCGCGGCACTCGCGCAACGAAAAAGCCCCCGACCTTAGAGGGCGGGGGCTTTTTTCAAGCTCACCGACCTTTTAGCGAGGATTAACGTGGCCGCAAGCCGGTCGGCTCAAATTCCACGGGGTTTTCTATAAGGGCCTCGCCGGCGCCGCGCAAGCATTTCAAGGCTTGTTTGCCTTTACGCGGAGGGACGGAACGTAGTATCGCCGCTGCCTCACAGGATCACCGGCCTTATGGATTCTCCCAGTCTCGACAGCTTGCGGCAGGAAATCGACGCTATCGATAGCGAGCTGCATGCCATGGTTCGCCGCCGGGCCGACCTTGTGGACCGGATCTCCGCCGCCAAGCCACCCGGTGGACTGGCGCTCAGGCCGGGGCGCGAGGCCCAGGTCATGCGCCAGCGGCTGGCGACGCATCAGGGGCCGTTTCCCTCGACCGCCATCTATCGCATGTGGCGGGAGATGATTTGCGCCTTCACCCTGATGCAGACGCCGGACCTCAAGATCGCCATCTGCCGGCCCGCCGACCAGCCAGGATACTGGGACCTCGCGCGCGACCATTTCGGCTGCCAGATCCCTTTCGTCGCCAACGACACGCCGGCCCAGGTGCTGGCAGCGGTGCGCGCCAACCCGTCGACCATAGGTGTCGTGCCGACGCCCATCGAATCCGACGCGACGCCGTGGTGGCCGCTGCTCGCCGGCCGCGACGCGACCTTGCCTAACGTGGTGGCCCGACTGCCCTTCTTGGACATGCCCAACGCACGGGCCCGCGGCATATCGGCCTTCGTGCTGGCGCGCATGGAGCCCGAGGATTCCGGCGATGATCGCACCCTCATCTCGGTCGAAGCCGTCACGGGGCTCAGCCGCAACCGCATCGCCGGCGCCCTGGCCAAGGTCGGCCTGCCCGCCTTCACTTCGGCGCTGGACCAGGTTGCCGGCGGCGTGCATCACTACCTCGTCGAGCTCCCGGGCGTGTTGGCCGACGGCGACGAGCGCTTGCGCGAGCTCGGGACCGCCTTGGGACTGACGAGCGGTCATGTCGCCGCGATCGGCGCCTATGCCGTTCCCGCCACCCCTCGGACCTAGGGGCACGACCTTGATCAACTCTTACGGGAGACTGCCATGAGTGCCCTCGCCCCGCGACCGGGCATCATGAAGATCGCACCCTATGTGCCGGGCAAGGATTCGGTCGAGGGCAAGGAGACGATCGCCAAGCTGTCGTCCAATGAGGGCGCGCTGGGACCGAGTCCCAAGGCGATGGCGGCCTATGCCAAGGCGGCCGCCGAGCTGCACCGCTATCCCGACGGCGGCGCGGACAAACTGCGCGCGGCGATCGGCCGACACTACGGCCTCGACGCCCAGCGCATCGTCTGCGGCACGGGCTCCGACGAGCTGCTGAACCTCCTGGTGCGCGCCTACTGCGGCCCGGGCGACGAACTGCTCTACAGCCAGTTCGGCTTCCTGATGTATCCCATCAACGCGCTGGGCGTCGGCGCCACGCCGGTCGCCGCGCCGGAGAAGAATTACCGCGCCGACGTCGATGCGCTGCTGGCGAAGGTCACGAACAAGACCCGCATCGTCTGCCTCGCCAATCCCAACAACCCGACCGGCAGCTATGTGACGAAGGACGACGTGCGGCGCCTGCAGGCCGGGTTGCCGAAGAACGTCCTGCTTGTGATCGACGCGGCCTATGCCGAGTATGTGAGCCGCAACGATTACGAATCGGGCGTCGAGCTGGTCGACCAGGCCGAGAACGTCGTGATGACCCGCACTTTCTCCAAGATCTACGGCCTGGGCGGTATCAGGCTGGGCTGGATGTACGGCCCGGCCGGCATCGTCGACGTCATGAGCCGGCTGCGCCAGCCGTTCAACGTCAACCTGCCGGCGCAGATCGCCGGCATCGCCGCGCTGGCTGACATCGCCCATACCGACGCCAGCCGCACCAATAACGACATCTGGCTGCCCTGGCTCAGCGCCGAGCTTGCCAAGCTCGGCCTGAAACCGTTGCCCAGCGTCGGCAACTTCGTCCTGGTGGGGTTCGGCTCGAAGGAGCGCGCCGCAGCCGCCAACGACTGGATGATGAATGACGGGCTGATCCCGCGCATGGTCGCGGGCTACGGCCTGCCCGAGCATCTGCGCATCACCATCGGCACCGAGGCCGAGGTGAAGGCCGTGCAAGAGTCACTCGCCCGCTTCGTCGCCAACAAATGAGCAAGTCCCCCGAAGGCCAGCCGATGTTCGACAAGATCGCATTGATCGGCATCGGCCTGATCGGCGGTTCGATCGCGCTGGCCGCGCGGCGCGGTGGTTTCGCCAAAAAGATCGTGGCCGCCACGCGACGGCGCGAGACCGCCGAGACCGCCAACCGCCTGAAGCTGGTCGATCATTGCGGCACCGATCTTGCCGCCGCCTGCGAGGATGCCGACCTGGTGATCGTCTGCACGCCGGTCGGCGCCTGCGGCGAGGCCACCCGCATCATCGCGCCCAAGCTCAAACCCGGCTGCATCGTCTCCGACGTGGGCTCGGTGAAGCAGGCGGTGGTCGACGCCATGCAGCCGCACATTCCGGCCGGCGTGCATTTCGTGCCGGCGCATCCGGTGGCCGGAACCGAGAATTCCGGCCCCGAGGCCGCCCTCACCGAGCTGTTCGACGGACGGTGGACCATCCTGACGCCACTGCCCGGCAGCGATCCGGCCGCGGTCGACAAGCTCGAGGCGTTCTGGAAGGGGCTGGGCAGCGAGGTGCAACGGCTCGACCTGGCCGATCACGACCGCATCCTCGCCATCACGTCCCACCTGCCGCATCTGATCGCCTACACCATTGTCGGCACGGCCGACGATCTGGCCGGCCATCTCAACAGCGAGGTGCTGCGCTTCGCGGCCGGCGGCTTCCGCGATTTCACCCGCATCGCCGCCTCCGATCCGACGATGTGGCGCGATGTGTTCCTGAACAACCGCGAGGCGGTTCTCGAAGTGCTGCAGCGCTTCCAGGAAGATCTCTTCTACCTGCAGCGCGCCATCCGCTGGGGCGAGGGCGACAAGCTGTTCGACCTGTTCACGCGCACCCGCGAGATCCGCCGCGCGCTGATCCATCTCCACCAGGCGTGAACACCGCAAGCGACAGTACAAAGCCGCGCTGGGTCTTCGGCTACGGCTCACTGATGTGGAATCCGGGATTTGCCACGCCCGAGACGCGGGTCGCGCGCCTGCACGGTTGGCATCGGGCCCTCTGCATCTACTCTGAGCATTATCGCGGGACGCCGAAGCAGCCCGGCCTCATCCTCGGCCTGCTGCCGGGCGGTGCGTGCCGCGGCCTCGCCCATCGCCTGCCGGCCGGGCGCTACGACGCCGTACGGCGCTATCTGATCCACCGCGAGATCGACAATGATGGCGTCTACCGGGAAACCATCCGGCCGATTCATCTCGACAATGGCCGCACGGTGCCGGCGTTGGTCTATCTTGCCGATTGCGGGCATCGCCAGTTCGCGGGCAAGCTGCCGCTTGCTGCGGCGGTGTCGCTGGTCCGTCGGGGACGCGGCGCCACCGGCACGAATCTCGCCTACGTCCAGAACACCGTCGCCCACCTCAACGAGCTGGGCTTGCGCGATCGCGCCCTCGAGGAACTGGCGCGCCGGGCCTCGGCTAGAGCAGCGTCCGATCAGATGGAACCGCACGCGGTTCCATCTGATCGGACATAAGCTGCTCTAGAATCTAAATATTCTAGAGCACGACCTTCCGCTCGGCTGACTCCAGCCGAGCGGAACGTGCTCTAGCGGCGGGCCGCGCCGTCGGTGAAGACGGCCCGGGCGACGAACCGCAGCTCGTCGCGCGCCTGCTCGACCGTGAGGCCAAGCCGCTGACGCAGCACGACCCAGCTCTCGGGCGCGAGCGCCATCGCCAGCGCATTCAGCGTGCGCTCGCGCGCCTCGGGCGGCAGCGCCGTCAGCTCGCGGTCGAACCAGTGCGAAAGCTGCATGCGATTGGCGGTGTACATCTGCACCACCATGTCCGCCGCCTCGGACGAGCGGCGCTGCAGCGTTTCAACGAAGGTCCACATCGGCAGCAGGCGTTCGCAACGCTCGCTGCACTGACTGATGATCATCGAAATGCGCTCGTCGATCGGCCAGGTAGCCCCTGGATCGGGCGCTTCGCCCACCACCGCAGCCAGCACGCGGCCGAGCACGGCGACGTAGAGCTCGGCGGTGTCGGAAAAATGCTGAAAAACGGTGCGCGCCGAAACGCCGGCCATCTTGGCGATGTCGCGGACGATCGGCGCAACTTCTCCGGCCAGCGCCAGGGCCAGGGCCGATGCGATGATGGCTTCGCGCGTGCGCGCCACGCGATCGCCGCGGCCGGCATGTTGCAGCGGCTGTTGGTGAGCGAAAGTTTCAACGTCCATACGCGGATCTCCCCGGGAGCAAACCGTCACGACACAACAGTGCACGCAAAATGCAGCGAACCCCGGTGCGTTTCGCGTTCCTAGTTCACTACGAGAGCAGATAGTAATGCATCTCCCAACTTTCTGCCTCAAATGCGGCGATGCGCTATAAATTCGATAAATTCACGTTCATGTAAGCAACTCGTAAGCTCGCCTCCTAAGCTGATGGTGTCCAGGATGTCAGACAAGAACTTCGCCGCCGCATCGCTCGCCGCCCAGGCGATGGGCTGGATCGATCCGGTGACGAAGGCCGTCGTGCCGCCCATCCATATGGCGAGCACGTATCAACGCGATGAGGACAATGGCTATAGCTCCGGCCGCAGCTATGCGCGTGCCGACAATCCGACCTTCGATCAGGCCGAGGCCACGCTTGCCGCCCTCGAAGGCGGCCCGAAGGCGCTGATCTTCTCGTCAGGCATGAGCGCCGCCAGTGCCTGCTTCCTTGCATTGGCGCCCGGCGATCATGTTGTAGCTCCCAAGGTGATGTACTGGGGTTTGCGCAACTGGCTTGCAACTTTTGCAACGCAGTGGGGACTCAAGGTCGAATTCGTCGACGCCGACCGGACCGACGCCATCGCCGCCGCCGTCAGGCCCGGCGCCACCAAGCTGGTGTGGATCGAGACGCCAGCCAATCCGACCTGGAGCGTCACCGACATCGCGGCGGCGGCCGAGGTCGCCCATCGCGCCGGCGCGCTGCTGGGCGTCGATTCCACGGTGGCGACGCCGGTGCTGACGCGGCCGATCGAGCACGGCGCCGACATCGTCATGCACTCGGCGACCAAGTATCTCAACGGACACTCCGACATCATCGCCGGCGCCCTGGTCGGGGCGCGCGACGACGCCTACTGGGCGAAGCTGCGCACCCTCCGCGCCCAGCTCGGCACGATCCTGGGCCAGACCGAGGCGTGGCTGCTGATGCGCGGCATGCGCACCTTGTTCCCGAGGGTCGCCTGGGCCTGCCGCTCGGCCGAGACGCTGGCCGGGCGTTTCGCGGCGCATCCCATGGTGGAAGAAGTGCTCTACCCCGGCCTGCCCTCTTTCGCAGGTCATGCGGCGGCGAAGAAGCAGATGACGGGCGGCTTCAGCGGCATGCTGTCGGTGCGCGTCAAGGGCGGCGAGCGCGCGGCGATTGCCACGGCGGCAAGGGTCGGGCTGTGGAAGCGCGCGACGTCGCTGGGCGGCGTCGAAAGCCTCATAGAGCATCGGGCCAGCATCGAGGGCCCGGGCACGCCTTGCCCGATCGACCTGCTGCGACTCTCGGTCGGCGTCGAGGACGCGGGCGATCTGTTTGACGATCTCGATCAAGCGCTGAAGCGCGCGCACAATGCTTGAGACTGACGCACGGAAGTCGCTACACCACAACTGTCATCCCGAGCGCAGCGAGGGACCTTTACTGCGGCCTTAAAGGTCCCTCGCTGCGCTCGGGATGACAGCGTTTTCTCAGAGGGTAAAGCCTTCGCGCAACGGATCGTCGCCGTCGAAGCGAAATCGCGCCTCGCCGGTCTGATGGGCACGGCCGCCCACTTCGACGATCGCCGACTTATGTCGGCCGACTGGCGCCCCCTCGCGTAAAACCTTGCCGCTGAAGACCGCGCCGGTGCAGCTCTCGAACAGGCGCTCCTCGCCCAACTGCACGCGGCGACGCGCCGCGTCGAGCGCCAGCCGCGCGGTCACGCCGCTGCCGGTCGGGCTGCGGTCGATCTGGCGGCCGGCGAAGATGCAGACATTGCGGCTCGGCTTGCCGTCCGCCCCATCGCCGCCGTCGGTCAGGATCGTTCCGTAGAGAAAAGCCAGATCGGGCTCGTCGGCATGCTCGATGAGGATCGCCGCGGCGGCGGCCTTCGTGATTTCCTCGCCGGCATCGACGATCGCGCGCATCGGCGACGAGCGGAGATCAAGGCCGATCGCGTCGGCGGCGAGGATCGCATAAAAGGCGCCGCCGTAGGCGACATCGACCGTCACCGGTCCCCAGGTGCGGGTCGGCGCGATGCGATCCCGCGCATAGGCGAAGGCCGGCACGCTTTCGAACCGCACCGTGCCGTCGGGGGCAACGCGTGCCGTCACCAGCCCGCAGGGACATTGCAGGCGCACGATCGTCTCGGGTTCGCGCCTTGCCACGCGGCCGCTGTCGACCGCCCAGCGGGCCAGCGCGATCGTGGCGTGGCCGCACATGGTGCTAAAGCCCTCGTTGTGCATGAACAGCACGGCGAGATCGGCGTCGGGATGGTCGGGTTCGACCAGCAGCGCGCCGTACATGCCGTCATGGCCGCGCGGCTCCAGCATCAGGCCGCGCCGCAGGTGGTCGAAGCGTTCCTTCGCTTCGCGCCGCTTGTCCAAAAGTGTCTTGCCGACAAATTTGGGCCAGCCGTCGACGATGATGCGGGTCGGCTCGCCGCCCGTATGCATCTCGACGGTATGCATCTCGATGGGCGAGAGGATCAACCGAACACCTGGGGTAACCCCGCGCCGATGCGCTCGTTCATCATCTCGATCGAGCCGTCAGTGTAGGCGGCGATCTTGGCGCCCGCCAAGTGACGCGCCAGTGGATACTCGGCGCGCAAGCCGTTGGCGCCCATCGCCTGGATGCAGTCAGCGATGCGCCGGAGCGCCATCTCGGTCGCAAACTTCTTGGCATAGGCCGCCGGCAGCACCGCGTCGCCGCCCTCGTCGATCAGGCGCGACGCGCGATAGGTCAAAAGCCGCGCCGCCTCGAGATCGGTCGCGGCGTCAACCAGCTTCCAGCGCACGCCCTGATGGTCGAGCACGGGCTGGCCGAAGGTCTTGCGCTGCTGCGTGTAGCGCACCGCCGTCTCCAGCGAGGCCTGCAGCATGCCGCAGCACATGGCGGCGACGTAGGTACGGGCGCCGTTGATGCCGGCAAGCGCCGCCTTGAAGGCCTGTCCCGGCGGATGCAGCACCGCCTCGTCCGGTGCCACGTAGTCGACCAGCCGGAAGCCGCCGACGCCGATGGCGTGGCCGCCATGCAGCTCGAACGGCTTGTCGCGCTGGAAGCCCGGCCGATCCGCCTCGATGGCAAAGCAGGCGATGCCGCGATAACCCTGCGTTCGATCGGTCTGGGCATAGGCCACCGAGAGGCCCGCCACGGCGGCGTTGGTGATCCACGCCTTGGCGCCGTTCAGCTTCCAGCCGCCCTCGACCTTCACCGCCGACATTTCCAGGCCGCCGAAATCGCTGCCGACTCCCGGCTCGCTCAAGCCGGCACAGCCGATCACCTCGCCTGCGATCATGCGCGGCAGCAGGCGCGCCACATGCGCCGGCTGACCGTCGCGCGCGAACCGCGCGACGGCGTTGTGATGATTGATCAGCGCAAAGGCGAAGGCGAAGTCGTGCCGGGCGAGCTCCTCGAAAGCACGCAGCTTGCAGGAGAAGGAGAGCCCCTGCCCGCCATGCTTTTTGGCAAGCTCGATTGTGTGCAGGTTCGCGGCACAGGCGGCCTTGATGGTCTCCAGCGGGTAGCGTCGCTCCCATTCCCAGCGCGCGGCATTGGGCGCGACATGTTCCTGGGCAAAAGCCTTGGCCCGCGCCACGACGGCGCGCTCTTCTTCGGTCAAGACCTCGTCCAGCATCGGCGCTAGATGGCACCGTCCAGGTTTGAAATTCAACCCTGCTGACGCCTCTCGCCGCGCAGAAGGGTGGCCTATAATGCAGGCATGCCGCGCCAGGAACCAAGCCTACGCCAGCAATTGATGGAAGCCCGCGCGAACGTTCAGCGGCAGATCGTTCTGCTCCGGGATAAGCCGCACCCATTCCCGGTAACCGACGACGGCGTCAACTTCATTGGTGAGAACAGCCATTTGATTGATACGCTGAAAGCAACTCTCCAAGAGATCGAGGACAGCTTGGCAGCGTTAGGATCAGACGACGCCGAACGGACCTGATCGACGATTGGACCTCCGGCACGGCCGCGGGCTAGAATACAGCGACGCGGGTGTAGCTCAGGGGTAGAGCGTCGGCTTCCCAAGCCGTAGGTCGCGGGTTCAAATCCCGTCGCCCGCTCCAATCACCACAATTGAGCGTTGCTCATTGTGGAACTGTGGCAATTACCTGCTCATCATCTTGCCGCTGTTTGGAGCATCTTTGCTTGATGTTGGACCGAAGGTCCTCGATCCGGCGCAGGTGACCTCGTAGGTTCAAGATCAGTTCAGAGGCATCGCGTCGATATCTTCCGCCATCCTCTTTATGGCCGCTCGATCGAGCTGATGTGAAAGTGCCGCCGGACGTGAAAAGCGCTCGGTGCTGCCCGGAAAATCGCGCTGTCTCAATCGTAGAATTGCGGCGAATGCTTCAGGTTCTCGAAGGTCGGCAGGTCATGGTTGATCCAGAGCTGCGCGTTTTTTTCGGCCAGGATCTTGGCCAGCCGGGCGCGCGAGGCGTGAGTCTGCTCGGCGCTGGCGTTGATCGAGGGCACGCGATCGTTGTCCCAGTTGTCTTGGAAGTGCGCGGCATCGCCAGCCAGCAGGATCCAGCCGCTCCTGGCGAGGTGCGCGAGCAGCGACTGGTGTCCCGGCGTATGGCCGGGCGTGGAGAGGAGCGTGACGCTGCCGTCGCCGAACACGTCATAGTCGCCCTCGAGCAGCTTCAGCGGCCGGTCCTTCTTGAACAATGGCCGCTTGCCCGGGGCGAAGGCCCAGTCGAACTCCGCCTTCTGGATCAACAGCAGCGAGGCGGGGAAGCGGTCGACGTTGCCGATATGGTCGGGGTGCGTGTGCGACACCGCGACGAAGCTGATGTCGCCCGGCTGGACGCCGATTTCCGCGAGTTGGCCCATGAGCGTCTTGGCGCGGGTGGCGTGGCCCACCGGCGTGTCGACCGGCGTGTCGGTGATGGCGTCGGCGTAGCCGGTGTCCCACAGGAGCCACTGGCTGCCGTGCTTGATCAGGCTGCAGGTATCGGCCTGCTCGATCGGCTTGCCGACATTGATCCCGGGCGACCAGATCGACTGGTCCTTCGCGGAATTGTGGCCGCAATCCATGACGTAGAGCCGCTCCGCCGTCTGCGCACCGGCCGGCGCCAGGGCGGCGAGGGGGGCGGCGAGCGTGGCGGCGAGCGCGAGGAGCAGGGCCTTCATGTCGGCTTGTGAACGTAGCCGTAACGCAGGTTGCTGCGCGCGCCCCCCTGCCGGTCGTATTCGGCCTTCATCAGCGTGAAGCGGTCGGAGCTCTCCAGCCCCGCCTTTCGCTTCGGCGCGAAAATGCGCCGGCCATTTTCGCCCAGGATGGCGTTCTTGACCGGGCCGTCGGCGGCACCGAGCGGCTTGAAGCCGTGCTTCTTCTGCATGTCCTCGGGGATCTCGAGTCGCCTCAGGCCCTCGATCTGCCATTGCGGCGAGCCGGTCCATACCGAATCGGTGCCCCAGATGACATGGTCGTGGCCCAATCCCTTGACCAAGGTGCCCATCATGGCCGCGGCCAGCACCGGCTGGGCGATCACGTTCCAGGCGAAGATCGCACCCAGATCGCCATAGACGTTGCTGACGCCGTGCTTGCCGGGGATCTCGGCGAGGTCGGTGAGCCACGATAGCCGCCCGGTCTTCTCCCATTCGTCGACGCCGTCGCTCGGCGGGCCGCCGAGATGGCGGTAGCCCGAATGGTAGATAACGAAGTTGAGCTGCGGCCAGTCCTTGGCCGCCTTGGCAACGTCGGCGACCTGGGCATGGCCCACGAGATGCGGCAGCTTCTGTTCGGCGAATAGCGGGAACAGGCCCTTGTGGACACAAACGTTGCGGATGCCGGCCTTGGCCGCCTTCTCGTAGAAGGGATACATCAGCTTCTCGTCATCGAGCTTGTAGGCGGTGCGACCGCCATGGGCGATCACGAAGTCGCCGATCGTGTAGGCCTTCCAGCCCTCGGGCTTGTAAACATCAATGGCGTGGTCGACGGCGTCCAGCCAGCCGGGCTGTCCGGGCGTCAGGGTGAAATGCGCCATCATCCGCTCGGCGCCCGCCTCCTTGTTCACCCGTTCGCGTGCCTTGAACACGGCGTCCTGCGGCAGCAGCCAGTCCTTGGGATCGTCGGACGGCGCGTTGGTGAGCAGCGCCAACTTGGTGTCGCTGTCGAGGTAGATCTCCTTCATGAAGTTATCGAACTTCAGGTCCTCGACCGTCTGCGGCTTGCCGACCATGTCCTTGTTCCAGCCGGCCTTGGCCGTGAGCGTGCGCTGCCACATCAGGCCGCCGACCCGCTTGGGATCGGCGACGAACGGCGCGGGATCGTCGCGGATGAAGTGCGTGTGCGCATCGAGGATGAATTGGTTCTTGAGCGACTCGGCGCGCGCATCGGCGAGCTCAGGCGTGGTGGTCTCCGCCCGTGCCACCGAGAACAGCGGGCCGTAGACCTGGTTCATCACCAGGTAGGACGCGGCCATGCCGGCCGCGGTCTGGAAGAAGCGCCGTCGGCTCACGCCCTGGCGCTCGGCGAGCCTGTCGCCCAGGTCCTTGAGCCGCGCCTCCACCTCGCGCTGTTTCTCGGTCTGTGGCGCGGGCAGATACTCGTCGCTGGAGACGATCTGGGTGGGGATGGGCGAGGGTAACTCCAGCTCCTCGGCGCCCTGCAGTGCCTGCATCTGTTCCGGCGTGATCGCGCGCATGGCGGCCTCCTCAGTATTCGATCTTGACGTCGACGGTCTTGGCCTCGCTGCCGAGCTCGAACGAAGCCTTGTCCCAGTAGGGCGGCGACAGGAGCTCGCGCGCGTCGTTGGAGACGCCGTAGCCCTCCGACGGAATGCCGGTCGCGTCGCGGTCGAGCTTGCCGTTGTTGTTCTCGTCGTGGAGCGCGGTCACCGCGTAGCGGCCCGGCGGCAGGTCGTGGAAGGTGACGCTGACCGTCCCGGTCGCAGCCTTCTGACGGAAGGCAGCGACCTGCTGGCCCTCCTTGGGGAAGGCCTCCTTGCTGGCGAAGATCGCCGCCGACACCGCGCCCTCGGCGTTGTGCGCACCGCTCAGCTTGATGGTGAGGTCGGCCGCGTTTGCGGCCAGCGGCAAGCACGCGGCAACGGCAACGGCGATTGTGCGGATCATGTTCTTCTCCTCTCGGGCTTTGCGACTAACGTCCGCGATAGACCGGCGCCCGCTTCTCCTGCAGCGCGCGGGCGAATTCCTGGCGGTCCTCGCTTTGCATCAGGCGGGCGAATTCGGGAAAGGTCGCGGCCAGTGCGGCGTCTTCGGCCGAAAGCGCCTGGTGGGCCGAGGCCAGCACGGCGCGCACGCCCATCGGCGCGTTGGCCGCGATCTTGCCCGCGATTTCGAGCGCGCGATCCAGCTCCCGGCCGGGCTCGGTGACTTCCTGCACCAGCCCGAGGCGGCGCGCTTCATCGGCGCCCCATTCGTCGCCGGTCAGCATGTAGCGCATGGCGTTGGCCCAGCCCGCCTCGCGGGCAAAGCGGACCGTGCCGCCGCCGCCCGGATAGACGCCGCGTGCCACCTCGGCCTGGGCAAAACGCGTGTCGCTCGCCGCTACGCGGATGTCGGCGGCGAGGAACAGCTCGTGGCCCAGGAGCTGCGTCTTGCCGTGCGCGGCGGCGACCAGCGGCTTCTGACGGTAGGGTTTGGAGGTGCCGACCGGGTTCACGAACTCGGAAATGGGCCCGACGAATACCTGTGCGCGCAGGCCGTCGGCCCACGACGGCGGGTCGAGCCCGGGCGAAAAGTCCGGGCCGTGCGCGAACAGCACGGCGACCCTCAGCGCCTCGTCGTGGTCGAGTTGCCAGTAGGCGTGCCCCAGCGCCAGGAACGTCGGCACCTCGATGCGGTTCTGCACTTTAGGCCGGTTGATGCCGATCAGCAGGATGGACTCGCGCCGCTCGAGCGTGATGTAGGTGGGCGTAACGTAGGCGGGCGCCGGCTTCTCCGCCATCGCGCCTTGGGCCCGGGCACCTTGACCGGCGACGATGGTGGCGGCCGCGGCCGCGCCGGAGAGCAGCGGGCGCCGGCCGAGCCCTTGCGACTTGTCGCTATCGTCGTCCATCTGCGGCCTCCGGAGTGGTACGACTGCGTACCCACTTGCCACAAGGTGGTACGTAGGCGTACCAATGTCAATCATGAATCTCGACCGCCGCACCTTCCTGGCAGGGCTCGCCCCGATCACGATTGCGGGAGCGGCCGGGCTGCCGCCCGCTCAAGGTGGCGTGCGCCAACGGCGCAGGCGATCGAGGCTTCCGGCATGAGGAGGATCCCATGAAGAGTCTC
>Ga0210409_10001554_pt1 | contig 29564 bp, 24 predicted proteins | sample IncBWH17MmetaG_FD_161649 | JGI IMG/M metagenome (GOLD analysis project Ga0210409, IMG submission 161649) | Forest soil microbial communities from Barre Woods Harvard Forest LTER site, Petersham, Massachusetts, United States - Inc-BW-H-17-M | ecosystem: Environmental > Terrestrial > Soil >...
AAGATGAATTCCATCGAACAAGACCGCCACCAGCTCAAGTTCATTTAGTTTCTTCTCGCACAGCGTTTTCAGTTGCGCCGCGCTGGCCTGCACAAACTCCCGGCTCACGCTGGACTTCTCGATCCCATAGCCATCGAGCACGCTCTGCACCGCCCGCCGATAGTTCCGCGACGTCAACCCCGCGACGATCCCTTCCCGTACCGCTCGCTGCCGTCTCCCGTCGTGTTGCAGCCGCGCATAACTATCCAGCTGAACTTCTTCCCCTTGGCGCGTGCGTACCCGCGGTCGCTCGACCGCCACTTTCTGCCCGGCAAACACCACGTAGCCCGATTGCTGACCCCAGCGCAAGCAACTCGACGCCGGATCCGGCTGGTGGCGCGGCCCTACCCGCCGCATCACTTCGTCCTCGATCACGGCCCGGATGATCTTCAACCCCGCTAGCCCGGTCAGGTGTTCGACCTCGGGTTGCAATTCCTTCCACACCTTCAACAGCGGCAGCGACAACCGCACTGCTACTTCTTTCCTCCCCATCACCTCGAACTTCTTCGTGGACTTCTTCGCACTGCTCTGGTATCTGTCGGCCATAGCGGCTCTCCATTCAGAAATGAGAGTTCTCCCCCCGGACTTTATCCGAGTCCGGGGCGAGAGCCGCTACTTTCACTTTCAGGTTTCAACTAAAGGCGGGACAAGTTCACTTGCGAAAATCTCAATATGAGTTCATCTCCGCACTACCTACAGAATCAGATCAAGGTCGAAAATTGCGCCGCGATTCCAGGGATGTGGGTGTGCTTCTAATCGCCTTTCATTGTCATTCTATTGTGCAAAGGCTGTTTAGGACTGGACAACAATGCACCATCCGATTTGCTGGCGGCACACGTTGGCGTACCCTATGTCACGACGTTGAACGCCAGTGGGGGCCATGCACATAATCAATCGTGCCTTGTATCGGGATCTCTGCTGCCTGGTGTGAAATTGAACAAGGGGGCGAGAGCATTGTCTGGGACCCCAGCGCAGACTGGGGCCTTCAAAGCTTACATTTGAATTGTCTGATTCATCGGCGCCTACGCCCGAAACACGCGTCCGTTCTGTCAGTCCGAATGTTGACCCTCTTACCACAGAGATCACAACAAGTGTCTCGCCGAACGCCCAAGCCGGCATTTAGTTCCGACTGACCCTCAACGCGACCGGAGGAGTGCAGCCATATCTTTGGAGCATAGCCTCTGGGACATTGCCTTCCGGCCTTTCGCTCAACGCCTATACCGGTGTACTCTCGGGCACAGCTTTGGGCGGGGGACAGTTTGGTTTCAGCATGCAAGTGAGCGATTCCTCCTCGCCTACGCCGCAAACTGCGATGAAAGCTCTGACTCTTTCCGTTCTTGCGTTCGCCCTACAAATCAATCCTGGTGGATTGCCGAACGGCCAGGTCGGCGTGCACTTCCAGGCTACGGTCAGTGCCAGCGGAGGCGTGACTCCCTACACAGGGACCGTTACAGGTTCGCTTCCCGCCGGGTTGGGCTTGAGCGCGTCCTCTGGCGCAATCACAGGAACGCCGACACGAGCAGGTACATCGACTTTCACGATTCAGGTGAATGATTCTACTCAGCAATCGGTGAAGACGTCGTTGAGCGCGACCATTTCGGCGGCAGGCACTCAGTCGCTCTTCATTTCCACGTCGACTTTGGCACAGCCTGTGGTTGGACAACCTTATGCTGCAACTCTGCAGGCGACAGGAGGGACCCCTACCTATACGTGGACGGTGACGTCAGGGCTATTGCCCACAGGGCTTTTGCTCTCGACTGCCGGGCAAATTACGGGTACGCCGAGCACAGCCGGTCAGTCCAATTTTACCGTTCAAGTGGCTGACTCTGCTTCGCCGCCGCTCACTGCGTCTAAAGCCTTCAGCCTTACTCCCGCCGCTGCGTCTGTACCGCCGAGCAATACAACTTGGAACCCTTCGGTTTTGGGAGTTCCTTGGGCCAGTGATTTCACCTCCATAGCAGCAAATGAAATCAACGTGAAAACGGATCCCCGTTTGAAGGTCAACGCAATCGGCAACGGCGTCACCGACGATACCGCAGCCATCCGTGCGGCAATCCAATTGGCGTCCTCGTCCGGCGGTGGCACAGTCTATTTCCCGACCGGTGATTACAAGATTGTTACGGCTTCCGATCCTGTCAAAGGGGCTCCTCTCGTAGTTCCTTCACGCGTTGTTTTACGAGGGAGCGGTTCAACGACGTCCCGGATTTTTGTGAATGATCCGAACGCCACGGGCGAAACGGACCGCATTGGAACGTGGGGCGGGATTGACTTTATCGGAGCGAGCTTGAGTGGGATGACTGACTTAGGGGTGTACGCAGTTAATTCTTCGACTAGCCCTTGTGCGCTGCTCTGGAATCGCGGATCTACCAATGTCAGCGAACTCTTCTTCAATAATCTGGACGTTCACCTGGGGAACTGTAAGAGTTTCTGGTTTGAATCGACGAACAATCTCTTGGTACAGACTAGTCACTTTGACAGCATTTCCACAAAAAATGGTCCCATCTATGTTTCAGCGAATTCCCAAGTTTCGTTTCTAAACAACACGATTACTTACCATTACAGCCGCGTGCACATTTTGAATAATTCGAACCTAATCATGCAGGGCAATTCGTTGATCCGTGATGCTCAGAATGCTGATATGGAAAATAGAACGGCGATCGAAAGCGGAGGGGTGGAGCTATCCCGTAGCCAAAATATCCAGATACTCAATAACACCATCAAAACCTTGAACGCCCCCACCGACGAAACCGGCGACGGGGAGGCAATTATGAATCAGCAATCCAACATTCAAGATGTCTTAGATGCAGGGAGCGCAACAGCAATCACTGCGACTACCTTGACCGATGCGGGCGCATTATGGGGACCTGTCACGGTCTCACGACTTGCCCAGTATCCCGAGGTCGTCGCGATATTGACTGGCAGTGGGACCGGACAATGGCGCGCGATCCAAGGAATTAATACAAGTACGAAGACTCTGACCGTGAGTCAGCCCTGGAGCCCCGTACCTGAAGTTGGCAGTTTGTATTCCATTTTCGTATGGTCTCTTATGAACGCCACCATTCAAGGCAATACGCTCATTGACAATCCCAATGGAATCGTTCTATGGGACGGTTGCTACAATTGCACCGTACAGAACAATTTGCTTAGCAATTCGAGAGGGATTATGTTGCGGGTAGCGGATGTTTTAGCTAATCAGTCCTCATATCCAGAAGGCAGACGCGTGCACCATGTGGCCATAAACGTCAAGATTTTGAACAATACTGTCGTAAATACCTCAGGTTTCCGCCCAGCTTACGTTGTGCTTGATACGGAGGCATTTTCTCCGAATAACTATCGGGGAATGGGCATGTTCAACATTCAGATAAGCGGTAACATTCTTCAGCCCTACCCTGCAGCCCCGAATCAAATCTACGCTCCTAAGAAAACTGAAATACACCAAGAAGGTTTCTTTCCGTGTTTCTTGTTTGGGCCCGCCGCGGCCAAAGACCCGGTGACCACGGTGTTCCAGAACGTCAATTTCTGGAACAACACCCAAAGCGTACCCGTTACTTACAGTCAAGGATTCTTGCCATACACGACTGAGGCATGCGTGACCCCCTCGGCTCCCGCTGCGAATGCTCCATAGAATCCACCCCCAAATCATTGCGAAGGTTCTGTAGTATATTTTCGCGTTTTTGACCGATTGCCTTTCCGTACTTCACCGCGCCGTGAAACGTTAAGAATGAAGAACTCTTAGTTTCGTTGTGTCGGGACACCTCAGCTCAACTGAATTAGCGTCTAGCAGCCGATCTTGCCTCTTTTCCGTTTGCTCGTTAATGGTTTCCATTCGAATGTCTCGAACGCAAGAGCAATTCATACTGTTCCAAGTAGTGGCCAATCATCAGCGAAGCGTTGAATCGCTTGACATTCTCCAGGCTCTTTTCGCAGGGTTGGTTTCGTATATGGATCCTGCGAGCGATCGCTGATGCGGCTGAATCGATATCGTTAGGGTCAATATATGTCGCCGCCTCGCCGCCGACTTCTGTCATGGGGGCCCGATCTGACGTCACAACCGGGCAACCACACGCCTGCGCTTCAATAATTGGCCATCCGAAACCCTCCTGAAGAGAAGGGAAGAGCAGCATGTCGGCGCATGAATACAGCGCCCTCAATTCTTCATTCGAAGGATTGATCAGCTGCAACACGTCTTGACCGCCGACGCAGTCGGAAAGGAAGAGACGCATCTCACTAGTGATCACCTGGCCCGCCATCACTAGAGATAAGCGTCTCCCTTCTGGACGCGACTTCAATGCCGAGAATATCTTAAGAACACCCAGACGGTTTTTGTACCAGGAATTTCCGCCCACATGGAGCAAAAATCGCTGGTCCAAGCCGATTCCGAACTTCTTGATTTTCGCTCGTCCTTGCGCCACGTCTAGCGGGCTATAGGGAAAATTCAAGCCGTTGTAAACGGTGGAAACCGTCTCTTTCGGGACTTCAGCTACCCGCAAAATATCCTGGCGTGTCGCCTCAGAGACGCACGCTATATGTCCCGTGCGTCCGGCAGCCTGAAGCCCCCGTAAGATCATGCTTTGCAATTGGCGGCCAGTCCAGGACGTCCGATTACAAGGAATCTCACCAAGAGCGCTCCGAATGGCAAGCATGTCATGGCAGGTTACAATGTGCGGGCGATGCTGCATGTACTTGATGTAAAAGGCATTCGAGTGATCGCAAATGTGGACGATATCTGCCCACTCAACTGCCCTCTTCAACGACTTCGGAAAGACGATGAACTTATCTACATATCCAAGCCACTTGGCAGCGGCCCCGCGAACCGGCAAAATCCCCGCCACAACGGGTGGGCGTATTAGCCGAGTCTCATGTCCGGCGGCACGGAAACCGCGATTTAGAAGCGCGGCGAAACGCTGCATGCTTTTTTGACCGCTAGGAAAGTAGTTTCCGATCAGAAGTATCTTCATTACGATCTCGAGCGGTCATTTGTTGGGTCGCACAAAATATGTCCAGCAAGAATGGACATCATGTAGATACTTGCCGTGCCTTTCGATGCAACGCGCAATGCGGCGTCGCCAATTACCGCGATCTCGCCACCACCGAATCGGGCGAAGCACGCGGTAAACGCGCCAACAGTGTGTCTCCTCATGCTGTTCTCGACCACTTGAAGCATAATTTGAATCAATGACGGTCCAAGATTGGTGTTGTTACCCGCGGTCCAGCGGTGTCGCAAGGCTCGGGCGGCTTGCTAGTCTTTATGGAAGTTAAAGCCAAACCAGCGACATGATTGAGCGCTTCTCTCAAACCGCGGATGTCTTCTTCGAAGGACCATTGGTTAATGCGTTCCAGACTATGCCGGCCCATTTCGCGCCGGCCCTCATCATCCCCAAGAACGCTCACGATAACGGCGCGAAGCGCTTCGACATTCCCGGCCGGAAAGACTTTGCCGTTCACCCCATCAGTGATCAGATCAGGTTGGTTTCCCATATCGTCGGAAACGATGATGGTCTTGCCCGCATTCATTACTTCATTTACGACTAGCGCGAATGAGTCGTTTGCGGAAGGAAGAACAAATACGTCACACAGGTCAAAGAAGCGAGCGAGTTGGGACTGATTCTGAAACCCAAGGAAACGAACATCTGTTTCCCCTGCGGCGCGAATCTTTGCTTCGCACGCCGCCCGCTCGATTCCATCCCCTACAATGAGTAAGTAAGGCCGCTTGCCCCCAGGCGTCGGCCTAATGCCTAAGTATGCGTCGATCAGATCGATACAACGCTTGCGGTTTATGAGCTTGGAAGCAAAGAGAATAACAGGACGATCGCGCTCAAGATTCAACTGCTGCCTGAACTCTTCACGCGAGCAACTGGCAATGGCGGTCGCGCTTTGGAAATAGGTGTTATCGACAGCGTAAGGAACCATAAATGAGGGAAAATCCGGCCCGAGGTAATGGGCCCAGTAATTTCGATTCATGCTGCTTACGGGCAGCACTGCATGAATAAAATGTCTCGCGATCGAAAAGAAGAGACGCTTGATCGCAAGTTTAAAGCTAGAGCGGGGATGGTCGTTCAGCGTACTATCTACACGCACCAAGACGGGAATGCTAAGAACTTTAGCCGTGATCATTGTCAAAATTGAGTTGATGCCCCAATACCCGTGCAACCAGACCGCATCGAACTTACCCTTCTTAAGCGCACGATGGAAGCCGCGATTGATTGGAGCCCAGAAGGTGTTTTCCTTTAGATGGCGAACGATAGGAAGAAACTCGTAGCGGTAACCTTCAAAGAGAGGGATATCCCACTTAACATGAACGCCTCCGAATCCTTCATCCGCATACCCTTTGACTGAGTGATCAGAAAAGAAAAAGACGGTTAGGTCGATATCGGGTTCCTGTGCCAGTCGCCGCAGCAAGGGAGCCTGATACTGAATAGGATGACTTACCACGTAAGCAAGCCGTAGTTTCTTACTCAAATGCGTCTCCAGATTCGGTTCAGAAAATGCGGTCGCAAGAACATGGCCGCCACAGGTCTGGTTTTGACGGAGCTGCTTTGTCTTTGTTCCGCGCGCATGCTGTCAAAAACTTTGGAAATGATTTGGTTCATTACCGTCTCATTGCTTGTACCGTTTTGAATGGCCCGAAGCTGGCCTTTTTGGGCCACCTGGTTTCTCCAGATCGCGTCGTTTAGAAGCCGCTTGCATTTTTCCGCGCACTCATCGGGATCATTCCAGAACACTGCCTCGACGTCTTCTGCGTACAGAGCTAGGTGCTCGGACGTACGCTCAGCACAGAGAACTCCGCCGAGTCGAGGAATTTCAAATGACCTCTGCGTGCACAGGTCGCGGTTCTCCTTGGACAGCAATCCAATACAAACCTTGGCGCATTGCAGGGCCCTTGCATAGTCGTCAACGGTATTAGTATCAAGGCCGGGGCCGCGCCAATGTGGTCTCAGAATCGGCCATTCCTTTGCTTTTGACCAACGGTTACCCCAGATCGACAGAGGAACGCAGCGTTCGACCAGACGTGCCAAAAACGGCCCACGTTCCGGCATCCAAGTTCCGATGAATACTACTTCGGACCCCCATTTCGCCAGATCGCTGGGCGAGAGTTTTCGCGGGGCATGAGCGACTTCATCCGATGACCTGTGCACTCGCAGGACATCTCTTGCGCCTGCTTTGAAAGCTTCGGCGACGTTGCAGTCACGAACAACAACAACCAGGTCATAAAAAGGAACGGAACGCAAGTACAGCCGCCACTTGTTTCCGTCGCGTGGACCATAAGGATCATCGACATTGTAGTTGATAACGAATCTCGCCTGCTGCTTCAGATCACGTATGATCTCGGGGCATATGAGATCGCCCGCATCCACCCAAACGAGGTCAAATTTCGCGGATCGGATGGCTCCCAATACACGGGCACGAATGAACCTCTTGAGGCCATAGGAACCGGTATGATATTTCCAGTAGGCTATGAGTCGGCCAGACGGCAGCAAACTGTGCGGATCCAAAGTCTGGACTTTGTGACCAAGCCGGCTGAGACTAAGGGCACGATGGCGCGATGTGCCCGAGTCACTCCCGATATAGAGAATTGATATTGAATTCATGATTGAACGGCTTCCGAAAATATTTGAAACATCTTTTCGCCGTACTGTTCCCAGCTACAAGTTGAAAGACCTACTCTCGTCGACACGGAAGATGCGAATCGGTTGGTTGTACAGTCCTCGACATATGGCACGCGCTATACTTCCGGCGCGGCCTGCAACGTCGGCCGACGAAATTGGGGAACAGTGAACATTGCAGCAACGAATTTCCTAAAGTCATCCTGAACGTGACGCAAAGAGGTTCGCAGCACAAGCCATGTCATCCATCCATCCGTAGCAAAAAGTGCGATAGCCGCGCCTACCGTACCAAACGGGGTTACAAGCATCCATGCGAGCCCCAACGAAAGCATGGCCGCCGCTGAATATGTTAGGGCGATACGGCAATGGGCATTGATAGAAATCGGAATCACGGAACTGGTGTCCCAGAGGGAGTTCGTAACCACGACGAACAAAAGAACATGGAAGCAACGGGCATCGAAGCTGACCCCGTTCCGAATCCAAAGCCTGTAAACGAATGGACCAAATATCCACAGCGACGACCCACCAAATATTGACAGACCCAGAGCAGCTTGGCAGGCGTGACGATGCAATCTGCGCGCTAAAGCGATGTTGCCTTCTCCGAAAGCCCTAGAAAGCTCCGGCCACAAGGGAAATTTGATTACTCCAATCAGTTGGGAACTCAGACGAGACAATGTGCGTAGCGTAGCAAATGATACGACTGCAACGGGCCCTAACCTCGCGCCAACGACAAGTATGAGACCTTGCAGATTGAGCGCATACCCAACGGGCAGCGCCATGAAGCCAAAGGCAGGCGCAGCCAACTGTCTAATCGTCGTGAGCCGGGCGTACCGAATTCCGTAGTGAATCCACGGGCTCATTTTCCGCAGTAGGAACACAAAACTGATCGTGCCCACGCACCGGACAAGAAGGTATGTGAAAGCCACCGCGAACAGGCTCCCGTGCAGGATTACAACGGTGGTCGACGCCACTGCCTCCGCAATGCGAAGAATTGTCTTCCAAAACGTTGCAGTTGCAAAGTGACCATCAGAGCTGAACCCGCTGTCCGCTACACCATTTTGTTGAGCCAAAACAATGTGCGCTCCAAGCACCAATATGATCGTGGCAGCCTGGTGGCTAGGGAGACTCGATAGTCGCAGCCAGGGTTGCCATGGTATCCACCAGACAGATGCGGACGCCAGGAGTAATGCGATGAAAGAGACGCAGGTTACGAGCACCCAAGAGCTCTGAAACGTCCCCAAAGCACCTTCCCGATCATTCGCCGCTACGCGCATGCACATGTCGCTGCCAGAAGCGTCACCAAATCCCAAATCGCTTAGCGATAGGTAAGTTGGGATTGCCGAGAGCAATAGCCAGTCACCATATTTTGCAGCACCCCACGCATGCAGGAAAATAGGTACGGAGCCCAACTGAATGATTGCGGTGACAACTGGCCCGAGGGCATTCGCACCAAAGCTGCGCATCAGCCGCTGGGTAACACCGCCCTTGGCCTTTACATTCACGCGAACAGTCGCTTGATCTGGATCCATGTGCAGAACACGTTTAGCGGAATCACAGCCGACGGCCTAATAACGACCGTCCTTGCCGATGATGCAGGTAATCAACCCTCACTTTGGCGAGAGTTCCCCTTGAAAATGTACTATTGATGTTTTCATTTGTCTTTGGCGGTCAGTTGAGAGCCAGCTAGTTTTCGGTGGTCGTGAGAGAATCCCATGATGGCACGGCTGCGGTTGCTATCCGAAAGTTTCTGTTGGAGGAGCCCCTTGTGTTGTTTTGCTTTGGCCCGTTTCGCTAAAAAAGCTGATTTCGGCAGCGGATCCGGCAAAGAGGAAGTGCGGGTAATTCCAAATTCCACTGCGTGGAATGGCACTGAAAATCCGTTTTGTTCGTGTCGAGCCACTTAAAAATGCAACATCAGGCGGTCTATGCTCTACCGCTCATCTTGCTGCTAAATTCACTCGTTGATGGGCCACAGTGTTCCAAGAGATCGCGATACGAAAACTCTAAGCCTTCGCGCAAGCTCACAGTTGGCCGCCATCCCAGAGAACAGAGCCGAGAAGTATCGAGGAGCTTGCGTGGCGCGCCGTCCGGCTTGCTCGGGTCAAACACCAATTCCCCTTCATAACCAACTACTTCAGCGACTAGTTCGGCGAGTTCTCGAATGCTTTGGTCCTTACCGCTGCCAATGTTAATGAGCGGCGGATCAGCTTCTCTTAGGACAAACGGATTGAACGTTTGCTCGTTCAGGTTCATGAGAAAAAGGCACGCCGCCGCCAGATCATCACTGTAGAGGAATTCCCGTTGTGGCGTTCCGCTCCCCCAAAGGACAACCTCTCTTTTCCTATTGGTTTTGGCTTCGTGTATTTTGCGAAGGAACGCGGGGATGACATGCGACGTTTCTAAATCGTAGTTATCACCTGGACCATAGAGATTCGTCGGCATTGCTGCCAAATATCTTGTGCGGTATTGGCGATTATAGGCCCAGCACATCTCAATTCCCGCGATCTTGGCCACGGCGTATGGCCGATTCGTGGGCTCTAGAGGACCGGACAGCAGGGAATTCTCTGAAATCGGCTGAGACGCGAATTTCGGGTAAATGCAGCTCGATCCAAGAAAAAGCAATCTATTCACGTCTACTTTGTAGGCGGCCTCGATAATGTTTGCTTGAATTAAGAGATTCTGGGAGATAAATTCGGCCGGATACGTGCTATTTGCCAGAATGCCGCCAACTCTGGCGGCAGCGAGAAAAACGTAGGTAGGCCGATCCTTGGCGAAAAAGCGCTCAACTTCCGCTTGATTCGTGAGGTTCAATTCTGCATGAGTACGGAGCGCCAAATTACGATAACCAGCAAGGCGCAATCCCCGAACAAGCGCTGAGCCCACCAAGCCGCAGTGACCTGCAACATAGATTCTTGCGCCGAGATCCATCATTGGGGAGTTCTTTTCACAGGTTCATCTTAGTCGCCAAGCGCAGTTCCGGCCGCGGCTGCCAGTGAATTCGAAACTGACCCTACCCATTGATGCCAGTCCCCAAATTTCTGTTCCAAAATGAGGCGACCCGCACCTTTTGGCGTCAGACCAATGGCTTCCATATCAGCGTCAACCATGATACGGACCAAGTCCTTGAAATTGATTCGTGGCTCCCATCCGAACTCTTTGCGAGCTCTACTTGCATCACTCAAGAGGAAATCCACCTCCGCGGGACGCAGGTACCGAGGGTCGGGTTCGAAGTACTCTTTCCAATCCAAATTGAGATACTCGAATGCTTCATCCAAAAACTCGCGGACCGTGTGTGATTCTCCTGTGCCCAGCACATAATCGGATGGGGTTTCCTGCTGGAGGATACGCCACATCCCTTCTACGTACTCGGGGGCGTAACCCCAATCGCGACGCGCGTCCAGATTGCCCAGGTAGAGTTTCGTTTGCCTTCCGGCATAAATGCGGGCGACGGCGCGAGTAATTTTACGGGTGACGAAGGTCTCGCCGCGACGCGCGCTTTCGTGATTGAAAAGAATTCCGTTCGCCGCATACATTCCGTACGCTTCCCGGTAATTCACGGCTATCCAGTGGCTGTAGACCTTCGCCGCACCATACGGGCTACGAGGATGAAACGACGTATTCTCATTTTGCGGAGGCGGCGCTGCCCCAAACATTTCGGAGGACCCCGCCTGGTAGAAGCGGCAGGTGATGCCGCTCCTGCGGACAGCATCCAGGATTCGCGTTGTTCCCAATCCTGTAATGTCACCTGTAAACTCGGGTTCGTCAAAGCTCACGCGGACATGGCTCTGAGCGCCCAGATGATAGATCTCATCAGGCTCCATATTGTAAACGAGGTTGGTTAATTGCTCCCCCGTTGAGAGGTCGCCATAGTGGAGATAAAGGCGCCTGTCGCTACTGTGCGGATCTTGATAAATGTGGTCAATACGATGGGTATTGAAAGTACTGCTACGCCGGATGACACCATGAACTTCATAGCCTTTCCCAATCAACAGTTCTGCTAGGTACGAACCGTCCTGGCCGGTGATGCCCGTAATTAATGCGCGCTTAGACATGAATGCCTCAGTGAAACTTTGGATGTTGGGTTTTCAGTCGGCTTTAGTCGTAAGCCGAGAGCGACCTGGTTTTTCTCGGGCGCTAGAGAATTCCGCACTGGCACCGGTGTGCTTGCCATCCAGAGATTTCTTCGTGTGACTTTTGCTCCAGCTCGCTGTGGCTCGATCCCGTTGTGAGGAATAGATGGTCTTTGCGAACGCGGGCGGCAAAAAAAAGGAATCACTGGCCAAGCCGAATCGCTCTTCGCGGAATGGCGTCGAAAATCCATCGGCCTGAGGCTGCGGAGACGGCGGCGGCACACTAGTCTTAAAGCGTTGGGGGCCTGTTGAATATTGCGTGCGACCGATGTCGAAACCATTGAAAGGGTCCGGCTGCCGCTCGGGTTTTCCAGAATTGCCATCGTTTGCCAAATTAACCGTGGGGTCATTGGAGCGTGCGGACCAGACGATAGATGCAAGTGGTCGTGCACCGGCCTGAAAAAACGGGCTGAGATTGAATGGGCTCTCTCCGTCACCTGATGCTTCGACTGATGGGGTGATGCTGGTGTGGGCGGGCCCATACCGGGTGGCCGGAGGCTGGCCAGAAGAATTAATTCCCCAGCGGCTATACGTCGTTTGAGTTTTAACTGGCTCTTGAGCAGGCGGAGGCGTCTGCAGAGCCCTCTCCTCGACGTCCGCATGGAAAGACGCATCGACTCCATCCATTCCCTGTTTCATATCGGGGACACGATTCATATCCTGCGCGAAAGCAGACCCACAGGAAATGACCAGCGCAGTCCAACAAGCCGCTACGAATGTGTGTGTGTTCATTTCAATCAAGTTGAGGTCGGCCTTATCGCAATTGTGCCATACGCTGGGGCCCGACTTGCTTTCAAGAGGTACTCGTCCAATTTGGATAGGACATGAGTCTCATCCCAGTGTTGCAGCGCATATTGACGGCCGGACTGTCCCATAGCCAACCGTTTAGCAGGATGGTCAAAAAATTCTTTGATCGCCGCGGAAAGCGCTTCCACATTTTCTGGTTCCGTGACGACTCCACCCCTCGATTCATGGATCACTCGCCCGATTTCGCTGTTGGCGCTGACGGAAGCCGCTACTGCCCGCGCGGCCGACAAGAGAGTCACGGTCTTCGACGGGAATACGATATCGGAGACCGTCGATTGCTGAACGATCAGAGCCACATCTGTCGCAGCCAACATTTGGAGAAATTCAGCGTGCTCTTGTAGCGGAAGAAATCGGAGATTCGCCAGGTCCAAACCCGTAGCCCGCTCCTGCAAACGCGATTTCATGGCTCCGTCGCCCGCAAGGAGAAAGACGAAATCGCGCTGTTCTCTCAACTTTAAGGCGGCGGCGAGCATGACACCCAAACCTTGCTTCACTCCCATGTTCCCGGAATGAGTAACCAAGAACTTGCCTTCGAGGCCATGTTTGCGGCGAAATTCGTGGCCCTGCACAACGTTTCCCACAGCGAAGATACCGTTATCCGCGGGCGGAGGTATGACGACGACTCTATCAGCGGAGATTCCCTTTTCGACAATTTTCTGGCGCATGCCTTCGGTGATGGTCGAGATCAAAGATGCATTCCGATAGGCCATCGATTCCAGCCGATACAGTACAGGCAGGACGGGTCTGGGCAGCATTCCCAGATCCGCGGCAGCATCCGGCTGCAGATCTTGTACGTCAAACACATAGGGAACCTGCCACCATCGAGTCAAAAGCACCGCCGAAAGTCCGAGCCCCAATGGCGGTGACACCACCAGCAGCAGATCCGGCTTGCGATTGCGGATCGCCCGAAGCAGAGAGGAGGCCAGGAAAGATGCCTCGAATACAACGCGCTTGGCCGACGTCACAATCTTTGGCACCCACATCCAGGAGCGCAGGATAGTGACGCCGTTGCGCTCTTCACGAAGAAACAACTTGCCGTCATATCCGGGGTATGTGCGCCATTCCGGGTAATACGGCATTCCCGTGCAGACTATAACCTCATGGCCAACGGAGGCCAGATACTCGCAGCGGCGGGTCGAAACCGCGCCTATACCAGTCCGCTCCGGCCAGTAATTAATGGTTAGAACGAGTATTCGCATAAAGACTTTCGGGGCTGGCAGCACTCGTATTTGGCGCGACTTCACCAGTCGCAAGAGGCGCGGTTCTCTTCCCGATCAGTTCCTTTGTCTTGAGGACGATCATGTATTCATACAGCGACTGAAGCACGGCATATTGGAAACCCGCGTTGCCGTCGAGAAAACCGCGCTTGCCCAAATAGAGCAAAAGAAATTTGAAGAGGGGCCGAGCGGGCAGGCGATAAAAGAGTTCTTTCTGGTGAAAGCGGCGACGGTTGACCTCTTTGCTAAAGAAGGCTTGGAGGAGGCTGAACTCCTGGTCGGCCAGTCTGTTCTTCACAATTTGTTGCGCCTCTAGCGAGCTATATGAGTTGTGCCGATTCAACCAGTGGGTCATACCCTTGCTGAATGGAAAGTGGTCGAGATACCCGCCGAGTTCCCCAACAGGCCCATCCGGGACGGAGACGGGGTTGACCAGTCGCTCGTAGTGCATCTTTTCAGGGCGAAACAACCGCAAATAATAAGGGGACGCCTGAACGTGTTTGAGCCAGCACTCCCCCCAGAAATCCCGCCGGCGGATTCGAAAGGCGACTTTGTCTTCGGGGCTCTCGCCAGCGCGCTCGATACTTAATGCGAGCCTTGGAGTCACACGCTCGTCCGCGTCGATATACAGAACCCACGGGTGCCGGAATCGGAGATTAGCCAGCCCCCAATTTTGATGTGCGGACCAGTTGTCAAAGTGACGTTGCGTGATATGAGCGCCAGCCGCCCTCGCAATATCCAGGGTCCCATCCGTGCTGTAAGAATCAAAAACATGGATATCGTCGGACCACCGCACCGACTCCAGGCAGGCGGGGAGATCCTGCTCTTCGTTTTTCGTGAGGACGAGTACAGAGATCATAAACAATCCAGCGGCTCTAAAATGCGACCCAACCGGACTTTAATTTCGGGAAAAGAAGCGGGCCTCAGATCTGAGTCGAAGTCCTTCGGCAGACCACGAAGCCACTCGGACGGATTCCGGGCTTTCATACCAGCACTTCGGCAAGGGTAAAGACTCGTGGTCGGAAACATTGTCTCTACCTAAGGGGTGCGGGAAATCGTCTATGTGCTTTGTCTTGGAAACGCGCCTCTTGTTGTAGAAAGTGAACTCCATCATCCTGGGAATCTCGATGTCATTCGTTCTTATGCTGCCGCACAGATTGTTCGGATGGATGTGTACGAGATGAAAGTTCTTTAGGATTTTTTCGAAGCATGCTCGATATAGTCCATAGACGAATGGGTCGAACATCTTTTCCATGAAATGAAACTCGACCACCATGATTCTGAAGTCGTTTAGAACGTGAAGCGGGGTGGCGATAATTGCCTCATATTCAGACCCTTCGATGTCCATCTGCAGGAGTAAATCGCCCGTATAATTCGGAAGGTACTTGTTTTTCCACGACTCCAGTGTGAACGACGTCTCTGTGTCGCTCGCACCAACGAATTTCTTGTCAAATATAAACTCTGGCTTGTGGATGGGAAAGAAATCAATAGAATAATCCGCCAGAAACGATCTGATATTTAAGGTCGCGAGATGACTCTCGTACTCCGACTGGGAACCCACGCCGGGCGAGAAGCAATACTCTATGCCATCGAGATCGCCTGGCAGCAAATATCCGCCATCCGCGTCCCCCCCGATCCGTATGAGATCACTGCCGCAATCTATTGGCTTGAGTCGTTCTATCAAATCCCGGACGTCGGTATCTCGCGTTTGCTTGGTTACATTCACGCCGAGCGCAAGCGCAGCATTTCTAGTGTGGTTCATCACTCGTCTGTAATCTCCACGGAGCCCATGAGAGAGTTCATTGCAATTCCGCTGCTGGCCGCGGCTGTCCACATCGGCTAGATACAACAGAATATTCCATCGCCAACCAAATAAGAGGAGGCCGACGCAGAAACCGTTGGGGTTCCTCTTTCCTGCTTATCGAGTGTCAGCGAGCGGGGAGTGATGGCGAAAGCGTATGCGGTCGTATAGACCTCGCGCGTGAGTGCGCAGGAAGCCGGAGGCCAGAAACGCTCCATAATTGGCAGTGCGACGCACGGGTCCAAGCCGTAAAACGGCCTTTTGTATCGCCAAGTTTTCACGGCGGCCAATGCTGGCCTTTTTCTCGGACAAGCCCGCCCGTTTGTTGATGCTCACCGGAAAGCCCAAACGGAAACTCCTTCCCCCGCGAGCGAGCAGGCGGCAGGTAAAATCATAGTCCCCTGCAATGACGTACTTGCTGTCGTAGCGCATGCAAGCAATCGCCCGGCGAGCGTAGAGCATTGCCTGGTGATGTGTAAACATTCCGTACGTTACAAAACTCGCAGGCCGCGCCCGCTTCAGCAGGAGGTCGCCCCCGGGGTTCTCTTCCAGGGCGTCGCCGAAAAGCAAATCCCAGTCTCGCCCATTTTCGTCCAACACGCTGGCAATCCGAGACAGAATATTTGCCCCGGCAAATTTGTCACCCGAATTCATGAAAATGACATACTCGCCAATGGCGCGTTCCAATCCTTTGTTCATCGCATCATAAAGCCCGTTATCCGATTCTGAAATCCACTTGCAGCTAGGGTGGCAAACCTGCTGCAAGTACCCCACCGTGCCGTCGGCGGAGCCGCCGTCGACCACCAGCCACTCGTAATCGGCGCAGGTCTGCGCAACAATGCTCGCATGCGTATCAACCAGACTGTGGCGGTCATTCAAGGTAATCGTGACAATGGAAAATCTTGGCTGGCTCATAATTAAGTCTTTCCAGAAGCGATTCTATCGAGCATCCTATCTTCGATTTCATTCGCCTCCCGCTGAACCGCGTTCTTCTCAACCAATTGGCGTGTCTTGATGACCCGGCAGGGATTTCCCGCGCACACCGTCCACGGCGGAACATCTTTTGTCACCACCGAGCATGCCCCGACGACCGCGCCCTCACCCACGTTAATACCAGGCCCGATGAAGGCACACGCTGCAATCCATGCGCTTGCCCCGATCTTGATCGGGAGTGAATAAATCGGAAAATCTGACTTTGTGTAATCGTGGGTGGCCGTGCAAAGGTAGCTCCGTTGCGACACCACACTATTTGGACCGATTTGAACCGGAGCCAGATTGTAGATTTCCGCTCCATCTCCGATAGCCGAAAACTCTGCCATCCGGAGATTCCACGGGATCCAAATGCGGGCGGTCCCGACTAGGCATCGACGTCCGATTTGCGCTCCGAACAAGCGAAGCAGGGCGATACGAATTGGGTTCAGGACCCGCGGTATCCTCAACCAAAACGGAAGCTGCACGCACAACCAAAGCAACCGTTTTAGCAGATTGCTCCACGGCCTGGGATCTTTGTAAGTGCTCAGCCTAATACTCGGTGTAGACATTAGTTGATCTTTAAATGGCTCTCGATGTGCGTACCGGCGGTTCCGGCGAGTTGACCTGGGTGGGGCCCATATTCGTTGCATACTACTTTTCTGTCGTGGCGCTAGCCAAGATAGGATTCAACGTTTGGGCAGCGATTTTGATTCCGCTTTGCCGCCGTGCAAATCATGTTGAGTGAAGTTCACTCTGCGTTTGTGGTGGAGGGTTTCTGCACAGCGCCAAGCAGGCTCGCGCGAAACAATCGCAACGCACTACTCGAATTCACAAATCGTTCGTAAATCATCATCGGATAGAAGAGTATCGGATGACAACGTCCATAGGACGGTTCCTTCTCAATCGCAAGGAATGCGACCGGCGCCAGACTCGCCAGCGAACACAGTCGTCGAATGCAAGCAAAAGTGTTTGCGCGATAGTAAGTCGGATAAGGATCGCGTCCCCCGGAGAGCCCGCGCAAAAGGTTAGCAATGAGCAAATGCATGGGGAATGGCAGCAGCCAAGATCCCAACACGAAATAGTGCCATCGATTCGGAGTGCGAAAGCAATAGATACCGCCCGGCTTGAGCACCCGCCCGACTTCGCAAAAGTGAGCGGTTGGATCGCCAAGATGCTCGATGACCCAATTCGAAACGCATGCGTCAAACGTGTTATTTGGAAAAGGCAAACTCAAGCCGTCAAAGGTATGCGCCTCGGACAGCGCAACATTATTGTACACATCGCGCGAGATATCCGCTCCTGCCACCGGTCCCAGCGTCGCGAGATAGTTTGTGGTTTCATTCTGCGTGCCTGCACCGATTTCCAACACGGAGCTTCCAGGCTTGATGTGGGCTGCTAAAAGCGCATGAAACTGAGTGGTACCGTCCACAAACTCTGATCGTGAGAAATAATATTTATCGAAAAGGTGATCGGTTCTCATTTCAGTGCATTGATCCGAGATTTCGGTAGAATGGTTTAAGGAGATTCCGCTAGTTCATTGCTACAACCCTTTGTAGAACTCCTTGCAAACATTCTGCAGCTTTCTTGATTTCGAATCGTTTCTCGAAGCAGTCGCGGGCCGCCTGGCGCATGGCGATTTTGTTCTCCGCCGACATGTCGAGATAGGACTGCAGCAGCGCGCAGGTGCCTTTTAGAGTGTCTTCCGAACCGATTCCCGCTCCATCGGCCTCCACTTCGCGCCAGATGTTTACCTTGTTCGAAATCAGTGTAGGCACACCTGCGGCCAGCGCCTCGGCTATTACAATGCCGAAATTCTCCTGGTGCGAGGGCAATAAGAAGACTTCTGCGGCCCGCAGCGCCCCCCACTTCATTGCGCCATGGACCATTCCTGCCCAGGTTATTCGCGAGGCGAGTCCAAGTTGCTCGGCACGACCGTTCAAGACTTCCTGCCACCCCACCTGGTCCGGGCCCGCAATCACTAGATGCCACTCAGGGTGCGGTCCGAGGACCTTGGCGAAGGCCTCGATCACCAGGTCGCATCCCTTCTTGGGGTGGATTCGCCCCATGAACAGCGCCAGTTTCTTGCCTCGAAGTGCCGGATAGCGGCCGAAGAATTCCTCCAAGCATAACCGAGGATCGCCTTCTGGTCTCGCTGTGCCGTAGTTGACGACCACCTCGTTGCACCGGTACATCCAAAACGATGAGCGAGCCAGAGCGCGCTCTTCCTCAGAGGTGAACAGAACCGCTTTTGCGTCACGCAGCACGCGATATTCGGCCCAGGGCCAGTACATCCATTTCTTGAGATGTTTCAGTGGGTACTGTTTCTTAAACCATGGATCGAGCATGCCGTGAGTGAACACAACGTAAGGAGTGCTGGACTTGTGCAGTACGCGCCAGGCAGCAAAGCTATGATACTGCCAGATCCCGTTCACGACGACGGCATTATACTGTCTCCGATTGGCACGCAGCCATGGGATTAACCGGGAAGCAAAGGCATAGTGGAGCTTCGCCGGGCCGAGTGGATGCACAGGAAGTGGACACTCCTTCAAATATGGTGCATCGGGATGATCAAGGGACGCCACTTCAACGCGATGTCCCGCGCCAGTAAGACTTGTTCCGAGCTGCTTGATGCCCTCAATCGGGCCGCCGCCTGCGGGATTGACGGAACTGATTACATGAAGGATTTTCATTAATCACGTCGCATAAGCCAGCGGTACAAGGGTCGGGCCGCGATTCTCATACTTGCTCGCCAACGAAGTCTTCATACAACTTGGTCTTTTGTGGAAGAAATAGACAGAGCCACTTAGCCGCGACGCAAAGAATCGCAAGAACGAAAGGAAAAGACAGGGAGGCAATAAGACCCGACACCGTGAGTTCAACGATGCTGTGCTGGAACAAAGAGATCAGCCAAATGAACCATAGCGTGGAAGTTGTAGGCATGCCATCCCACTTAGCCTCACCTAGGAATATTCTGATCCAATAATAGAAAGCGCCAAAGAAGAGCGGTGTGCCAACCAATACTCCCATAAAGGAAAAGGCGTTGTAGAAATTTGCCATTGCCCCGTAAGAAAGTTGAGTGTATGAGTCAGTCCGGCCGATTTCCCCCGTAATGTGCCCCAGATAGTTGCCTGCCTCAAAGATGGGTTTATCCGGAGACAGGAAACTCGGCGTCAGAAGTTTTAAACCCCAGGTAATAGTTTCCCAACCGGTGAAAGCCCGCTGTCTTTCCGTGGCGGAAATCAATTTGTCAGCTTCACCAACCATCGCGAATCTTCCAAATGGGGACAGTATTTCCTGGTTGAAGTAGCCTGGTGTTTCAACGCGATTTGAAACAGTGGAGCGAAACTGTGAATCACTGGCCATGCGCCAGAATGTATCTTTTGTAATTTCGATTCGGTGTTCAAATGTGCCTTCACGAGCTCCCGCAATACGAACGTATTGTGAATAGGGAAAAACGATAAGTGCATAATAAAGGGCAGCAAGCGAAAAGAGCGACCATATTCGCAGGTCCCGCCAGCCGTACCGCAGCAATCCGACGAGGCCGTACAGGGCGAGAGGCTCCATTGCTTCTTGCTTGCTCGTACTGAAAATCCCAACGAGGGTGCTCCAGGCCAACATACCTAATATCACAGGATGCGTCATCCATCGATGTGACTTTATTCTCCACAGATACAGCATCGGGGGAACTATGGATAGGGATATTAACGACCCAAACCCTCGAGCAATGCCTACCCATCCTCCAGTTCGGATGCCTTCCCCTTGTGTAGATGGAATCATTGCAGCAAAATATCCAAGGTAACTCATGGCGAAGAGCACAATGGAAAAGCACAAGAGCATACGATCGCTGAACGGCCGATTCATCGACAAGGACTGCGGACACGACAAATGCGATTGCATCGTGGTCCCAATCAAAAGACCGCCGAAACCGATCGCCATCACCATGGCAGTCGTCCTAGGGGCAGACAACGTTCCATCAGCAGGTTCAAGCAGCATAACCTTAATGGCAACCGCGATGAGAAGGAACTTGCCAATCAGCATTGCATTCAGAAAGCCAAAGGCAGATCTCAGTCCGCCGCCAGCGAAGATAGATAGGATTCCAAACAGGATCGCGAGCGCGAACAGCGCGGCCACTGTTACTTCAGTTCCGGCCAATAATTGACCAACCAAATAAAACGCCGTGATCAATAGGACCAGAAGCAGTTGCTGGCGCGTCACAAGCACTGGCGGATTCTCGATCCTTTGGGTGCCGTCTTACCTACGAATTCTCACTCTTCGAATTAGAGTACAGATACCGCTGCCCGCCAAACTAGGGGACACGATAAATAGCAGCACTGGTAGCGGACGGCAAAACGCTTTCGATATTGCGCAGAGCATTCTTCGCGGCGCTCGTCGGAATGAAAAGAATATCGCCGTCGGCGAGCAATTGGTCCGGCGCGTTGTTCGCGAGAATCTTATTGAGTCGGACCGGCACTTCTTCGTGAGTGCCGCCGATTTTGCGAATGAGCTTGGCGTGATTGAGAGAAGCCGTGCGGTTCGTGCCCTGGGCGAGTGCAATGGCTTGCAGAACCGTCAGCCGGTCATTGTTCTCAATCAGAAATCCGCCCGGCTTGCTCACGTCACCTACGACGTAGACAATGCCGGCGTGCGAAACCATGACCGTGTCGCCCGGGTGAACGTCTATGTTGAAAGCTACCGTACTGCCAGGCTTGCTTTCCACGTCTACGATAATGGGATGATCGGGACTAAAGCGATGCGTGATCGTGACAGCCTTGCCGGCGTTTGGAGTCGTGCCACCGGCGGCAGAAATCAGATCGAGAAGGCCATGGGCTCCCAGGAGAGGATAGACCCCAGGATTCTTCACTTCGCCGAGGACCGTAATCCCCTGTGTTGCGTATTCCAGGACTGTGACCGACACATGCGGATCTTTGAGGATATCCCTTTCCAACAGTTTCTTTTCTATTGCGTGCCCTGCCTGTTCTGCCGTCAGCCCCGACACCACAAGATCTCCCCCAAGAGGCAGGGTGATCATGCCGTGTTCGTCTACTCGCAATCTGCCGGAAAGGTCGACCGTATCGAACACATTCACTTCGAGCAAGTCTCCGGCCGAAATTTGCAACGCATGCGCCTCGCCGCTGACCAGTGGTGCACTTGGATCCGCGGTCGGAGTCAACACCGCGACATTCTGTGCGAAGAGAGGGAAAGCACAAATTGATGTCAGTGAGAATGTAAACAAGATTGAGTATCGCCGCATTTTAGTCCTCATTTTTAGACCACAGATTTACGTAACTCCGGGTGTTCTCCAGAGAATCCTTTTCAGAGAATTGTTGGCCCCCTATGGGATATTCATAGTAATACTCACGTGACCGGACTGCGTTCAGCACCAATCCAAGGATCTTGGAACCTGAGCGGGCCAACACCTCTCTTGCCCGCAGCAAAGCCGTTGCGCGGGACATCCCGGACCGCGCAACGAGAATCACTCCGTCTGCCCGCGCTGCGAGAACCAATGCGTCCGCGAACGGGAGGACGGGCGGTGTGTCGATAATGATGTGGTTATATTCGGCACGCCAGATTGTCATCAGCTCTGCCATCCGAAGTGAATCCAATATCAATGTCGGATCAGCGGGCGGAATCCCCGCTGGGACCACATTCAAAGTCGGCAGATTCGCGATTGGCTGGCATCGGGGATAGTCAGCGCCACCAGCCGTGTACATGGTGCTCAAGCTCGGCCAATCCGCCCCTATCTGAGAAAGAATAGAAAAGCTCCTAAGGTCCGCTTCAACCAAGAGGACTTTTTTCCCGCGTTGGGCTAAGGCAATGGCCAAGTTGCAACTCACCGTCGACTTACCCTCGCCGGGAATCGCACTTGTAATCACCAGGGTCTTTAGGGAATCCTTGATGGAGGAAAGCAGAATGATGCTGCAAAGGGTCCGATAAGGTTCCACTTCGGGGGAGTTCGGATCTCGAATCAGCATTGGAGCAAACGCGGACCCATTTGAGAAAAACTCACGAGAACTGTTTGCCACCTTGCTCCCTTTCTTGGCAAGCGCGGGGAGAAAGGGAACAGAAACCAATTCCGGCAGCGCGGCAACTGCTTCCAACTCTTGGGAGGTTCTAATCGTGTCATCGAAAGAATCTCGGACCAATCCCAGAAGGAGCCCGCCAAACAATCCGCCACCCAAACCGAGTGCAAGATACAGACCTTTCCGAGGCACAACGGGCCTATCCGGCACGTGAGCGCGATCGATCACATCAACAAAAGAGGATGCCAGACCCGAAGTTATTCCCGCTGTCTTCAAGTTGAGTTGAAGAGTGTCGTACAGCTGCTGCCCAGCTTCGACTTCATGCTTCAAGATGGCATACTGGGCCACATGCTCATTTAGCTTGTACGTTTCCGTCTTCTGTTGATCAAATTGATTTCGGATCATGGACTCGGATTTGGCAGCGGCACCGTACTCATTTGCCAAACGAGTCTTGATATTTTCACCTTCAGCGCTGATTGCAGTTTCCACATGCGCTATTTCTTCCTGGAGCTCACGAAGTTTGGGATAGCCGTTTCCAAATTTGGAGCTGATTTGAGCGTATTGAGCCCGGAGATCGGCCTCTTGCGTACGAAGCACTTGTAAGGACGTGCTGGGGACCAGCGATCCAACCAGCTCCGCGTTACCGGAATTTGCCAGCCGGAAGCGCCCCTCCTTAACAATGCGGTCCGCTTCGGCTTGGGTAAGCTCTTCGTTGAGCAGTTTTAGTCGATCCGTCACAATATTGTCGCTCTCGTCCGTGCCCAGCAGGTTGTTCGCTTTCTGAAAAGCAGCTAGTTTGTCCTGCGCTGCAGTCGTGTTGGCTCTAATTTCTTGCATCTGCTCTAATACCCATTGGGAAGCCTGAGCGGTACCTTGGACTCGCGCAGCCAGATTGCGCTGCAGGTATTCGTCAATTATGGCGTTGGCGATGTTGGTCGCCAGTGCCGGATCCGGACTACGGAAACCAACTTCCACAATTTGGGTAGCAGGAATCGTTTTCACCGTCAGATCGGTTTTGAAACTCTCCAACAGTCGTCGCCGTTGCAACGGAGTCAGATCAGCAAGATCTTTGATCGGCGTCTGGATCTTATCTTTGCCGGCAAAATTCGGGTTGGCATAGAGTTTAAGCGCCTTTATCACCTGCATGGTCACTGTGTCGCTCTGAATGATCGTTACTTCCGTCTTTATGCGGCCATCGACATCGGTGAACCTCATACCGTCCTTGTCATCATGGAGCCCGAAACTGGTAGAACGCGTTGGGTCGATTTGTAAGCGGGCGACCGCCTCGTACATTGGCGTCTTCAAGAAGGTGTATATCGCCACTGCACAAAACACGAAGGCCGTAAAGGCAAGGATGAGAGCTTTTCGCTTGGCCACAGTCCTGCAGATGTCCGTTATCGAAATCTGCTGCGAGGCAACCGAGCGATGCTCGATTGCGGCAGGCAAGCCCAATGAAATGTCAGAGCGCATATACTTAACTAAACTGTGATGGTTTTCCACGATAGAAGTTTCCTCTCTAAACTAAAGCAACCTCATGATGGGTGGGATAGGCCGCTTCAGCATGCGGAACTTAACTCCAGTCATAAACTACAAATTCCATTCTTCGCGATCCAAGCTCCAAATCTTGCAGACAAGCAAAAAGTTTTCAGCGTCCATTGCCTGCCAGAACCACGTAAAACGTCTTTGCGATAAGAGTGATATCCAGCCACACGCTCCAGGAATCTATATATTTAAGATCGAGTTGTACGTAGTCATCGAAGGAAGGGCTATGTCGGTTCTGTACCTGCCATAGGCCGGTGAGCCCGGGAACGACCTCAAGACGGCGTAGGTGTTCCACTGAATATTTCTTGAACTCCTCTGGAACCGGAGGGCGCGGACCGACTAAGCTCATATCGCCTTTCAGCACGTTCCAGAGCTGGGGCAACTCGTCCAAGCTCCACTTTCGGAGATACCGACCCAGCGTGGTCACCCGCGGGTCGTTGGAAATCTTGAAGAGAATTCTCTCCCGTTCGTTTAGATGTTGAAGCGATTCCTTTTGGCGCTCCGCGTCGAATATCATTGTACGGAATTTGTGACAGGTGAAGGCCTTGCCCTTTTTCCCCAACCGTACCGAGTTGTAAAAGACCGGACCTTCCGAATCGCACTTGATGAGGATCGCAATCAGGAGAAATATCGGGCTAAGGATCAATAGTGCGATAGCAGATAAGATGGCGTCCACAGAGCGCTTGACTGTCAACTGCAGAGCCGGAATGGACCGCGAGTGCAGGGTAACAGTGGGAAAATGTCCCAATGACTCGATTGGCGCGCCGAAAGCGAGGCCGTCATAAAGATCAGGGATCACCCGGACCTGAGTGCCGAAGAGCCGCGCCCGAGTTACCACTTCTTTAATCAGGTCTCGTGCGCTCGGCAGCGTAATGAGCACTTCATCAATGAAATGGGTACGGATGATGGAGTCAAGTTCAGCGACGGGACCTAACATTGGCAATGCCTGATTAGCTCTTGACAATACCGAATCGCGTGAACTCATTCGGCGGTCCGTGAAACCCATGACGGAATAACCCAGCTTCGGAGTATCGACTAAATACTGATGGAGCGCTTTGCCCTCTGCACTCGCTCCGACGATGAGCACATTACGGGCATCAGTCAAACCACTAACACCCGGGAAGCGCAAGAACGCTCGCCACGCAATGAGCACAATTACGCTAAATATAACATCGCCGCCGATGGCTCCGCGCGAGACTACTCTATCCCCTAATACATAAATGAATGTGCTCAACGAAGCGCCGGCAGCCAATGACACTTCCAATACGTCTAGCGCCACTCGCGCAAACCCTGGCCGTCGCGGCGGTGCGTAGAGCTTTCGCGCGTAAGCGAACAACATAAACAGCAAGATATACAGACAAAAGAAGGCCCAATTGTGGGCTGACACTCCTCGACTGTCATGGGCAGTGACCTGGTGAAAGGCAACCTCGAAGCGAATCCACCAAGCCATAAGTGCGGCCAAACAGAGCAGGAAAAAGTCCACAATTAATAGATAATTGAACGTAAATCTGTGTGCGTCGGACTGCGGGCAGTCTTGCGACTCCGCATTGGCGGCAGAGCTCCGATTTTGTAGTCCGAAACGCCCACCTAGGTATGACGTCGTCATCGGTCCTTGGCTCTTTGATGATTGCTGATTATTGTGAATGTAGAAATTCAGTTCTATGGAACTACCGGCTGGCGACAAACAAGCAGTACGACCCGAACGAAACTCGTATTTCAGGCTTGTGCCTCTGGTATAGCACTTTCGTGCGATGAAACCAAAGAAGCAGTACAATCAAGCCAATTCGATTTCATATCCTTCGAATCGAATCGAGACGGACCGCTGAAGTAGCTCCACCGATATGACCAGGCTATGATCTCCACCTTGACGCATGAGGATCCCTTCAACGCCGTCAAGAGATCCGCCGCGAATACGGACGCGCTTCCCGGCACTGATGAACGGATGTGGCAAGCACGGAACCTTCTCGCTTACCGCTTTCCTGAGGCTCTCGATCTGTTCATCTGGAATCGAAGTCCCTTGTCTTTCACTTCCTACGAAACCCAGCACACCTGGCGTTCGCAGTACCTTTAAGCGCTCCTCGACAGTCTGAACCATGCGGACGAATGCATAGCAGCTAAACATGGGGATTTCCACTACACTCCGACGGTCGCTCCACCGGTGGACTTGATGGAGAAGGGGAAGGAACGTGCAGACGCGCTGCTCTTCAAACTGCGCAGCAACCCGCTTTTCGTGCCGAGCCCTGGTGTGAACTGCGTACCAGCTCGATTCCTCCTGAGCAAATCCCAACGGAGGAAGTTGCGATGCAGATTCGTAATGTATCCGCGAGCTAGACACAGCTTCGCCCCCTCAGTCCCATTTCTACTTTTGAAATCAATCGACTAGCCTTCATAGCTTTTGGCTGGGTCAATCAAGCTCGTCAGGCAACAAATCAGAAAAGGCGCAAACCCCATGAACCGATAAGGCGCACATCCTACTCAAATGGTCCAAAACGAAACTGTTCAATATGAGACACTTTTATTGTTTTCCCGCGATTGGCATGCCTTAGTACTATAACCAGCGAAAACCGGACAGCTCCGTCTGCCCATCCCCCGTGCCGCAGAGCAGATTCAGGAGACACAAACCAGAGCAGCTCGTTACGCGGCTAAAGCACATCAAAGGTTTGTGTTTGACAACCCGATTTGGTCCACCTATGATCCCGGCAACAGAATTGGATCGTGAGGCAATCGATTCCGAAAGTGACCCATATTGAACAGACACGGCCCGTGGCCTTTCTTACATTTGCTCGGTTTGAATTTGCGATTGGAAGCGCTTCAGTAGATTATTAGCCAATCGAGCCTCAAAAAGGAAATTCTTGCCCGATGCACTACGTTGTCGCGCGATGGTTGAACCCTCATCATGAGAGAGCAATTTGTGTATCGACATAATTGGTGCATTTCTGGGCTCAGACCCCTCTGCTCGCAAGCGGATCGCGAGAAATGACGTCGACGCCCGAGCGCAGGCGCCACCCACGATTCACCGCCTGGTTACCACTCCGTTTAAAGGCCGTGGGAGGCATCGTTGAACCCAATCTCGCTCTTTTGGTGACGCAGAATCTCAGCAAAGGCGGATTATGTTTCCCTTCACCGCAACGGATTGAACCAGGCCAATCCATCAAAGCAGAAGTTACTCTCCTGGGCGCTGGGCCGCGCGGCGACAATATCTGCATATCTAGCACCGGTTACATCGTGCGTGCCGAATCTACTAAAGAGCCAGGTTGGTACAGGCTGGCCGCTGCATTCGACGAATCACCTTCCGGCGACGAACTGGAATGGCAAAAGTTAGTCGCGGCGTTCATTAGGAATTCGTAGGCAACAATGATAAAACCCCGTCTCTCAATTCTCATCTCCCGACATCTGGGGTTATCGGACTATGGTTAAAGTGATTTGACTTCAATCCTTCGAAGCGAAGCAAGACAGATCCTAGGAAACCAATTCGATGTCATAACCTTCGACTCGAATCGAGATCCATCGATGGAGTAGCTCCACCGGTACGACCAAGCTTTGATCCCCGCCTTGACGGACGAGAATCCCCTCGACGCCGTCAAGCGATCCTCCGCGAATGCGCACGCGCCTCCCGACATTCACTAAAGGATGCGGGAAACACGGAATGTTTTCGCTTATCGCTATTCTGAGACTCTCGATCTGTTCTTCCGGAATCGATGTCCCTTGTCTCTCACTTCCGACGAAACCCAGCACGCCTGGCGTTCGCAGTATCTTTAAGCGCTCCTCGACAGTCTGAACCATGCGGACGAATGCATAGCAGCCAAACATGGGGATTTCCACTACACTCCGACGGTCGCACCGCCTGTGGACTTGATGGAGGAGGGGAAGGAACGTGCGAACACGCTTCTTTTCAAACTGCGCAGCAACCGCTTTTCGTGCCGAGCCATGATGTGAACTGCGTACCAGTTCGACTCCTCCGGAGCGAGGCTCGGTGGAGAAATGATTGATGTGGATTCGAGATGTATTTGCGAACTAGACACAGCTTCGCCCTCTCAGTCCCGTTTCTCATTCTGAAACCAACAGATTACAAACTCTTCGCTAGTGGCTGAATGGCTCGAGCCGCTGCAGCGACTCTTCCTCGTTCGAACTCTTTTTTGCCAACCGGTTCGACGTCCGCGCATACTTTGAATCCAGAGGTTGCGCTTCTAAAACGATCTGCGCCTTGCGACAAGAATTGTTCTGAGACATCACTTCGTTTCAATCCCTCGATACTCTATACACTCCATTCAGACAGTCCGCGGGCGACGCTTACTTTCAATCTTCAATAGGAGCTACACCGTCGTGCGTCTTGCAATTTTTCCCTGCGCACCTTCTAGTCCTTTTTTTCCCTTCGGTCGAAATTGTTTTCTTCCTCGTAGCGCCAAACGGCCTTGCGACTTGTGATCGCAAAACCCCTGCGATGCCCTCCTTGTTCATTCCCTTCGAGTCGAAGGGTTTCGCCCGTGTATTGAACGTGCATTTTGCGCGCCTTGTCGCAGAGGGCCGGCAACGAAAAGTACAATTCAACAGAAGAACCGATTGGTGGAAGGATGGCAGCATCCACGAATGCTCCCTTATCGCATATGTTTCGAGTGTGCCCCTCGCCCTGTCGCACAATTCTCTCCTCATCCTCCCAAGAGAAAGAAGCAGGCAGCTGCAGTGGGTACCGCATAGCTCGCCTGCGTTCTATCATCGTTCTCAGTGAAGAGCCTCTCGAATGGCTGATTAGCTCTTGCGTCATTGCTATGCAGTTCAATCGCAATGAAACGGTACAATGGGTCTCCGAGAAGGATTCCGCAATGGATGGAATATTTGTAGGGAAAACTTACTTTAGTACTGGCGTGTGGAGTCAGCTTTCGCGACATGCGGACCGTTGCTTACCCAATCTTGTGATGCGGCCGGACGCAGAACTGCCAGAGAAAACGCTCTAGTGCTTGAGAGAAGAAAATCCATCCCTTTGCTGGTAGGAAAGTCCCTCGTTGCAGTGGTAGGTCCGGCTCACCGAATTTTCTATTGTCATACCGACAGGCCATTCCCCCGCGCAGTTTCATTCGTAAGGTCCCGATTCTTGAAGGTCTAAACATACGCAGCGGTTGGACTCTGCATCCCATCTAATAGGAGGCTATAACTACTAGTACTCCTCAGGAGATTTACGATTTCATGGTTTGGTTAGGATTATTCGAGCCAACTTTTCACACAATATCAACAGGTCGTTTACACATTTGCTTGCACAGGGTGGACCGTGTTGATAACCTCTTGATTTCTGAGAGTGTGCCGGCCGGATTCTGAGAGTAGCCCAATGCAGAAGGCGTCAAGAATGGGGGGCCCTTTCATCAGGGTTGTCATCGCCGATGCCAATCGTATGCACTGTCAACTGATGGCCACAGCTTTGAGGCGCAGCCGGTATCGAT
>Ga0210409_10001556_pt1 | contig 29512 bp, 19 predicted proteins | sample IncBWH17MmetaG_FD_161649 | JGI IMG/M metagenome (GOLD analysis project Ga0210409, IMG submission 161649) | Forest soil microbial communities from Barre Woods Harvard Forest LTER site, Petersham, Massachusetts, United States - Inc-BW-H-17-M | ecosystem: Environmental > Terrestrial > Soil >...
CGACGTTTCCAGGGGGCTTTGGCGCCGTCGGCGAGTTCGATTTTCATTACAACTCGTATCAGTTCTACGATGATGCGTTCGCGACGTTAGGAACTCACTCCCTAAAGTTTGGTTTTGCTTTTGAGAATATCCGCGACAACGAACTGGGCAAAACCAGCCCGCTGGGCCAGTTCGTGTTCGGATCACTCTCAGCCTTCCTGCAGGACCAGCCAACATCGTTTAACGCGCCAATCGGAAGTGGAATCACGCCACGCAACCTCCGGCAGTCTATTTATGCGGGATACGTCATGGATGGCTGGAGAGCGCGGCCCAATTTGACCCTCAATCTGGGTCTGCGTTATGAAGCAGCGACGGTCCCGAGCGAAGCACATGGGAAACTCTCGAACCTTCCATCGTTGACATCAACAGCCCCACACCTCGGAGATCCTTTCTTCTCTAATCCGACGAAGCTCAATTTTGAACCGAGAGTGGGCTTTGCGTGGGATCCCTTAGGTAACGGTAAGACATCCATCCGCGCTGGATTCGGAATATTCGATAATTTACCTCTCCCGTATTTGTTCGCGGTGACAAGCCTGTTGTCGGCTCCGTTTTTTGAGTTGGGTAACATCACGACGCTGCTGCAGGGGTCATTTCCAACTGGAGCATTTCCGCTATTGACGACGCCTACGCTTCGTTACGCGTATATTCAGCCGAATCCTCCGCGCAGCTATGACATGGAGTGGAACTTCAACATTCAGCAGAGCATTGCTTTGGATATGGTGCTGCAGGTGGGCTACACGGGATCGCGAGGCGTTCATCTTCCCTACTTCACGAATAATTTCGACATGGTGCTTCCAACGTTGACGCCGCAAGGCTACGTGTGGCCAGTAAATGGAGCTCCTCTGAACCCGAGCGTAGGCCAGATTTCCGGCACTATGTGGAACTCCGATTCCATTTTCCATGCCCTTGAAATAGAGCTAACTCGCCAACTCAGCAAAGGGCTGCAAGCCGGGGTTTCATACACATGGGGCAAGATTATTGACGCGGGCTCGGCGTCGGCGAACCGCGATACATACGCGAACAGCTCCCCTCGGCTTTGGTTCGATGAGAGCAATGGGCGTGGACTCGCCGACTTCGACATACGTCAAAACCTCACGGTCAACTACATCTGGGAAATCCCGAGTTTCAGGGCCAGGCCACGAGCGCTGCAACGGGCATTAAATGGTTGGCAATGGGGTGGGATTCTGCACGTTGCTTCCGGCGAACCGTTCACACCTACAATCACCGGAGACCCGTTGGGAATGAAAGGTGATCAGTTTGACCGGCCGGATGTACTGACCGGACCGGGATGCAGAGGCTCTCTTGTGAATCCAGGAAATCCGCTCGACTACATCAAAACCCAATGTTTTGCTTTTCCCAACCTGAGCACGCGGTTTGGCGACGCGGGGCGCAATATTCTTATCGGTCCAGGCATTCTCAACCTGGATACCTCGCTAGTTCGCAACATCGGCGGCTCAGAGAGGTTTCATGCGCAATTCCGAGCTGAGTTCTTCAACGTGTTGAATCATACGAATTTTGCGTCGCCGGTTGTCCCGACGAACAATACCAGCATGTTTGGAGCGAACGGAGCCCCAATTTCTTCGGCGGGCGTCCTCACCTCCACGACGACCACATCACGCCAGATACAGTTCGGACTGAAGCTGATCTGGTAAATATGCGCCGGAAAATGCGAGGGCCGATGCTTGGCTCATTGAATCAGTCCACGGCGGATAGTATGAGCGTATCAGAGGGCCGGCTGTTGGGTTGAGACCTGCGCGGGGCGCGATTTTGCACATAGTTCACGGCAAATTGGCGGGCGCGATGCTGGCGGGCATGCTGATAGCGAGAACTTGTGCGTTTGCCTTGAACCCGGCGCTAGACGTCAGCCAGTACGCGCATACGGCCTGGAAGATTCGGGACGGCTTTGCCAAGGGCTCTATTCTCTCACTCGCCCAGACACCCGACGGGTACCTCTGGCTGGGGACAGCCTTCGGCTTGTATCGCTTCGATGGCGTCCGGAACGTCCTCTGGCAGCCGCCGCCAGAACAACACCTCCCCTCCAGTGCCATCACCAGCCTAGTCGCGTCGCGCGACGGGACTCTTTGGGTCGGCACAAAGAATGGGCTGTCAAGCTGGAAGAACGGTAAGCTCACTCAGTATGCGGAGCTGTATGGATTGGCCATCCGTGCTTTAGTTGAAGATCATGAGGGCTCGATATGGGCCGGCACGAACGGGTCTCCTGGGCCTCCCGATGGAAGACTCTGCGAAATTCGAAATGGCAGCGTCCGGTGCCTCCCGGAAATGGGCGGTGTTACCCACGGCGTTTTCGGGTTGCATGAGGACGATAAGGGGAATCTCTGGGTCGGATTAGAGATGGGCGTGTGGCGATGGAGACCTGGACCGGCGGAATTCTATGCGGTGACAGGCCTCTCGAACGGAAGAGTGCAGGGCATGGCCGATAGTGAGGATGGCAATGTCTTGATCGCCGCAACAGGCGCAGTCATGCGCCTGGCTGATGAAAAAGCGGAGGTGGTATATCGGTTCCCCGCTGCGAGGCGGGGGTTCCGTTTCCTACGAATGCTTCGTGATCGCGACGGCGGTCTGTGGGTGTGCCCTGCGGGCCGGGGCATCGTTCATATACACCAGGGACGGACCGATGTGTTTTCAGAATTGGACGGCCTCTCCGGTGATGACATTTACGATCTATTTGAGGATCGTGAGGGCAATATTTGGATTGCTACTGTCAATGGGCTCGACCGCTTTCACGAGCTTCCCGTGGTCACGTATTCAAAGAAACAAGGCTTATCGGATATTCCCTGGGGAGGCATGTTAGCGGCGCACGACGGAAGCGTCTGGTTCGCTACCCTTAATGGGTTGAACCGCCTGAGTCACGGCCAGGTAGCGGTGTACCGCCAGAACAGGACGGCGCGCGGGCAAGAGGTTGTCGGCAGCGGACTACCGGCTGACGGGGTCGGATCCCTCTTTCAGGACTCTCGCGGGCGAATCTGGGTTTCCACGCTGACCGGAATCGGCTACCTGGAGAAGAACCGGTTTATTCCTGCGGTGGCTCCGGGTGGGTTGGTGGAGTCCCTGACCGAGGACGCTTCGGGAAATCTTTGGATCGCTAACCGCGACCTCGGCCTCTTCCGATTGTCGCAGGATAATGTGTTCCCACCGATTCCATGGACCACATTTGGACGCACGGATCCTGCGGTTGTTCTGGCTGGGGATCCTTTGCATGGCGGCCTTTGGCTCGGATTTTCGCGGGGTGGAATCGTCTGGTTTCGTGACGGCCATGTCCAGTCATCCTATTCGGCCGCCGATGGTCTGGGCGAGGGCCGTGTCAATCAGCTTCGGTTCGACGGGCACGGCGCGCTTTGGATCGCCTCCGAGGGCGGACTCGGTCGATTGAAAAACGGCCGCATCGCCACCTTAACGAGCAAGAGCGGCTTGCCTTGCGATGCGGTCCAATGGACCATGGAAGACGACGCACAGTCGGTCTGGATAATGATGCCCTGCGGCTTGGTGCGAGTTGCGCGCTCCGAGTTGGACGCGTGGACGGGTGCTGCAGACAACACAGTCCGCACAATCCACGCCACGGTTTTCGATAGTTCCGACGGGCTAAGACTTCTTGCTGTTGTTGGCGATTATACGCCGCGCGTCGCCAAGTCAGCAGATGGAAAACTCTGGTTCAGCGTTCCCGATGGCATCAGCGTTGTCGATCCGCACCAGATTCCCTTCAACAAGATCCCACCACCGGTGTTTATCGAGAAGGTCGCCGCCGACCGCAAGGAGTATAGGGAAAACTTGTCGGGCGAGGCGCAATCGAAGCCCCGCCTGCCCCCGCTGGTGCGCGAGCTAGAGATCGACTACACAGCCCTCAGCCTTGTCGCGCCGGAGAAAATATTATTTCGCTACAAGCTTGAAGGCTGGGATCAAGATTGGCAGGACGCTGGCACTCGCCGGCAAGCGTTCTATAGCAACCTTCCTCCGCGCAATTACACCTTCCGCGTGAAGGCCTGCAATAACAGCGGCTTATGGAACGAAGCGGGAACGTCCATCGATTTCTCCATCGCTCCCGCCTACTATCAAACCTACTGGTTCCGGTTGTCGTGCGTCGCTATCTTTATTGCGCTCTTTTGGGCACTTTATCGATGGCGCGTTCATCGACTCAAGAGTCAGGAAAAGGGTTTGCGGGACGTTGTGGAAACAATTCCGGCTATGACTTTCGCGGTCTCGTCTGACGGCTCCAGCACGTTTGTAAATAGACGATGGACTGAATACACCGGGCTTTCGGTCGAGAAGACTTCAGGCACGGGTTGGCAGCGTGCGATGCATCCTGAAGATCTTGTGCGCCATTCCGAGAAGTGGCGCATCTCTGTTGCGACCGGTCAGCTTTTCGAAGACGAGGCGCGCTTCCGTTGCGCCGCTGACGGGGAATATCGCTGGTTTCTGGTGCGCGGTCTTCCGCTTCGGGACCAGAATGGAAAAATTGTCAGATGGTACGGAACCCTCACGGACATTGAAGATCGCAAGCGTGCCGGGGAAGCCCTGCAGCGAAGCGAGCTTCATCTCAGAGAGGGGCAGCGCCTCGCGCACACGGGTAGCTGGGCCTTCAACGCAGCTGGATTCGAATACTGGTCTTCAGAGTTATTCCGGATTTACGGCCTTGATCCGAGTGGCAAACCACCAACTGTTGAAGAATATTTGGATCTCGTACACCCGGAAGATCGCACCTTCATGAAACAAGGTATTGCGAAAATGTTAGATGACCATCTTGCATTCGACTTCATAAAACGAATTGTGCGGCCTGACGGAGAGGTTCGTCACGTACGTTGCGTGGGTGTTCCGGTCACGCAAGGGGGGATTTTCCAGGGTTTCCTTGGGACAGGAGTGGATGTTACCGAGCAAGAGCGATTAACGGAGCAACTGCGCCGGAGTGAACGTCATCTTGCCCAAGCGCAAAAGCTGACCCATACGGGCAGCTGGGCTTGGCGCTTACCTGATCGGAACGCTGTGGAGGTCTCCGAGGAGTGGTACCGGATTTACGGCTTCGATCCAGCTGAGGGATCGCCGACTTTAGAAGAATATTCAGAACGCGTCCATCCAGAGGATCGCCTTAAGTGGAAGGGCGCGGTCGAACGGGCAATCTTGGAAAAGGCCGATTACGATCATGAGTTCCGTATCCTTTTACCAAATGGAATGGTGAAGTGGATCCACGCTGTTGGCCATCCCGTCCTTTCCGATGCCGGAGATTTGGAGCAGTTCGTAGGCAGCTCGACCGACATCACGGAGCTCAAATCTACCGAGCAAGAGCGTGAAAGGCTGCGACAACTCGAAGCCGATCTGGCACATATCAATCGTGTGAGCACGTTGGGGGAAATGGCCGCGTCGCTGGCACACGAAATCAAGCAGCCCATCGCTGCCGCCATCACCAGCGCCAACAGCTGCGTTGAATGGCTGGCACACGAGCCGCCTAATCTTGATCGGGCCCGTGCGGCAGCGGCCAGAATCGATAAGTATGGGAATCGTGCGGCTGAGATCATCGACCGTATACGTTCGTTTTACAAGAAGTCCCCTCCGCATCGTGAGTTGGTCGACGTGAACGGAATCATCCAGGAAATTCTCACACTGCTGGATAGCGAGGCGACCAGATCGTCGGTGGCAGTGCGCACGGAACTTGCAGCCGACCTGCCCAAAATCGTGGCCGACCGCGTGCAATTGCAGCAGGTGTTCATGAACCTCATGCTCAACGCCATCGAAGCGATGACGGAGTCGGGCGGCGGCGAGCTTACGGTGAAGTCGCAGATGCAGGATTCGCAAGTGCTGTTTTCGGTCAGTGACACGGGCGTGGGGCTGCCCACGGAGAAGATGGATCAGATCTTTTCTGCGTTCTTTACGACCAAGCCACAAGGCAGCGGTATGGGGTTAGCCATCAGCCGTTCCATTGTGGAGTCGCACGGTGGCCGGTTGTGGGCGACCGCCAACGGTGGAGGGGGCGCGGCCTTTCATTTCACTTTGCCGACCGAAGCAGCGGAGCCAACACACCACGTTGCTTAGGGTGGTTTGCTAAGGTGTTTTTCGTCTGTTTTGATGAGAGCGCAAGCCCGGGCATTAGTACAATATTTGCGGATCGTGCGTCTGGAAGGTCAGGCGTTCAGGATTGAGGTGACATATGGCAAAGCACGAACATTCAGTCGAGCTCGCCGGGGGCAATCTCGCCGGGCGAAATCGTGAGTGGCTCGGCTCGTTCTATAAGGATGGCATCGACCCTCGGGGCGAAAAGGCTGCCCACATTGTGGATCCCGAGAATTGGGAAGAGCATTTGAAGCGCCTAGCCGAGGCAGGCATAAATGTGCAAAAAAGAGAGAGCGCGCTTCGCGAGGTGATCGACACCATTCCGGCAGCAGTGTGGAGTGCTCTGCCCGATGGCTCCAATACTTACGTTAACAAGCGATTTGTGGAGTACTCGGGGTTATCGGCGGAACAGGCAGCCGGATCAAGCTGGCAGGCAGCAACTCACCCCGATGATCTTCAGCAACACTTGAGTAAATGGATGGCGTCCGTTGCCACCGGCGAGTCTTTTGCGAATGAGGTGCGTTTCCGTCGTGCGGATGGTCAATATCGCTGGCATTTGTGTCGTGGCGTGCCGCTCCGAGATGATGAGGGGAGGATCGTTAGGTGGTACGGGATTCTCTTCGACATTGATGAATTGAAGAAGACCGAAAGCGCTCTTCAGGCGCGAGAGCAAGAACTCCTGGGCATCATCGAAACAATTCCCTCAATGCTTTGGTCTGTGTCACCGACTGGAGAAACAACTCATCTTTCTCAAAGACTCGTTGAATATTGTGGGGTTCCCTTAGAAGAACTCGTTAATCGCGGGTGGGAGGGATTCATTCATCCAGATGATCGAGAGGAGACCTTGGAGGCATTCGTCCGGGCAATGGAAACTGGAGAATCATACAGCGCAGTACACCGCTTGCGACGCGCAGATGGAGAGTACAGATGGCATCAATCGAGAGGCGAACCTTTGCGTGACCCCCATGGCAAGATCATTCAGTGGTATGGCCTCGCGACCGACATCGATGAGCGAAAACGTGCCGAAGCGCAGCTCGCGGGTGATAAACAACTGCTGGAGATGATCGTTTCGGGCTGCTCGCTTCACGATGTTCTCGTTGCTTTATGCCGCTATGTGGAAGAGGCTGCTCCCGACTGCTACTGCGGCGTCTACCCGATTGACTGGAGTGGGCCAACATTCCAGTACGGCGTAGCACCTTCTCTTCCCTCGACCTACATCGAGCCCATCAAGGGGCTGCCAGTACGCTGCGATATCGCGCCGTGCGGAATAGCAGCGTTCCGGAAAACGCAGGTGATAGTGACAGACATCGAGTCAGACCCAGTCTGGCACGAGTCTGATTATCGAACGCATGTCCTGACTCACGGGCTGCGATCCGTGTGGAGCACACCAATTTACTCATTAGAGGGACCCGTTCTTGGCACGTTCTGTATCTACCAGCGCAAAGCGGGAAGACCAACTCGCGCTCATCAGGATCTCATCGGGCAGGTGACGCACATTGCGAGCATTGCCATTGAGCGCGCCCAGGCCGAGGCCGCGTTGAAGCGGAGTGAAGCGCTTTTGGCAGCAGGCCAAGGCCTCAGTTTGACTGGCACCTTTTTCTGGCGAGTAGCGACGGACGAAATCATCTGGTCAGAGCAACTTTATCGCATCTTTGATTTCGAGACCACCGTGCCAGTGACGCTTGAACGGATCGCTGCTCGACTACATCCCGAAGACCTGTCTCTCTTTCGTGAGACCACGAACCGAGTGCGGGCTAACGGCGGCGATTTCGAATACGAGCACCGATTGCAGATGCCGGACAATTCCGTCAAGTGTTTACACGTGGTTGCTCACGGTACTCGAGACACGGACGGTCGACTCGAATATATCGGCGCGATTCAGGACGTGACAGACCGCCGGCGTTCAGAAGCAGCTCTGGCCGAGTTGGCGCACATCAATCGTGTGAGCACGTTGGGGGAAATGGCCGCGTCGCTGGCACACGAAATCAAGCAGCCGATCGCAGCTGCCATCACCAGCGCCAACAGCTGCGTTGAATGGCTGGCACACGAACCGCCCAATCTGGATCGGGCCCGCGCGGCTGCAGCTAGAATCGATAAGTATGGGAATCGCGCGGCTGAGATCATCGACCGTATACGATCCCTCTACAAGAAGTCTCCTCCACAACGTGAGTTGGTTGACGTAAACGGAATTGTCGAGGAAATGCTCACACTGCTGAAAGGTGAGGTCGATCGATACTCGGTTTCCGTGCAAACGGAACTCGCTGCCAAACTGCCCGAAATCACGGTAGACCGTGTGCAGCTTCAGCAGGTGTTCATGAACCTTGTGCTCAACGCCATCGAAGCCATGAAGGACTCAGGAGGGGAGCTTACGGTGAAGTCGGAACTGCAGGACGGTCAGCTCCAGTTCTCAGTCACTGACACGGGCGTGGGGTTGCCAACGGAGAAGATGGATCGGATCTTTTCTGCGTTCTTCACCACCAAGCCGCAAGGCAGCGGTATGGGGTTAGCCATTAGCCGTTCCATCGTGGAGTCGCACGGCGGCCGGTTGTGGGCGACCGCTAATGCCGGACGAGGTGCAACCTTTCATTTCACCTTGCCGACCGAGGTCACGGAGTCGTCGCCCTTGGTTGCCTAAGGCACTTCTTCCTCTAGGGTTTTCGGATCCTCAACCGGAGAGGATCAGAGATCGGGGGATTGCAGTGGTCAAAAACTGCTAGCGTTTCCTAAGCTTTGATTTGAGCGTTTGGGTAAGCACCCGGTTCACTTTCGCTGCTTTTTGGTGTTGTAGACTCTCAATCATGCCGAGGTAAAGTGGATAGGCGACTGAATTCGTTTTTACCAAAATTTGCTCCGTTGCATCAATCCTGATCCGGCTTTCTACCAAGAGATCAACGACTTTGCTTAGGGCATTCGCTTGCGACTGACCTGCGGTTTTGCTCATTTCTGTTCCCCTTCGATCTGGACTTTGGTTTTCGCGTTCGCATAAATGATCGTGAATCCGTGAATCTCAGGTTGCACCTACCTGCCCACGATCGCGATTGAGCAGTGTGACGTCAGCTAACGGCACGTTGCTGGCGTGTCCAGAAACGCTCGCGCAGAGTCTTCTTCAGTATCTTGCCGGAAGTGCTCTTGGGCAGTTCCGTTTCTGAGAACTCGACGCGCCTGGGAAGCTTGTAATTTGCAAGGCTTCGTCGGCAGAAACCAATCAGATCGTTGGCGGTAAGAGTTGCCCCTGGCATCAAAACTACACAAGCGATTATGAGTTCACCCCATTGCGGATCGGGGACGCCAAAGACAGCTACTTCACGAACGGCGGGGTGTCCGTAGATCACGGCTTCCACTTCCCCGGAATAAACGTTCTCACCACCGGTAACAATCATGTCCTTTAGCCGGTCGAGGATGTAAAAGTATCCCGCAGTGTCCTGTTGGCCGATATCTCCCGTGCGAAAGAATCCATCGCGAAACGCTTCAGCGGTTTCCTGAGGATTGTTCCAATAGCCACGCATGACGTTGGCGCCTCGTGCGATTAGTTCGCCTGCCTGCCCCGGCTCGACTTGTTTCCCTGACGTGTCTGTCACCTGAAGATCCACTCCGGGACAAGGCCGTCCGCAGGACATGAGCTTGTCTTCCGTGTGCTGCTCGTCCTGCAAGCCAGTGAGAAAACCTGTTTCGCTCAACCCATACACCTGAATCAATTTGACCTTCGGCAGCAGTTCCCGGGTCCGATGGATGAGTTCTGGCGCCATGGGTGAGCCACCATAAGCCAGCACCTGCAGGCTGCTCAAGTCATACTTTGTCGCTTCCACGAATTGTGTGAGTAAATTGATCATCGTCGGCACGAGCACCGTGTGAGTCACGTGCTCCTGTGCAACCGCCTCGCAGAAAGTCTGGGGACTAAATTTCGGAATTGTGATTTGCCTCGCGCCGAATGCCGGGGCCGCGAACATGCTGGGAAAATCCGCGATGTGGAAGATCGGAGCGGCGTGCAGGTATGTTCCGCCTTCGGTATAACGCATCCAGTAATTGAAATTGTGGACGTCAGCAAGGATATTGGCATGTGTCACCATGACGCCTTTTGGCTGCCCCGTCGTGCCGCTCGTGTAGATAAGGCCCATGACGGCCTCCGGTTCGTAAAACACCTTCGGAACAGGGTCCTTGTTAATTGGAAGGGGGACCTCGTCGATCACCCGTTGCCAGCTCAACTGAACTTCGGGAACAGCGAGGGAGGAATGGCGGACAATTCCATGCGGACGAGCATCTTCGAGCACCCGGTCGATCTCTTTGTTCGACAGGCGGGTGTTCAGCGGAACGGCGATCACGCCCAGCATGCTGCACGCATACACGAGTTCGATGTAGTCAGGCCCGTTAGGCAGCAATAGAGCCAGGCGGTCTCCCACTCCGAAACCGTTGCTGGCGAGCGTCGCTGCGATGCCTTCAACGCGAATGTGGAGTTCCCGATAGGTCAGGAGCCGGCCGTCACGCACAAGCGCGGTTCGGCCGGGATAGAATTGCAATGCCCGCCCGAGAGAATGAACGTAGATCATCTTCTGTTCTCATTTTCCGCGCTCAGCGGCGTACCTGGGGGAAACAGATCTAATCCGCAGCAGCGTTTGTCCCACCGGGTACGGCTTCTTCCGCTTTCGAACGGGTCGTGAGCAATTCCAGCAGCATGGAGTCGCGCTCCCGCTCGAGTTCTGCAATCGAACGACCGTTAGCTTCCTTCAATACTCCGTTGACGATGGTTTGCTTCACCTCGGGAGTGAACTCAGTGATCGTGCCAAGATCTTTCCACCACGTGGACAATGGCCCTGTGAACTGCTCCATGAAATGCTGAATTCCGCCTGGACCACCGCCAAGATGGAACAGGAGATTTGGACCCATCAGGCCCCAACGCAGTCCAGGCCCCCAGCACACCGCGGCATCGGAATCAGCGACGTCCAGAACACCTTGTTCGATGAGGTACACGACTTCGCGGTACAGAGCAGCCTGAAGCCGGTTCGCGACATGGCCAACCACTTCCTTTCGCACGTGGATTGGCTTTTTGCCGATCGAGGTGTAGAAGGAGATGGCCCGCTCAACTGTTTCCGGCGAGGTTTTCGCGCCGGCGACAACCTCGACCAGCGGAACGATGTGAGGAGGATTAAAAGGATGCCCAATCACGCACCGCGCAGGATACTTGCAGGCCGATTGCATCACGCTCATCGTCAGACCAGATGAACTCGAAGCGATGATGGAATCCTTCGGGGCTGCCGCATCCATGTCGGCAAACAGCTTGACTTTGAAGTCCTTGCGTTCCGGTCCGTTTTCCTGAACCAGATCCGCGTCGGCAACGGCTTCCTTCATATCAGGAGTAAACCGCAAATGGTCGCGGGAGCCGTTGGGTGAAATTCCAAGCACCGTCAAGTCCTTCCACGCCGCATCGATGTATCGCCGCAGATTCACTTCGGCATTCGGCGCCGGATCCGTGGCGACAACGTTAAGGCCACGTGCCAGGTAAAGAGCAGCCCAACTTGCGCCAATCACTCCCGTTCCAACAATTGCTATATTTCGAATCGATTCAGTTTTTGCCATGATGAGTCCTCTCCATTTTTGTTTTATGCGACTGCCCGATCATGCGACCGGTGCCGTTTGGTTTAATCGACTGAAGTCTGGTGGACGTTTCTCCAAGAACGCCGTAAGCGCTTCCTTGCACTCGGGAGAGCGAAGTCTCACCGCATACTCCTCATTCTCCGATCTCGCGGCTTGCTGCAACTGCTCACGAGTGGATTGCCTCATCAATCTCTTACAGGCCTGCAGAGCTTCAGGAGGCTTTTCCGTCAACTTTCGAGCGGTCTCAGTAGCCGTTGCAAGGAGTTGCTGGTCAGGTACGACCTGAGTCACCAGCCCGAGCTCCGCTGCGCGCTTGGCATCGAAAGCTTGTCCCAGCTGAATCAGCTCGGCTGCTCGCAGATAGCCGATGCGCGCGGGCAAAGAAAAGCTCGTTCCGAATTCCGGCACCAAGGCCAGATTGATGAACGGCATTCGGAACTTCGCGGTCTCGCTGGCATATACAAAATCGCAGTGCGTCAACATTGTGGTTCCGCCACCGATGGCGAAGCCATGCACCGCGGCGACGATCGGCTTACCGAAATCGATTAACGCGTCGATCAAACGCGATTGTGGACTGTCGCCTGGCCCCATCGGGGTTTTCAAGAAATCTTCCAAGTCGTTGCCTGCGCAGAACGAGTCTCCCGCTCCGTGCCAAAGCACCACCCGCACGCGGTCATCTTTTGCTGCACCGTTGACAATATCCGCCAGGCTGATGTACATCGCGGACGTCATGGCATTCTTCTTGGATGGTCGGTTGAGTTGAATTCGCAGGATACTTCCAGAACACTCAGTAACAATATCGGACATTGATAGCTCCAATCGATGTTCGTTCCAAATGCCGAGCGGGCCGAACAATCTAGCACCTAAGAAGTCGCTTTATTTCTCGAATCGTTTTTCAGTCTGCTGCGACCGGTTTCTGTTGAACCGGTGGAATGGCACCGCTTGCACGAAGCCCATCGATATCTTCGGTGGTGAAGCCGAGTTCGCTGAGCACCTCGTGGTTATGCTCGCCGATTCGCGGCGCGCGTCTTGCAGGCACTTTAGAGACGCCGTGCACCTGAATCGGACTGCTGATGGTCGAAGTCAGCCCCTCGCCAGCTCCTTCGAGCGGAACGACGATGTCATTCGCTCGCAATTGCGGATCAGTTACGACTTCCTGCGGCTCACGGACAGCACCGAAGGGGACGTGAACGTCGTTGAAGATCTCATACCAATGCGACATGGGCTGCGAACCAAAGATCTCATCAAGTATCGCCGTCAGTTGCGGCCGGTTCTGCGCCAGCTTGGCAGTATCCGAGAATCGCGGGTCGGTTAGGATATCCTCACGACCCATTGCCTTCAGAACCGCCGGTACTTTGTCCGGAGTGGCTACGAGAACGAACCAGGTGCCGTCGGAAGAGCGATACGTGTTCAAGGCCGCATTGGCGGGATTTCTTCGATCGTGCAGCCCATAGAAACTCGCACCACTTAGAGCCGCCTGGATAAAGACGCTGGCTGACCAGACACCTGCTGCGAGCAGCGAAGTTGTGACGTAGGAGCCTTTGCCGGTGCGTTCGCGACGATAAAGCGCGGTCGCAATCGCGGCATAAATGCAGACCCCAGTTGCATTGTCACCGCTACCTGACACTGGCCACGTCGGCGGCTCACCGGCATCGCGCGTCATAAATAACAAGCCGCTTCGCGCCCAGAAGGCTGTGAGGTCGAATCCCGGAAGATTTGCGTCCGGACCGTTCTCGCCGAAGCCGGTGAGATCGGCATAGATCAGCCGCGGATTCGACCGCGCGACATCGTCATATTCGAGCTTCAATTTCTTGCGCGCGGGATGCGGCGTGTTAACGATGAACACATCGGCCCACTTCGCTAACCGTTCGAGAACCTGCTGCGCGCTCGCAGCTTTCAGATTGAGCGCAACGCCACGCTTGTTTCGGTTCGCCAATTGGAAGGGATACGGGACTTCTGAATGCGGCTGGGGCGGGATCTTCTGCCCGATTCTCCACATCTCTCCCTCAAGCGGCTCGACTTTGACGACATCGGCGCCGAAATCGGACAAGATTGTTGCCGCCGACGGCCCGGCAATGAAGCTCGACAGATCCACGACCCTCAATCCGGAAAATATATTTCCTTCTGTCATTTCCATCTCCTTCTTCACGATCACTACTAGTGGCAGCGAGTCATTTGAAACTTCGAAGTGGCGCGCAAACTCTACTTTCCCTGAAACCTCGGGGCGCGTTTCTCGAGGAAAGCCGACGTACCTTCTTTCTTGTCGTCGGTCGAGGCACAGACTGCAAAAAGTGAAGCTTCGATGAGCAAGCCTTCGGCCACGCTCGTCTCCAGCCCTTTGTTTACCGCCTCAAGCGCGTACTTTACGCTCAGCGGAGCGTTGGCGATGATCTTCTTTAGCACAGTCTCGGCACGATCGATAACTTGCGCGTTCGTCACCAGCTCATCCACCAGGCCAATGCGATAAGCCTCTGCAGCATCGATGATGTCTCCGGAAAGGATGAGTTTCAGTGCTCTGCCCTTTCCGACCAGACGCGGCATGCGCTGCGTGCCTCCATAACCAGGTATGACTCCAAGCTTTACTTCTGGCTGGCCAAATTTCGCACTCTCAGCAGCGAGTCTGACCGTGCAAGCCATTGCAAGTTCACATCCGCCACCCAGGGCAAAACCGTTGACCGCGGCGACGACCGGCTTGCCAAGGTTCTCGATGAGGTCGGTTAGTGCTTGTCCCCGACGAGTCGCCTCTTCTGCTTCTACAGTTGTATTGGTTGCGATCTCAGCGATGTCGGCACCCGCAGCAAATGCTTTCTCACCTGCACCTGTGAGGATGACTCCACGGACATCGGAGTCGTCACGAGCATCTTCGAAGGCTACCCGCAGCTCGTGGATCGTCGCTTTGTTTAGCGCATTCATGACCTTGGGCCGGTTCAGCGTCACATAGGCAATCGGGCCTTTCTTGTCGTAGACAACGTTCTCGAGTTTTAGAGCAGAGGCCAGCGAGCTCATTCTGTTCTCCTTATTAAGCGTTACGGTCTGTAGTACGTCTGTTGTTACGCGGCTGAAATTTCGGCGTACACGATGCCGGTCAGGTTCCCTTCCGCCGCAAGCACCGTCTTTCGGTTGGAACCATCGAGACTCGCGCTGTATATCGATCCCCCCAAGTCGGTCATAAACATCCGGCCGCCTTTCAGATCCAAGGCGATACCGATTCCTTCCATCAAATGGTCGAAAACAATTTCCGGCTCTTTCTTCCCATTTCCCTGATCCGGATCCATGGGCGCCCGATTCACTGTGTTGCCGCGCGGTGGATCGCCGCGGTCCGTCCAGTAGATCGTTCGGTTGGCAAGATCGAGTTCGAGGTCAATCGGTTCGGGCAGGCCCGCGTAGAGAAGTTCGATGTCCTTACGATTCGCTGGAGTTTGTCCCTGAGGGATTTCGAGATTGGCGCGAAAGATACGTCCTTCGCCGGCATTGTCCGAACCCTTCTGGGTCCAATAAAGTTTCCCACCTTCGACGTCGAGCGCGATTCCTACACACCATTTCTTTATGATCTTCCCAGGACGTGGGTCGCCTTCGCTGGTATCGATCAGAGTTTCGATCTGGGACCCATCAAGGTTTGCGCGCATGACCCGCATGCCCTCGCGATCGCACCAATAAAGCTTCCGGTTCTTCTCGTCGAGTTGCAGTTGCTTGGGAGTGAAGGTGGCACCCGGAGGGACGATGTGGGTAACATTTTTCCCATCAAAATCGGCACGCTCGATGGAACCGTCGTTGGCGCTTGGGTTGCCCATGTTGGTCCAATAGAGGTGGCCGGCTCCGGCATCAACAACGATGCCGTCGGGAAGCCGCCTGCCCTCGCTCACGATGACCTTCACATCGGAGCCGTCGGGGTTCACGGAAAAGACTTCGCCGCTGCTCGCACTGAGAAAGAACAAGCGGGCCGTTGCCGCCTTTGCCGTAGTTTTTATAGCCCTTGATTTAGCAGACTTAACACCCATGGGTTTTCTTCGCTCCTTTGTTACTTCAGTTTCTTGGCAGACAGGTTTGGATAAGAACCGCAGTTAACTCCCGCTACAGGAAGGCGCTGAACCCGGTTATGGCTTTACCGAGAATCAGGTTCTGTATCTGGAATGTGCCTTCGTAGGAATACAGCGCTTCGGCATCAGCGAAGAAACGGCCTACGTTGTAGTCGGCGGCGATGCCGTTACCGCCCAAAAGCTCTCGCGCCCACGCGACCGTCTCGCGGCACTTGGCAGTGGTGAACGCTTTGGCAAGGGAAGCATGTGCATCGGTCATCTTCCCTTCCGCCTGCAACTGGGTCATCCGAACCAGCAGGCACTGCGAAGCCGTGATGTTAGCGAGCATTCTGGCGAGGAGGTCCTGCACCATCTGGAATGAGGCGATCGGTTTTCCGAACTGAAGTCGTTCCTGACAATATTTAAGTGCGTTCTCGTAGGCGCCCATCGCGCATCCAGTCGCCTCCCAGCCAACCATGAAGCGCGTCATCTTCAGAACGCGGGCCGTATCGCGGAACGACTTATCCTGTTGCAAGCGGTTCGCTTCCGGTATTCGGCAGTTTTCCAGCGTGATTAGACCGTTCTGGACTACTTTGAGGGCGATCTTGTTCTGAATTTTTTCGACTTTGAAGCCAGGCGTCGTCTTGTTCTCGACAATGAACGCTTTGACTTGGTCGTCCGCTACGTCGCGTGCCCAAATGATGGAAATGTCACACCAGGGAGAGTTACCGATCCACTTCTTCTGACCATTGAGGATCCAGGTGTCTCCATCGCGGGTGGCAGTAGTCAACATTCCGCCCGACGTTCCTGATCCAACTAGCGGTTCCGTTAAGCCGAAGCAGCCGATTTTTTCCCAGCGAGCCATCGGGGGAAGCCATTTCTGTTTTTGCTCCTCTGACCCGCCCAGATAGATCGAACCCATCGCCAAACCGTTGTGCACACCGAAAAACGTCGCGATCGACGAGTCGAAGCGCGCCATCTCCATGGCTATCAAGCCGAATAGCTGGGCACTTCCGCCTCTGCAGCCATATCCCTGCATGCCGGCGCCCCCGATGTTGAGTTCCTTCAGCGCGGGCAGGATTTCGAATGGGAAAGCATCTTCGACCCAGTACTTGGTGATGATGGGCGCAACTTTCGTCTCCATGAAGGTGCGCACCTGTTTCACAACCGCCAACTCCTCCGCTGGCAGTGTTTCGAGAAGTTCATAGAAGTCGCTGTTGGGTACGGGTAACGGAGCGGGCTTTCTGTCTTTTGCTGGGCTTGCCATTCATACCTCTTCTCTTACTATTTTTCTTTTGCTGCTTGTGACACTTCACTTGAAGCAAGCGAGCCACCAAACCCGGCCGGGAATTACCCGCTGAAAAGAAGAGAGTTGCAGTTTGAAGGGAGGGCGTTGATCGATAAATCGGTGTCATGAACAGATCAGTGTCAATTGTGGTGACACAGATCGGATCTACTCGCCATGAAGAATCCAAGTATCGCGCGGGTTCGCCGGTATCCGTAGTGCGGTTGGTTGTGGCGATTTGGTTGCTGGCTTTTTCTATAGGAAGGGAGTCGAAGTTGTGACCAGTACAGAGGTGGACAGTCCACCAGTTCTTGATTCCGAAGTCTCAGGGACAATTATTTCGTTACGAGAGCGTTTTGAGGCAGTGCGCCGCGGCGAAATTCATCGCGTGCGCGGACGCCTGGGGAATCTGAGCCCTGACCAAGAAGACGTTGTAGAATCGCTCAGTCGTGGCATCATAGATAAGGTGCTCCAGGCGCCAGTGGCAATGTTATTGAATGCTGCTCCAGCCAATCAGTCTGCCTCTATCGTCGAGACGGTACGCAGGATTTTCGATCTGCGAACGTAAAATTGTTGTTCCGAGCCGGTCTCCATCACTTCATAAACCGCTTGTGAGTTTGATTCGGCCATGGGCACTTAAGACCGTGTTATGTCAGGTCGGCAGGTTCAGTTTCTTCAAGAACGCGGCGAATCGCGGGTCGTTGTGCAAGCTCTTTAGTAGGGGGTCCACTTTTGTTTCGATCAGACCGCTGTCACGTTGGGCATAAGCCCGGTCTAGCCACCCGAACGCTTCGTCTCGCTGGTTCGAGAAAGCATAAACCTCGGCGATTTGGTACGCGCCGCCTGCATGGTATTTCGCAACTAACTCACTCAACGCGGCATCCGACTCCATTTTTCGACCAAGAGCGTAGTATGCAAGCGCATACAGATATGCACGTAGGGGAGGATAGCGTATGAGTTCGATTTCAGGTAAAGCATCGTGAGGCCGCCCCTGCATCACATAGATTTGGCTTAAGAACATATGTGCGGCCACAACAGTGGGGTTCAGCTCGAACGCCTTCTTGAAATCCGCTGAGGCTTCGTCTAACCGCCCCACGAAAAACTCGGTCTCTCCAAGTTGCTCCCAACTATGCGCATTGAGAGGATCCAAGTCAACGGCTCGGCGATCCAATGGAAGAGCTTCGTCAAAGCGGCCTAGCATGGCTGCAGAGAAACCCGCCAACGCTACGACATCGGGATTTCCAGGTTCAAGAGCGAACGCCCGCCGGAAGGAAGCATCCGCTCCAGCCCAATCGAAGTCGACCTGTTGCTTAACCCGTCCCATTTGGGCGTGGGCCTCTGCCAAGTTCGGGTTCAGCGCTAAGGCTTGCTCAACTGCTTCACGCGCAAGCCGGTGACTCTCCTCAGCGGGAATAAGGCCTGCGTTGACCTGCCTGTCGCGAACTCGAGACAACCCGACCCAAGCCAAAGCATAGGAGGAATCAAGCTGGGTCGCCCGTTCGTAATACTTTGCTGCCATCTCCATATCTTTGTCTGTATCCCGTTCAAAGTGGTAGTGCCCCTGCAAATAGGCATCAAAGGCTTCCGGATTAACCGGGTGCGACTGGTCCAACGCCGTTTGTTGTTGCGAAGCTAAACGCATTCGGATTTCGCGCGCAACCGCCTTCGCTACATCGTCTTCCACATTAAGAATGTCCTTAGCGGGATAGTCGTAATCCTGGGACCACAATTGAGTTTGGTCCTTCACCTGAATGAGCTGAGCGGTAAGGCGTATCTGATTTCTGCTTTCGCGCAGACTGTCTTCCAGCACATACTGCACAGAAAGATCGCGTCCAATCCGGTCCAAGCGTTCGTCCTTGTGCTTGTACCCCATGACGGAGGTTCGCGCGATCACACCCAATTGTTCCGGGTTAAGCCGACCTAACTGTGAAATCGTTTCCTCAGTTAGGCCGTCCGCAAGATATTCCTTGTTGGGATCGCCGGTCAGATTTTCAAATGGCAACACCGCGAGCCTGACTTTTCTGAGAAGTGGTGCAGGCCGAAAGTGCCACCATGACATATAGCCCGCGCCAGCGAAGATGACAACAGACGCAAGCACGACCGCTGCTCTCCGCCAGTGAGGATTCATCTGCCGTTGAACGTTCTCCAGAACATTGTCTGGAACTCTCGCCGTGTTCTCGCTAATCTCCGCGGTAGACTGCTCACGTCGCTCTCGGTCTCTCTCCAAAGCGGCTTCCGGCTTTGACTCCAGGTGCTGTACCGGGAGCATCAATCGATAGCCACGCCGCGCCAAGGTCTCGATATACCGGGGGCTGTCTGCTGAATCCCCTAGGGCACGACGTAAAGCCTTGATCGTCGCATTAGTCCGTTGGTCGAAATCCAGAATCGTATCGTTCGGCCAAAGCCTGCCCTTGATTTCCTCGCGGGTGAGAATCTTGCCCTCCCGTTCAACGAGCATCCGCAAAACCTGAAACACCTGTTCTCTGAGGAGAACCTTACTGTTGGGATCGGGCTCCTCAATGGATCGTAGTTCGCCAGTGCTAAGGTCGAACTCAAAGGCTCCGAATCGAACGCGTTCCGACGGAAGGGTGTACATGGGAACCGTACATAGAATATAGAGCATGAAACTGTACTAATGAAACTCAGGACTTTCGAAAATAGAGCTGAAAGCCGCATCAAGGCCGTTCGGCAAGCCCCTTAAAAATCAATAACTTCCTGCTTTCACTCCGATTTCATCGCGATGGCACCGCTGTGACATTTACACGCCTGTGCGGCTACGGTAAACAGACAACATGGACGGGACGGATGAAACGAGATGCAGTTCGCGGCGTACCAGGGGCCAACCGCCCAAGTTGGTTGCCATCATCGATGACGATGAATCGATGCAGGACTCACTGTGTGACCTGGTCCAGTCGGCTGGGCTCATGGCGCGGTGCTTTGGATCGGCGGAAGAATTTCTTGAATACGGCTTGCACTGTGAAGTGGGTTGTCTGATAGCTGAGATCCAAATGCCCGGGATGTCAGGTTTGGAAATGCAAGCCAGGCTCAGAGAGGCGCAATGCAATATTCCGATCATCTTTATTACAAGCAATGGGGGAGTCAGGATGCGGATTCAAGCGATGAGAGAGGGCGCGGTCGAGTTCCTGAGGAAACCGTTGGATTATCAACTGTTGCTCAAAACGGTCCGAGCAGCACTTGATTTGTGAGCGACACGGCTAAACAATCGGATCGAATGATAGGAGGTTTTTAGTGCCCGAGTATGCAACCGTTACGTACCCTGTGGGAGACCAACCTGATCGAAGATTCGAGCGGATCATCGGCAATAGCGCTGCCCTCGAATCTGTTCTCGACCAGGTGGAGCAGGTTGCTTTCACTGATTCAACTGTTCTCATTGAGGGGGAAACCGGGACGGGAAAGGAACTCATCGCACACGCCATTCACAAGGCCAGTCAGCGCTGCGGGCGCGCTTTCATAAAGCTGAATTGCGCGGCCATTCCGTTGGATCTTCTGGAAAGCGAATTGTTCGGTCACGAGAAGGGCGCCTTCACCGGTGCCATCGCGCAGAAGATCGGGCGCTTTGAAATGGCTGACAAAGGCACGCTGTTTTTGGACGAAGTAGGTGACATCCCTCCCGCGTTGCAGCCGAAGTTGCTGCGCGTGTTGCAAGAGCAGGAATTCGAGCGTTTAGGGAGCGGTCGCACGCACAAAGTGGATGTCCGGCTGGTAGCGGCAACCAATCGGCATCTCGCTAGGATGGTTGCTCGCAGTCAATTTCGTAGTGATCTGTATTATCGTCTGAACGTCTTCCCCATTTTGCTGCCCGCGCTCCGAGAGCGCCGTCAAGACATTCCTGCACTTGTTACGCATTTCGTGAAGCTGTTTAGCCACCGCATGGGAAAGCAAGTCGACAGCATTCCTCCAGAAACCATGGCTGCCTTCGAGTGGTATCCCTGGCCTGGCAACATTCGTGAGTTGCAGAACTTGGTGGAACGCGCTGTGATCCTTTCGCGGAACGGTGTACTCCAAAACCCACTTCACAAAAACCAACCAGAGCTCGTGATCCCAGGTCTGCATCGCACTCGAACTTTCCACTCGTCAGTGACCTTGGAAGATTCCGATCGCGCTTTGATTTTGGAAACACTTGAGCAAACCAGATGGCTGGTTGGTGGACCGCACGGCGCCGCGGCCAAACTGGGATTGAAGAGAACCACACTGATCGCCATGATGAGAAGGTTGGGTATCGCGCGACCGAACTCTCAGGAAGGAACCGACGGGGGCGGCGTGGCACGTGAGGATGCTCAGACCTGAAAGCGTCACTGCCGTTCCATTGTGGAGTCGCAGGGCCGGTCGTGGGCGAGCGGTAACGACCGACGAGGTGCCACCGATCATTTTCGTTTGCGGATGCAGGCCCCGGATTCTTCGCTCTTCGTTGCCTGAGACACTTCTGCGTTTTCGCGATATTCGGATCTCAACACCAGAGGGATCAGAAATACGTACATAGGGTTTGGTCCAGCTAGGCGAGTTGTTTTGCAAACCCCACGCGCTGCTCGACGAGAGTGACCAGTTGTTTCGTTGCCGGAACATTGATCCCGTGCTTCTGTCCGCCGCGCAGAATCGGACCCGCGATCGCGTCCAGTTCGGGCGGGTTGTGATGGTCAACGTCCTTCTGCATCGAACTGCGCCCGTTGGGGGCATCTTCATTATCCCGGCGAACACTTTCTCCGCGTCCACTTGCGCGCCTTCGGCGACCCCAACGGCACACGCTTCGCGCACGCATGCTTCCCCTAAACGACGCCACTCTGGATCGGAAAGAATTCCTCCTATTGGCTTGTCCGCCGCTGTGGTGGAAAGAGCCGAGGGCGCGAGAAAGACCAGCTTGCTCCACAACAATGTCGGTTCGTCGTCGATAAAGCGCCCGCCAAAAATGAGTTTTTGGAGTTGGGCCAGAGTGTTCTCGAGCAAACTCGGACCGGCGGAGGAAAGGTTAAGCACTGGGGAAGGGCCGCGCTGGACAATGTGTCCCGGCGCATTCCGTTCCATCTCGGCCTTGATCGTGGCTGGGATCACGCGCTCCGCGCCATACTTCGAGCGCAGCAACGCGACATGGTCAACGCCATTGAGCAAGGGAACGATGGCCCGCACGGCGCCAGGATTCTTGATGGCGGTAAGCGCCGCATCTAATTGTGTAGCTTTCACCGTGATCCAGAGCACATCGACGGCTGGCACTTCTGCAGCCACGGAAACATGCACATCGAAGTTGCCGAGCGTGCTTTCGAAATGCAGCGCTCGGGGATATTGCGCGAGAGCCTCGGGCCGAACTACAAGCGTCACGGAATCGCCGAGGTGCGCAAGACAAGCGCCGATTGTTCCGCCGGCGCCCCCGGCGCCGAGAACTGCGTGTGTTATTGGGGCAGTTATGCGATTTGTCTCATTGACATGGTCGATCGAACTTGAATTGCCTGCACGTCTTCTTCTCCTTATGCGAAATCAGGATGAAAGAATCAGATCGGACTCGCCTTAGGCGGCGGGAAGGTTCGGAACAAAAATCAACTTCCTGTTCACGAACTCTTCAATGCCAAGGCTGGAGAGTTCCTTTCCATACCCAGAGCGCTTAATACCCCCGAAAGGCAGTTCCGGAAGGCTGATATCGGGATAGTTTATGAAGACCATGCCCGTTTCTATACGACTCGCCACCCGCTTGCCTCTCTCGATGTCAGAAGTGTAAACAGATCCGCCGAGACCGAATGGAGAGTCGTTGGCAATCGCAATGGCTTCTTCCTCATCCTTGGCTGGAAAAATAAGAGCGACGGGGCCAAAGAACTCCTGCTTGTAGGCTGGATTGTCTGGACTTATGTTCGTCAAAATCGTCGGCTCTAGGAAGGCTCCGACTTCGCCGGCACGGCGACCACCAAGGGCTATCTGCGCCCCGTAACTCGTTGCCTCCTGAATCTGTCGTAGGATGAGCTGCAGAGCTGCATCGGAAGAGAGTGGCCCCAAGGTTACCGTTTCATCGAGCGGATCTCCTAGCTTCAGTTTCTGGGCTGCGGCGATGAATCGGGAAAGGAATTTGTCGAGCATCGATTTGACTACGATGAATCTTTTTGCGCCGATGCACGTCTGCCCATTGTTGCCAAACCGACCTACGATCGCCATGGCAACGGTATGGTCAAGATCAGCATCGTCCAAAACGACGAATGCATCACTGCCGCCGAGCTCCATCGTCGATTTCTTCAGGTTCTTCCCGGCACGTGATGCCAGTGCCTCTCCCGCGCGTTCGGATCCGGTGAGAGCGATACCCTTCACTCGCTGGTCGTCGATCAGAGCTCCTGATTGATCATTGCTCAGGAAGAGATTTGTATACACACCTTCGGGTACGCCGGCCACCCGAAGAACGCGTTCAAAGGCCAACGCACATTGGGGGACGCCAGGCGCGTGTTTGACGAGCATCACATTGCCGGACATTAAATGGGGACCGGCGAAGCGAGACAACTGATAATAAGGATAGTTCCAGGGCTGAATGCTGAGCAGGACGCCGAAGGGTGAATACTCGAGGCGAGCGTCGCCCATAGCAGTGTCGAGCTTCTTCGGTGCCAGGAACACTTCGGCTTTGTCCGCGAAGTACTGCAGGATCGAAGCGCTCAGTTCCACTTCGCCGCGGCTCTCAGCGATTCTCTTGCCCATTTCCAATGTGGCAAGACGAGCCAACTCCTCCTTCTTTTCAAGAAGTATCTGGGCAGACCTTGCAATAATCTTCGAGCGCTCGCTGATTGGGAGCGATCCCCAGATTCGAAATGCCTTGTCCGCGGTGGCCAGGGCATCCCACATCTGCTCGTCGGTATGTTGAGGAAAGTCTTTCAATACTTCTCCGGTTGCCGGATTCACGCTGCGGTATGCCACTTCGTCTCCTCCGCCTTTTGAAGTTTTTGTCGAGTACTACGCCGCAGATGTGCTCTGCGGCCGTGGTAGTAGCGTTTCGACCAAGAAGCATGCACGGCTCATGCCATTCTTAAGGCCCGTTGGCTGCGCTGATCAATGATCGACATCGGGGATTTCACGAAGAGATTTCTCGGGATGGGTGATCAGCCTGCAGTAGGAAATGTGACACGTCAATAACGCGTCAAATTCCTCGGTCACAGGCAATCGCCTTTCATCATAGATGATTCATATTTCCTGCAACTGTCCTTGCGGCTCGTCACGTGGATTCTTCGTACCGTCGCTGGAAATTACAGAAGTAGGACTCCCCAGCCTTTGGGCGGGCCGTCGATGGTTTTGAACGTGTAATGGGACACGGTAATCCTGCCCTTCCAGTCGTGTTGTGTCGTTCAAAGCTGAGACGAACAGAATGCGGAGCGCAGGCCTCAGGACGCGCGCGCCTTTGGCAGGCCGATTGCACTCCAGCACAACAGCAGATATTTCATGTCTCGCAATGAAAGGATTTATCCGATGGCAGAAACGAAGAAGGAAAATGCCAAGCCTACGACTGACAAAGCAACCAGTGTGATTGACTGTATCGTCCAGCGGCTTGCTGATGAGGGTATCACGGACTGTTTCGGTGTACCGGGAGACTATGCATTCCCGGTCTGTGACGCAGTCGAGCGCAACCCAAACGTCAGGTGGGTCGGCTGCTCAAATGAACTGAATGCGTCCTACGCTGCCGATGGCTATGCACGCGTTCGGGGTGCAGCAATGCTGTCTACGACCTATGCGGTGGGCGAGTTATCGGCGATCAACGGAGTGATGGGCGCGAAAGCCGAGCGCTCACTCGTCTACCACGTCGTGGGCATGCCGTCCTACCAGAACCAGCGCGTGCACAAGAAGGTGCACCACACCTTTGGAGACGGAGTTTTTGGAAACTTCGTCAACATTTCCGCTCAAGCGGCCTGCGTCCATGCCGTGATCGACCCCGATAACTGCATGATTGAAATGGAACGTGTGATCTCAGAGGCGCGTCGCAATAATCAACCAGCCTACATCGTCGTTCCAGGGGACTATGCGCTGGCACCGGTGACGCCGACCGAAGTGCGGCCTGTGACGCTCAAATCGAACGAAGCATCACTCGAAAAAGCCGTCGCCGCCATAGCTGAACGGGTAAGAGTCGCAAAATCCATTGTAGCCTTCCCGGCGTTCACGCTGCAGCGTCTTCGCTTACAGAAGGAAGCACTACATGCGATCGAGGCGCTGGGCTGCCCCTTCGCTACCACGACGATGGAAAAGTGCATCATCGACGAAAGTCACCCACAATTTGCCGGGTTGTATGCGGGGGCGTTGTCCGCAGAGAAGACGCGACAGCTTGTCGAGGATGCGGAATTGGTGCTTGATCTCGGCGGGATCAGCCTGAACGACGAAACCACCGCGGGCTTCTCTGGGCGACTTGATTCCGCACGGTTCGTCTCGGTCGGGCTAAATGATGTTCGTATCGGAGAACAGGTATTCGGAAATGTTCGACTCGCCGACGTGCTCGCTGCACTCGCAAAACTTAAATCGCCCGCGCTTCCCTACAGAAGAACACCAGACCAAGCGCAACACGTAAATGGGAAACCAGCCGACAAGATCACGATGGATTCACTCTATTCTCGCTACGCGGCGTTTATCCGACCGGGCGATAACGTTGTTCTGGAAACCGGAAGTGCGAGTTTAGGGCTTCCGCCAATGACGCTCGCCGATGATGTGCGGCTGCACATACAAATGTTATGGGGGTCGATTGGATGGGCCACGGGAGCCGCCTTCGGGGTAGCGCTTGCCGATCCCAAGCGGAGAACGATCCTTATCACTGGTGAAGGCTCTCACCAATTAACCGCCAACGAGATCGGGAATATGGGACGCTACGGTGCCAATCCAATCATCCTTGTTCTCAACAACGACGGCTATATGGTGGAGCGGGCGCTGGAACCATACCCTGACTGGTCCTACAACGATCTTGCAAAATGGCGCTATGCAGATTTGCCGCGGGCGTTGGGATGCGCTGACTGGATAACAGCACGCGTTGAGACGATTGGCGAGCTCGACGCCGCAATGAAAGCGGCCCGCGCGAGTAAGTCGGGCGCATACATCGAGGTCATCGGGGGGCGAATGGATATGCCCAAAGCTCTCGCCTTCGCGCATACCCGCATTAAGGAATTGTACGGATCCGATGCGGCTTAATAACAACAGGACCGGCCCTTGGTCCCACCCGTAAATGATTTAGCGCCTCTCCCCGCTGGGCCAGCAAGAGTTAGCCGCCGGCCCAGTGAATTTGAATAAGGATACAGAAGTGACGATCAATCGAATGAACGCAAAACACATTTCCGTCGCCGTGCTCGTCCTCGCGACCCTGTTCTTTTCGCAACGGGCGCATGCGCAGGCGCTCAACATGGATGGCCAGTCCGGAATTTTCCTTCAACCTTGGGCAGAAGTTGTTCCCTCGCCTGATCACAAGTTCGGTGGAACCACGGCCAGTTTCCATATGGTGGATGCAGGCCCTGTTGCAGGAGACTATTTCAACGTCGGATTGGAAGAGGGATTTGGCAACCGGCTGGAGTTCGGCTTTACCCGCAGCAACCACACCGACGGAGGCGATCCTACGATCAGTCCTCTTTTTAACTTTTCCGGAATGAACATCTTCAACTTCAAGGCGAAAGTGTTGCCAGCGAATCATCACAACCACAAATATTTACCGGCAATCGCCGTGGGAGGCGTGCTCCGCACAAACGATCCGTTCGTGGTGCAAGCGGTCGCACACAAAAATGCAACCAACGGTGACGTCTACTTGGTTGCCACAAAACTTATCGTTCTGGGAAACAAGTTTGCCTTCCTGGCAACGGGGGGAGTGCGCGGAACGAATGCGCAAAAGTACGGTTATGGCGGCAACACCATCGATTGGGAGGCGCGCGCGTTCGGAGGGATCGGTTTCCCGATTCCCATCAAGAAAAAGATAGTGGTCGCACCTACCTTCGAGATCAATCAAGAACCTCGAAGGATCAAGTATGTTCCTACTGCCTCGCTGCCCACGGACCTAATCTACGCGGTTCGAATCGCTCGCCCTGACGGACGATGGAGTTTCGACGTCGGAACTGGTCACTTGGGCGCTTCCTTGGCGCCGGGAATCAACATCAAAGTCAACAACGCTGTCGCCTTTGCGGCCGACTTCAGGTTCTGAGAGAGTAGCTTGCCTCGTACCGGACAGAGAAACAATATGGCAGACCTTGCAGTGACAATACCGTCGTCCATCGAAGTTGCGGCGCGACAACTTTCGACGCAACGCAACACTTCGCTGGACAACCTGGTAGACGCGGCGCTGAGGGGATACCTGCTCTCCTCACCGCGCCGCATGTACCAGATTTCAACTTCAACCGCTCTGGTTGAAGGTGTCTATGCCGGCTCCGTTCTTTCTTCGACTCTTCTGGAAAATGGCGACTTTGGCCTCGGCACTTTTGAAGGGCTCAATGGCGAGATGGTCATTCTCGACGGTGAAATATATCAAGTTACAGGAAGCGTACAGCGCCGGTCGGATGACTTCTCCGTCCCTTTCGCCTCCGTAACGAACTTTCGGGAAGACGCCGTCTTTCAAATTGAAAAGGTCGCATGTTTGAAGGACATCGAACTCGCATGCGACTCACATCGAATCTCTGGAAATCTTTTTTATGCACTGCGTGTGGATGGTGTCTTTGACACCATACATGCACGTGCGGTGCATCCTGTTCAGCAAGGCACACGGCTTCTCGATGCTGCGAAAACGGAACTGGAGTTCCACTTCCACAATGTCGAGGGCACGCTCGTCTGCCTTTGGTCTCCGAGCTATGCGAGTTCGTTCAGCGTGCCGGGATACCATTTTCACTTCATTTCGAAAGACCGCACAAAGGGCGGCCACGTCCTGGACTGCTCGGCGCGGCAACTTCGCGCACGCATACAAATCCTGTCCGAGTACGACATTCGCCTGCCGGAGGCGGGGGCGTTCCTTACAACCGATCTCAGCAGAGACCCAGCCTCCGACCTTGCAAAAGCAGAGTAAATCGAACGAAAAAGGATCAATAAATTGGCTACAGCACAACAAATCGCAAATTCACCAGCAAACCTTTCTCCCGAGACTGAGACAAAGACTGGGGCTGACATAGTGGTAGAGACGCTGGAGGCCCACGGCGTGAAGCAGGTGTTTGGCGTTCCCGGAGCAAAGATAGATAAAGTTTTCGACAGACTTCGAGACTCCAGCATAAAAACTGTAGTCTGCCGCCACGAACAGAACGCTGCGTTTATCGCCGGTGGAATCGGGCGGATGACCGGAAAGGCAGGAGTTGCAATTGTCACCTCAGGCCCGGGTGTCTCGAATCTCACTACTGGCCTAGCCACCGCGAATACGGAGGGTGACCCCATAGTTGCTCTGGGAGGCGCCGCGGCTGTTGCCGACCGCTTGAGGTCTCATCACCAAACGCTGGATTCGGTGGGCCTCTGTCGGCCGGTAACCAAGTACGCGGCAGAGATTGATTCTCCTGCGGCTACAGCAGAAGTGCTGTCCGCTGCATTTCGGGCGGCCGAGGCTGACGGGCCCGGCGCGGCGTTTGTCAGCCTTCCGATGGACATCATGACCGCTGAGGCGCAATGCAAGCCCATCCCGCTCTCGACATTCGTCGACCAGGGCCCCGCGGCCAAAACATCTCTTACTGAGGCAGCCCGTCTCATCAACTCCGCGAAATCCCCAGTGATTTTTCTGGGATTGATGGCAAGCAAGCCGAGATCTGCCGAGGCGATTCGTGATCTGCTGAGAACCACCGCGCTCCCAGTTGTTGGGACATTCCAGGCCGCTGGCGCAGTTTCGCAGGAGGAGTTCCCCCGCTTCGGTGGTCGAGTTGGGCAACTTGCCAATCAGCCGGCGGATGCCTTGCTGGACTCAGGCGATATCGTCATTACCATCGGGTATGTCGCCGTTGAGTATTGGCCGGCCCTATGGAATAAGGGCAACAAAAGGCCGATCATTCACATTGACGCAACACCCGCCAACATCGAGAATGACTATTCTCCGGCTGTCGAGCTGATCGGGAATATTGCAGAGACACTCGAAGCGCTGTCACCGCTCCTCCATCGTCCACGGCTTGCTGCCGAATCTGCCGAATTGTTGCAGTTGATCGCTCAGGATCGAAAACGGCTGATGGCTGAGGCGGCGGCAAAGTCTGGCGTCCCGATTCATCCTTTACGACTAATAAGCGAACTGCAAAAAATACTGACGCCGGATGTAACTGTGTGCTCGGACATGGGAAGCTTCAGCATGTATTTGTGCCGCTATCTCTTTAGCTTTCGCGCACGACAGTTTCTAATCACTAACGGTCAGCAGACGCTCGGCGTGGCCCTGCCCTGGGCCATCGCAGCCACCATCGTCCGTCCGCACGAGAAGGCGCTCTCCATCTCCGGCGATGGTGGGTTCTTATTCTCCGCGAATGAGCTGGAGACAGCAGTTCGTCTGAATTCCCATCTGGTTCACATGATCTGGATCGATGGCCACTACGACATGGTGGGCACACAAGAACGAATTAAGTACAACCGCACGTCGGGAGTCGAT
>Ga0210409_10001557_pt1 | contig 29503 bp, 30 predicted proteins | sample IncBWH17MmetaG_FD_161649 | JGI IMG/M metagenome (GOLD analysis project Ga0210409, IMG submission 161649) | Forest soil microbial communities from Barre Woods Harvard Forest LTER site, Petersham, Massachusetts, United States - Inc-BW-H-17-M | ecosystem: Environmental > Terrestrial > Soil >...
GCGGTTGAACCCCCGATAGTCAGGGGCGAGCAAGCAGCGGAGGAACGTCGTATCGGCGCGAATGTACGCGGCGCTCCACGCGCTGTCGACGCGGCGGACAGATTCCGCGTCCATGCGTTGATTCGGTACCTGATGGTCGTGACATGACGCGTTGGCTAGCAACAGAAGGGCGATCAGCATGCCCTAGTGTGCATGAATACGCGGGTGTCGGGCGACGGTTATTCAGGGAGTCGCGCGGATCATGCAGGCAAGGCGCTCACGAATCTGGCGACATCCGCATAGGCGGCATCGCGCTGGGCATCCGCGCGACCTGGCGACAGCACGTACGCCGCAATGAGGATTGGCTGTCGTCCCGGCGACCAGGCGATGACCAGGTCGCCCGAGGCGCCGTTGCGACCCGTCCCGGTTTTGTCGCCGGCTTTCCAACCGGTGGGAAGCCCCGCGCGGAGGCGAGCGGCGCCCGTCGTACTGGCGACCAGCCATCCCGTGAGACGGTCGCGCGACACGGGCGAGAGGGCATCGTCGGTCAGAATGGCGCGCATGTCGCCGAGCATAGCCGCGGGGGTCGTCGTGTCCCGCTCGTCGCCGGCCGCCGCCTCGTTCAGTGCGGGCTCCGTGCGGTCCAGACGAGTGACGGGATCGCCGAGTGCACGGGCGTATTGAGTGACGGCTGGTGGGCCGCCAAGTGTCCCGAGAATCAAGTTAGCGGCCGTGTTGTCGCTCTGCTCGACGGCCGCGGCGCAGAGATCGCCAAGCGTCATGCCGCCCTCCTGCACGTGCGCCCGCGTCACTGGCGCGTACTCGAGCAGGTCGCCCTCTCCGAACGAGATGCGACGGTCGAGGTGTTCGTCTCCCCGGTCGACGCGGTGCAACACGACGGCAACTGCGAGGAGTTTGAACGTGCTGCACATGGGGAACCGGTCTATCGCGTGGTACTCGAGGCGGTGACCGCTGTGCAGATCGATGGCGGCGACGCCGAGATGGCCGCCGAGGCGTTGCTCGATGTCGCTCAAGCCTTCGCGCTGCGACGCGTATCGAGCGCCAACGAGCACAGCGGTCAGTTGTGAGAGAAAGCGACGGCGATCCGTCATCCGGGCAAATAGAGCGGCGCGGGTAGCGTCGCCGCGTAGCGGAGCGTCGTCGGCGGCAATCCGAACTGGCGCTCGGCGTCCTCGGCCAAATGGACGTCGCCGCGCCGGAGCGCGGCGCGGCGGACGCGCTTCGCGAGTTGGAGCGGCCCGTGTCCGGCCGGGTCGAGGGCGAACGGCTCGGAGGCATCGAGGCGCTGCAAGAGGTCCATCACGAAGTCGTACGAGCGCGCGATGTAGGCCGCGATGTCGTCGTTGGGCAGATCCCAGCGACTGTTCTCGGAGACGAGCTGCACGATCCGCTGCCAGGACTCCGTGTCGGTCACGTAGACCATGCCCCGGAAAATCCGGCGATTCGTCTGGGTGCTGAAAATCGTCGGGCTCAAGATCCGGTCGAGATGCTCGTCGGATCGAGAATGGTCGAGGAGCAGGAGCTCGACCGCGCGATGGCCGGGGCGCTCGCCGAGGTGGCCCTCGAACCGGCTCTCCCAATAGCTGTGGCCGAGGCCGATCGTGGTGGACGTCAGGGCCAGTTGGCGGGGCACGAAATAGTTGTGGGCGACGACGTCGGCCGCCAGGTGCGCGAGGTAGCCCAGGCCAAAGGCGCGGAGTGGGCCGTCGTTCGCGGCGTCGTAGATCTCGAATCCGACATGCCACGAGTGACAGTGACGGCCGACGGGGGCGTACTTCTTGGCCATGCTCGTATCGGCGGCGATCGACCCGTATAAAAAGTCATACGGGAACGCGCGCAAGAGATCGGCGATCGTCGCCGGCAGCAGGCTCACCGACCGCATGACGGCCTCGCCCAAGAACACGTGGGTTCCGGGGGTCCATGCGTACGCCGTCGCCGGCGTGAGAGCCACGACGACGACGGCGAGGACGACGATAACCGCTAGGTACTTATAACCCAATGCGGGATCGGCGAAGCCGTTTGCGGAGCGCGCGCAGCTCCCCCTCGACTGTACGGTCGATCGCGTCGCGAGCGGTCTCGACGTATTCGGTCAGGCGTTCCTTGATCTCCTCGCCGTTCGGCAGCGAGTCGAGCCACGCCTCGCCCCGCTTCTTGGCCCGGCCGGCGGTGTCGCGCGCCACGTCGCCCAGCCGGGGGCGCCGGCGTGGACGGAGCAATAGGGTCGCTGCCACGCCAATGGCCGCGCCTACGAGCGCCGCCGCCACTACATCAGTCTGCACTTCGCGGTCGGCCAGCCGCTTTCTGAGGCGGGGGAACCGCTCCCTGAGTTTACTCTTCACGCCGTTGGCCTCGGATTCGTGGCTCTGCGCGTCGTCCAGATGATCCTGCAAGGTCGTCCCCATTCTTCCTCCCATTGTCGCTGAGTCCCAACGCCGCGGTCCCCGCACGAACCCCGTGCGCAACAGCCGCGACGGAGACTACCGCATCCTCCAGGCCGTCACGCAGGATCCCGAACGCCGCGTCGAGCTCGCCTAAATGCTCGTCGGCCCGTTGCCCGATTTCCCTGAGGCGCGTGTCGGCATCCGTTACGAGCCGATGCACGACCGAGGCATCCTCTCGGGCCTGGACGGCGAACTCCTTGAGCTCCGCGACCAAAACCGTCACATCCCGGAGCATCGGGGCCGCTGTCCCCAGAATTTTCGCGACTTCTTCGCTGCCACGCTGAAGCTGACGGCGGACTACGACGAACGCCACGATCGCGCCCACGGCGAGGATCGCGAGAGCGACCAGAAGGACCACGGTCGCGACGGTCTGCACGATCTGCAGCCAGGCCGGCACCATGCGCGTCTCCCGCGGCTAGAGTGGTATTCGAGGACTGCCGAACATTGCAAGGCGGGGGCCAGGGCTCGCAACGGGCGTTGCACACAGCGCCTTCGGCGACCGCTTACAGGTAAACCCGCCACGGACGGCGTTCTTTGGGGTGAGCGAAGCGCCATCGGGTCTTTCGGAATGGCGACCAATCAGGACCGTGCACTGGCGGTGCGGCAGTTCCGCGGCGGCCCGCGGGCCGCCGCATCTAATGGGACCACGTCACGAGCGAAGCGAGTGACGTTTCTTGACTCAGCGCGTCGAGCGCGGGCATCCTAACGCGATAATGACTGTCCAATTCCTAGTAGAAGGCGGCCGGAAGCTGTCGGGCACAATCCGGCCGTCCGGCAACAAAAACGCGGCACTGCCCATCGTAGCCGCCACGCTCTTGACCGATCAACCGGTCGAGCTCTCGAACGTCCCCCGCATCAACGACATCGAGACCCTCGTCGACCTCCTCCGATCGGTCGGCGCCTCGGTCGAGTGGTCCGGCCCACACGAGCTCAAAATCCACGCGCGGGAGATCCGAGCGGCCTCGCTCGATCCCCGGCTGTGTGCGCGTATTCGAGCGTCGATCCTGCTCGCCGGGCCACTCCTAGCTCGCTGCAAATCGCTCGAGCTCCCGCCCCCAGGCGGTGACGTGATCGGCCGGCGCCGCGTCGATACGCACTTTCTGGCGCTCGAGCAGCTCGGCGCCACATTCACGCTGAACGGAAAGTTCGAGATCAGCGCCCCGAAGCTCATTGGCGCGGACGTGTTCCTCGATGAGCCGAGCGTGACCGCGACCGAGAACGCGCTCATGGCCGCCGTGGCTGCCACCGGCACGACGGTGCTGCGCAACGCCGCAAGCGAGCCCCACGTGCAGGACCTGGCGCACTTCCTGGTGGCGATGGGGGCTCAGATCGAAGGGATCGGGACGAATACCCTCACCATCCACGGGGCGCGTCCACTTCGCGGAACGCGCTATGCCATTGGGCCGGATCACATCGAGGTCGGGTCCTTTATCGGGTTAGCGGCAGTAACACGATCCGAGTTGAGAATCGCCGACGCCGGGGTCGAGCATTTGCGGTCCGTCCGGATGGGCTTTGCCCGACTCGGCGTGGAGTGTGTCGTCGATGGGACGGATCTCATCGTTCCGGCTCACCAGACGCGGGAGATCCGGAGCGACCTGGGAGGGCACGTCCCGAAGCTCGAGGACCAGCCGTGGCCGGCCTTCCCGGCGGATCTCATGTCGATCGCCATCGTCACGGCAACCCAATGCAGCGGGTTGATCCTGATGCACGAGAAGATGTTCGAGTCTCGCATGTTCTTCGTCGACAAGCTGGTCGGCATGGGTGCCCGCATTGTGCTGTGCGATCCTCATCGCGTGCTGGTCGCCGGACCATCAGAGCTGCGCGCCTCCACGGTCGAGTCGCCGGATATCCGCGCGGGCATGGCGATACTGCTGGCCGCGCTGTGCGCGAAAGGGACGAGCACGATCAACAATGTCGGCCAGATCGACCGCGGCTATGAGCGTATCGACGAGCGCTTGAACGCCCTGGGGGCACGTATCGAACGCGTGGTCCACACGCGATATTTGACACCTACCCGATGACTGCACCCACCGCCGTTCAACCGATCGAGTCGATCGACGTCTTTGCGTCGTTCGGCGTCCGTGCGTACATCACGACCCGCGCGTTGGGGTCGTTGAGCACGCAGGGCGATGAGTCCGTCCAGGATGTGATCGGCCGCTGGGACGCACTGCGCCTGGGCGTGCTCCGGGCTCGACGCTTCGCCACCGGGCGCCAGGTGCACGGCACGCGCGTGGTCACCCACGATGGGTTCTGGACTGGATGGCTCAGGGTCGACGACGCCGACGCGCACTACGCGCCCGATCGAGGCACTGGCCTCGCGGTGACCGTGGCGGACTGCGTGCCGGTGCTGATCGCGCACCCGTCTGGTGCCGTGGCTGCCATTCATGCGGGATGGCGAGGGACGGCCGCGGGCATCCTGCGGAAGGCGCTGGCAGTGATCGCCGAGGATGGGCTGGCCTTGAACGAGTTGCGCGTGCATCTCGGACCGGCCATTTGCGGCCGCTGCTATGAGGTGAGCCCCGACGTCTACGCGCAGCTCACAGGCAAGACCGTCGATCGGCCGACGACCGTGGACTTGCGGGGACTGCTCGCTGGCCAGGCGTGCGCCGCCGGTGTGAGAACGGTGACCATGAGCGACGATTGCTCGCTATGCGATACAGATCGTTTCTATTCGCATCGCGGTGGCGATGCTGGGCGACAAGCAGTGGCGATCATCGCGGACTAGGTCATAGGGTTGACCCCCGGTCGGGGGACGTTATGTTTCTGTGTCTGGCAAATGTGGGGGAGGTTCCCCACATTTTTTTATTCTCATCGGTTGTGAAATCAGAACTGGAAAGCGTTGTCGAAGCGGGACTTGACGCGTTGGGGTTCGACCTGGTCGACCTGCGCCGGCATGGTAGCCGGGCTCGACCGGTGGTCGAGGTTCGCATCGATCGCCGGGATGGGCAGCGGGTAACGGTCGAGGACTGCGCACGGGTATCGCGGGCGATTGAGCCGCTGGTTGGCGAGCTGACTGAACTGCAGGTGTCGTCCCCCGGGGCGGACCGGCCGCTCAAGAAAGAGTCGGACTGGCGTCGCTTCGTTGGGCGCCGGGCCGTGGTAAAGAGCAGCGCCTTGGGCGGGCGCAAAGAGGTGGAGATCGTAGCGGTCGAAGATGGTGTGGTGACGCTACGAGCTGGAGCGACAGAGTATCGGGTGGCGTTATCGACAATTGATGAAGCACGGTTGACGTTCAATTGGGACAGGGGTGTGACGGATGGTCGGCTCCGCTGAAATTCTGACCGCAATTCGCGAGTTATCGAACTCGAAGAGCCTCGGTCGTGGAGAGCTCCACGAGTTGCTCAAGGACGGCATCATGGCCGCCCTCGCGAAAAAGCATGGTCCGAACGTCCAGGCCGAGGTCGTGATCGACGACGACCGCGGCACGCTTGGCATCACGCTGCTCAAGAACGTTGTCGAGGCCGTCGAGGACGGCAGCAAGGAAGTCTCGCTGGAGGACGCGCGGTTCGAGGATCCGGAGTTCCAGGTCGGCGATGTCATGGAGATTCCCGTGGACTTCGCCGAGTTCGGTCGCACTGCCGTACAGGCCGCGAAGCAGCGGATCATCCAGCGCGTGCGCGAAGGCGAGCGATCCAAGATTCGCGATGAGTTCACGGGTCGGGTGGGGGAGCTGCTCTCCGGTGAGATCCAGCAGATCGAGCGCGGGAAGCTCGTGGTCATGCTGAACAAGTTCCGCGAGGCGGAGGCCATCATCCCGTATCGCGAGCAAAATCACCGAGAGCATTTCCATCAGGGTGAGCCGATCCGCGCGGTCCTGAAGCGCGTCGAGGAGACCCCCAAGGGTCCCCGTCTAATTCTCTCTCGCGCGGATGCGTTGTTCGTCAAAGCGCTGTTCAAGCTGGAAGTCCCCGAGATCCAGCAGAACATCGTGGACATTCGCGCGTCGGCCCGCGAGGTCGGCAGCCGCACCAAAATCGCCGTGTTCTCCCGTGATGACTCGATCGACCCGGTCGGCGCGTGTGTCGGGCTCAAGGGCTCGCGTGTGCAAGCCGTGGTCAACGAGCTCGGTGGCGAGCGCATTGACATTGTCCCGTGGTCGTCGGATCCGGAGCGCTTCGCGAAGCTGGCATTGGCGCCGGCGCGAGTCGCGCGTGTGTTCTCGGATCCATCGACGAAAACAATTCAAGCCGTGGTGGATGAAGACCAACTGTCGTTGGCCATTGGGCGAAATGGGCAGAACGTACGGCTCGCTTCGGAATTGACGGAGTGGAAGATCGACTTGTATTCCAGCCGCGAGTGGCTGGAGAGGGCCGGCGAGGCGCCGCTCTTCGCGCCATTGCCCGAGGAACGGACAGAAGATGCCGGCGATGTAAAGCTCTCGGAGATTCAAGGGCTCGAGCCGGCGACGGTCGCCGTGCTCGAGGAGGCGGGGTATCGGACGTTGAACGACGTGATCGATCTCGAGCGGGAAGATCTCCTGCGTCTCCCGGGCATCGCGCCCGCCGAGGCCGATCGTATCATGTCGATCATCGATGAGCTGACGAGTGATGAGGGAGGAGGGGCTGCTGCCTGAAGTCGTCGTGCCACCTGAGACGGTGCCGAAGCTCATGGGCCTAATCGGCCTCGGCCTTCGAGGCCGTCTGGCCGTGGTCGGTGTCCAGCGGGTGCGGGAGGCCGCGGTGCGCGGTCGCCTGGCGCTGGCCATTGTCGCGCCCGATGCGTCGCGGCACAGCCTGGATAAGGTTGTGCCGCTGCTCGACGCGCGGCGCATTCGGCGCATGCGAGGACCAGGTATTGCGCAACTCGGGGCAGCGGCGGTCGGGATAGTGGACCACCAGCTGGCGAATGGTATTCGCGCGCTGGTGGAACCGAAGGGAGGGGTGGAGTGAGTAAGCTTCGCGTACAGGAAATAGCGGGCGAATTCGGCATCTCGCCGGACGAGGTGTTGAATCTGCTACGCGCGATGGACGTGCCCGTCCGCAACGCGGCGAGCCCGCTGACGGACGACCAAGTCTCGCGCGTGCGCGCCCGCTGGGAGCGCGAGAAGCGCGCGCGTGCGGAGAAGCCGGCTCCCACCACTACCCGGCGACGTCGCGGCTCGACTGCGGCCGCCCCGGTCGACGCGGCTGCGCCGACGAGCAACGGATCCGGTGCCGCCGCCGGTGGCGGCGTGCGTCGTCGTCGCGCGGCGGACGTTCAGGCGGCGAACGCCGAGGCGGCCGAGCTCGAGGAGCTCGCAGAGCTCGCGTCCGACATCGACGAACTGCCAGAGGTCGAGGAGCAACCCGAGTTTGATGCGGAGTCTGTGAGCGCAGCGCCTTCGGCGCCTGCGCCCGCTGCCACACCGCCTGCACCGCCGCGCCCGAGCACGCCTCAGGAGCGGCCGATCACCGCGCAGCCGGCAGCACCCGCCCCACATAGGCCGAGCGCGCCGGCCGCGCCAAGCACTCCGGTTCAACGGCCGAGTGCGCCGGCTCAACGCCCAAGTGCGCCGGCTCATCGCCCAAGTGCGCCGGCGGAATTTCCGGTCGGGCCAGCGAGCGCAGCGAGCGGCGCGCCAACGAACCCACCGCAGTCGCCGCCTGACCCGAATCGTCCGCGTCCTGTCGTGCCGGGCGCTCCTCGGCCGTTCGTGCCGGGTGCTCCGCGCCAGTCGCGACCTGCCGGTGGCAGCGGCGGATATAACGCGCCGCGACCGGTTGCATCGGCGGCGCCAGGTGGAGCGCCGAGTGCTGGTGCGCCGCCGGCGCGGCGAGACGATCGCGGCGGTGACAAGCGGCCGAGCTCAGGCGGAACGCCGCAGATGGGCGGCGGCCCAATGTCTGGCCAGGGTCGTCGCAAGAAGGGCAAGCGCGGGATGGTCGATCAGGAAGCGGTATCGGCCAACATCAATCGCACGATGAGCGCGATGCGCGGGCCGGTTGGGCGATCACCGGGCGCGCGCCGTCGCTTCGACGAAGGCGTATCGCGTGAGGAGCTCGAGGCGGCACGCGCGGCCGAGGCGGAGCGCGAGCGCAAGACCGTCCGCGTGAACGAGTTCATCACGGTCAGCGAGCTCGGTGAGACCTTGAAGGTCCCAGCGACGCAGATTGTCGCGTTCGCGCTCAAGAACTTGGGGCTCATGGTCACGATCAACCAGCGGCTCGACTTCGATCAGATTGAGCTGATCGCCGGCGAGTACGGGTTCCGTGCGGTCAAGGAGGCCGAGTACGCGGCCGAGGACAGCGCGCCGGAGGCCGAGGAGGATCCGGCGGTGCTCGTGTCGCGCCCGCCGGTCGTGACGATCATGGGTCACGTCGACCACGGGAAGACGTCGCTGCTCGACTACATCAGAAAGGCGAACGTGGTCGCGGGCGAGGCCGGTGGCATCACGCAGCACATCGGCGCGTATCATGTATCGCTGCCGGGCGGGAAGTCGATCACGTTCCTCGACACGCCTGGCCACGAGGCGTTTACGGCCATGCGCGCGCGCGGGGCCCAGGTGACGGACATCGTCGTGCTGGTGGTCGCGGCGGACGATCAGGTCATGCCGCAAACGAAAGAGGCGATTTCGCACGCCAAGAATGCCGGCGTGCCCATTATCGTGGCGATCAACAAGATCGATCTGCCGGCCGCGAACGTGATGAAGGTCAAGCAGGATCTGTTGGGCGAAGGCGTCGTGCTCGAGGAGTTCGGCGGCCAGACGTTGGCGACGCCGATCTCGGCCAAGAAGGGCACCGGCATCGACACGTTGCTGGATCAGATTCTGTTGCAGGCCGAGATTCTCGACCTCAAGGCCAATCCCAAGCGCCGCGCGAGTGGCGCGGTGATCGAGGCGCAGCTCGACCCGGGCAAAGGTCCCGTGGCAACGGTATTGGTCGAGAACGGCACGCTCAAAGTCGGCGATGACTTCATCGTCGGTATGTACGCTGGGCGTGTTCGAGCGTTGCTAGACGAGCGCAACAAGCCAGTGAAGCAGGCGGGACCGGCGATTCCCGTCCAAGTATTGGGTATCGAGAAGGTGCCCACCGCGGGCGACGTCCTCGTAGTGGTCGAAGATGCCACGGATGCGAGAGAGACGGCGCAGAAGCGTGAGCGTCTAGATCGGGAAGCGCGTAATCGGCGCACGTCGGCCCGCGCAGGCGTGACGCTCGAAGATTTCATGGCGCAGACCGCGGCAGGCGAGCGCCGCACGCTGCGCATTGTCATCAAGGCGGACCAAGGCGGCCCGGCCGAGGCGTTGGCGGACGCGCTTGCACAGCTGACGACCACCGAAGTCGAAGTCCAGGTCATTCACCGTGGCGTCGGCGCGATTAGCGAAAGTGACGTGCTCTTGGCCAAGGCCTCGGGCGCGATCATCGTCGGATTCCACGTGCGTCCCGACAACAACGCGCGCACGGCGGCCGAGCGCGAAGGCGTCGACATCAAGCTCTATCGTATCATCTACGAGGCCGTGGCCGAGATGCGCGCGGCGCTCGAAGGGATGTTGCGACCCGAGCAGCGCGAGGTCATCGATGGCGACGCCGAGGTGCGCGAGCTGTTCAAGGTCGCGAAGATCGGGGTCATTGCCGGGTGTTCGGTCCGGTCCGGCGTCATCAATCGCGAAGGTCGCGTGCGCGTGATCCGGAACGGCGCCGAAGTGTATGCCGGTCGCATTGCGTCGCTCCGGCGCTTCAAGGATGACGTGCGGGAAGTCCGGGCCGGGTTCGAGTGCGGCATCGGCATCGAGAACTTCAACGACCTCAAGGTCGGTGACGTGATCGAGGGCTACCGGACAGAGGAGCGCGCCCGAACCCTCGCGCCGGCGACATGAGCCCTGCTCGCCGGCCCGACCGGGTCGGAGAGGCGATCCGGGAGGAAGTGGCCACGTTTCTGGCGGAGGATGTAAAGGATCCTCGCGTCCGCGGGCTCGTGACCGTCACGGGCGCCGAGGTCACGCGCGATCTCCGCCATGCGCGCGTATTCGTGACGGTCATGGGGAGCGAGGCCGACCAGATCGCGACGTTCGAGGGGCTCGCGAGCGCGGCGCATCATCTGCGCTCGCGGGTCGCTAAGGCTTTGCGTTTGCGCGTGGCGCCCGAGATCGAGTTTCGGCCGGATCGTAGCGTGGCGTATGCCGCGCGCATCGACGCGTTGCTCGAGAGTCTCAAGGATACCGGGGGCACGACTGGCTGACGGCGTGCTCCTCGTCGACAAGCCCGCTGGCTTCACGTCGCACGACATCGTCGCGATCGTTCGACGGCTCAGCGGACAACGTCGCGTGGGGCATGCCGGCACGCTCGATCCGTTCGCGACTGGTCTCCTGGTCCTCCTCCTCGGCCGCGCGACGCGGTTGCTCCCCTATCTCGCCGGGGAGCCCAAAGTGTATGACGCGGTAATCGCATTCGGCCGCGAGACGGACACCGATGATGCGACAGGATCGGTGACATGCGACGCGCCAGCTCCGCCGCGAGAGCGCCTCGACGGAGCGCTCGCCTCGCTTACCGGGACCCTCAACCAGATCCCGCCCGCGTACTCGGCGAAACAACAAGGCGGTCAACGCGCGTATGTCGCGGCACGCAAGGGCTCGCCGTTAGATCTCGCGCCGGTCACGGTCATCGTGCACGAGTGGCGTATCGACGCCTGGGATGGCGAAACGCTGTCAGCCCAAGTGACGTGCAGCGGCGGCACGTACGTCCGCGCGCTGGCGCGAGACTTGGGTCGCGCGGCAGGAAGCGCCGCGCACCTCAAAGCCCTGCGGCGCCGCCAGAGTGGCCCGTTCAACGTCGACCATGCCGTCACGCTGCTCGCGTTGGAGAAAGGAGTCGAGGAGCATGTGAGGCCGGCGCTGGAATGCCTCGAGGGTCTATCCGTCGAGTCGCTCGACAGCGCGGCCATCGAGCGAGTCAAACGGGGACAAGCGGTGGGAGCGTCGGCGCCGGGAGAGCGAGCAGCGCTCGTGGATCACGAGCGGCGGTTGGTCGCGGTTGCCGTCAGGCAGGGAACCGAGTGGCAGCCGCGCGTGGTGATGGGAGACGATGATGCGGAGTGAATGGAGCGGCGACGGCATAAGTGGGCTCCCAGCGACGGTCGACGCGACCGTCGTCACAGTCGGGACCTTCGACGGCGTGCACCGCGGCCATCAAGCGGTGCTGAGCCGGTTGGCGGCGCGATCCCGCGAGACCGGATGGAAGGCCGTGCTCGTCACGTTCGAGCCGCATCCGCTGGAGGTCGTCAACCCCGCGGCGGCGCGGCCATTGTTGACCGTTGGTGCCGAGCGACAGGAAGTTCTTGCCGAGTTCGGGATCGACTACTGCGCGGTCGTCCCGTTCACGCCGACGCTCTCGCATTACACGGCCGAGCAGTTCGTCCAGGTGGTGCTGCTCGAGCGGTTTCGGATGCGGGAGTTGCTCAGCGGCTACGATAACGGGTTCGGTCGCGGGCGCGAGGGCGATGTCGAGACGCTCCGCGCGATCGGCGTTCGTCGTGGATTCCGAGTGGAGGTTGTGCCTCCGATGAGTGGCGACGATGGCCGCCCCATCTCCTCGACCTCGATCCGCCGCGCTGTGGCGGGCGGCGATCTCCGTAGTGCGGCTGCGGGATTGGGCCGCCCCTATTCCGTGAGCGGCGTCGTATCCCGCGGGCATCAGCGCGGGCGTACGATCGGCTATCCGACGATCAATCTGCCGTTACCATCGCCGCGGAAACTACTACCTCCCGAAGGTGTGTACGCCGTTCGCGTGCAAACGCCGGCCGGTCCGTATGGTGGCATGATGAACCTCGGGTCTCGTCCGACATTCGGCGAGACCGACGTGACGCTCGAGGCGCACCTCTTCGACGCCGACGGGGACTGGTATGGCGCGCACGTGCGCATAGAATTCATTGCCCGGCTCCGCGACACGCAGAAGTTCGATGGGATCGATGCGCTGAAGGCGCAGTTGCGACGTGACGAGGAGCACGCGCGGCGGGTGCTTACTATACCATGATCGGACGGCTCTCTCGGATCGCTCCGACCATCGCGTTCGCTGTGACCGCCGCGTGCTCGGACAGTACTGGCCCGGCGAGCGTCGCTCGCCATCTCGACACCCTGTATCGGCAAGCGTGCGCCCACGCGTACGTTCCGCTGAACCAGTCCTCCAACACCGGATACTATGACACCGCCAGCGTCTACTACCAGCGGTGCCAGCTCCTGTCGGTATTGCTGGCCGGCCCGGCATCCGGCGCGGAGCCGTCGCGGCTCAACGTCACGACGGGCGCGGGACGCCAAACGTGGCGGGGGATCGTCATCTCTGAATATGACACCCTGAGTACCGGGGCTCCGGAGACAACGATCAACACAATGATCGCCTACAGCGATGCGAATGTTACCACTGCCGTTGTGTCTTTCGTCACGAACGCGGGCAATTTTGTCTATATCATTGCGAACGACACCATTACCGAGAACGGGGCATCGCTGAGCGCGACCACCTCGAGATCGTCCCTTGGTGCTCCATGTCAGGATACGCCGGGTCTGGCGAACCCGCTGCTGGCGGACACGCTCACGGGGTTTCCGCCAATCGAATACGGCGGCAACGTCTGTCACCTCGCGACGTTCAGTGCGTCGTTGAGCGCCACCTTCCCCGCGACGGCGGGACTGGACCCGTCGCTGCAGTCGATCACGATCGATGCGCAGTCGGTCAACGGCATCAGCGTCATTCCGAACTACTTTTATTTCGACCGCGCGCGCAGCGGGCGCTAGAGGTATGGCTGCGCAAGCCAGGCCGCGCCGTCGCGCAGGCGGCGCGAGAGCGGGCGACGTTCCAAGTCTTCGAGCGTCAGCGGCCGTCCCGTGGCGATCTTGTTATCGAGGATCGACGACAGGCGAGCCGCTAGCGGTCGCGAGTAACACTCGACGTTGAGCTCGAAGTTGAGGCGCAGGCTGCGGGGGTCGAGGTTGGCCGAACCGATCAGCGACCACTCGCCGTCGACGATCAGCAGCTTCGAGTGATCGAAGGGCGGCGCCGAGAGATACACGCGACATCCCCACGCCAGCACTTGCGGGAGCTGGGCGTTCATCGCCCACTCCACCAATCGCAGGTTTCCGTGCTCCGGCAACACGATATCGACCTGGACGCCGCGGAGTGCGGCGATGCGCAGCGCGTCGATCAGCGGCGGGTCCGGGAGAAAATACGGCGTCGACAGCCGGATCGATTGCGTCGCGGCCGAGGTCGCGCCGAGGATCACCATGAGCAGCGTCTCAAAGTTTGTGTCGGGGCCATCGGGAACCGCGCGCGCCGTCACATCGCCGGCCGCGCCAGTCTCACTCTCCCATGTCGCCTCTGGCAAATGCTCGTGCGACGCGAACTGCCAGTCGAACGCGAACGCCCGCATGATCTGGCGCACCACGGGTCCGCGCACGCGAAAGTGCATGTCCTGCGTGGCGTCCGGGCGCTTGAGCGCCAGGACGCACGCGTCGCGGACGTTCATGCCGCCGCAGAATCCGATCGTGCCATCGACGATCATCATCTTCCGATGATTGCGCAGGTTCACGTACGGGTGCGGGAAGGGCAACACTGACGGCAGAAAACGCGCGACTGGCACGCCGCGCCGTTTCAGCTCGTTGACGATCGGCGGATGGCTGTATCGCGCACCCACGCCATCGATCAGGACTCGGACGGCGACACCGCGCTTCGCCGCGCCCGCGAGCGCGTCGACGAACTGCTCGCCCGCCGTGCCCCGATCGAAGATGTACGTCGCCATGGCAACCGTTCGCTCGGCCTCATTGATCGCCGCCAGCATCGCTGGATACGCCTCATCTCCGTTGGCCAGCGGCTCGATCGTGCAACCGCTCTCGAGCGGCAGCCGCGTCACCGTTCCCGTGATGCGGGCGATCGCGTGCATCGCGGGGGACGACGCGGCCAACAGGTCGCTCCGCGCCGGGTCCGTGCTCGTCCCGCGCATCAGGGCGGCGCGGTCGGCCGGGTCCAGCGGCGGTCCGCTGCGCATCGGGCCCGGTTGGCGGTTGATGCGGTTGATGCCGAAAACGAGATAGAGGGCTGAGCCGAGGATCGGAGTCAGCCAGACGAGACCGATCCAGCCGATGGCCGAGCGGACGTCAGCCTTGGTCAGGATGATGTGTGCGCTGACTCCCACGGCCAGGATGATGTGTGCGGCCGCGATCAGTCCGCCGACAATCGAAGGCGTAGAAAGCATCACCGTCCAAGGTTAAGCGATGATGTTGCAACGGCGCTGTCTGGCTAATTAGTATCGCTCACCGCGAAATCGCTCCACTTCGCTGCACAAGAAGAAACGGTCAATCACGCCTGGTAAGCGTGGTTGTATTTCTTGGGCGAAGGGGAGAGTGATGCCTTCTCGCATTGGCGCCCGAGAGATATAGGTCGGTAGTTCAACGGTAGAACACTCGACCTCATCAATCGGGAAATGTCGGTTCGATTCCGACCCGACCCACCGTTTCGTGTGCAACGTTGCGCGATTTCCTCCTGATACGTATCCTCCATGTTGTCGAGGGCGACGGGGGCCTGATGAAACCCTGCGCAAGGCGCAACGATCGCGCTCGGCGTAAATGGTGGGTCGACTACCGACCTCGGAGGCCGCTGAAAAGCGGCCTCTGTCACGTATGTACCACCGTGATGTGTTCAACGTTGCGGCGCTGTTCGCCGGTGTATACCATGGGCGCGTCCAGGGAAACTGGGTTCTGACCAAGCCCTGCGCCAACGCGCAACGAAACCTGCGACTGGTGGATGGGATCGACCCCGGGAGGCCGCCTTTGGGCGGCCTCTCGTCATTTCGCAGACCAAGCTTGCGGCGATTCGGCTTGTACGATAACCTACAAAGCTATGTCGAATTTGAGGATACGCATCGCCATCGTCCTGGCGCTGACCGCCCTGTCAGCCTGGGCGCTCTGGCCGCGCAAAGCGACCGAGGCCCGCCTCTCGAAAGCCGGCGAAGTGCTCGTCGATGCGAATGGCCTAACGCAGTTGGATACCGTCTGGCGCGTTCCTATTAAGGAAGGCCTCGACCTCCAGGGCGGCATCCACATGGCGCTCGAGGTCAATCAATCGCACGGAACCGTGCCGAGCGTGAGCGACGCGATCGATCGCGCGCTGACGGTTGTCCGGACGCGCATCGATCAGTTCGGCGTGTCGGAGCCCGTCGTCCAGAAGGTCGGCAGCGATCGCATTATCGTCGAGCTGCCCGGGGTGAGCGATCCCAAGCGCGCGCACGATATCGTGTCGCAGTCGGCGTTCCTGCAGTTCCAGATCACGGACAAAAGCCAAGCGCTCGAGCGGGCGATTCCGCGAATCGATGCGGCGCTCAAAACCGCGAAGGTCGCGAACGTGGCGGGCGGACCCGCGGCGGGGGGCGCGCAGAACCAGCAGCAAGGGATCCAGGGGTTGTTCACTGGGCCCAACGACACGTCGAAGAAAAAGGGCGCGAAGAAGGACTCGACGTCGGCTGATACCGCGAACTCGGTGCAGGGCGGCGCGTTCTCAAAGCTCGTGCAGCCGGGCCAAATGCCGGGCGAGTATTACGTCGCCAGAACCGATATCCAGTTGCTGAACCGGTATCTGGCCGTGCCCGAGGTGCAACAGGCGTTGCCGCCGGGCAAGGTCATTCGGTGGTCGTCGGACACGGTGACGCTCGGCGGCCGCGTGTACCGCGCATTCTATGTCGTCGACGCCCGACCGATCATTACCGGTGAGTATCTGACCGACGCCAAGCCGGCTAGCGATCCGGTCGAAGGGACGAAGGTCGAGTTCACGCTCAATCGCGAAGGCGGGCGCCGGTTCCAGACCGAGACAGCGCGCCACGTGAAGGATTACATGGCGATCGTGCTCGACACGCTCGTCATGGGGCGGCCCCCGATCATCGAGAGCGCGATCGGCACGCGAGGCCAGATCACGATGGGCGGGCGCGATCTCCAGGCCGCGCAAGATCTGGCGCTGGTCCTTCGAGCTGGCGCGCTTCCCGTGCCACTCAGGATCGTCGAGGAGCGCGCGATCGGCGCGAGCCTCGGCAGCGATTCCGTGCACGCCGGTATTCAGGCGGGCATCATCGCGATCGCGCTGGTCGTGGTGATCATGCTCGTCTACTACAAGTTCTCCGGGGTGCTCGCGATCGGCGGCCTGACGCTGTACCTGCTGTACACGCTCGCGGCCCTCGCCGGATTCGACGCCGTGCTGACGCTGCCCGGTCTCGCCGGATTCGTGCTCTCGATCGGTATCGCGGTCGACGCGAACGTGCTGATCTTCGAGCGCATACGCGAAGAGCTCGATCACGGGAAGACGCCGCGGCTGGCCATCGACGAAGGCTTCCGCCACGCGATGAGCGCGATCATCGACTCGAACGTGTCGACCGTGCTGACGGCGGCGGTACTCTACCAATACGGAAGCGGACCCGTTCGCGGGTTCGCCGTGACCCTGATCGCCGGAATTCTGGCGTCGATGATCACCTCGATCTTCGTCGTGCGGACCTTCTACATGATTTGGCTGACGCGCGCTCGCGGCGCGCAAACGATCAGCATCTAATGCTGCGCATATTCCATAACACCAGCTACGACTTCATCAGGCCCTGGCGGATCATGGTGGCGCTGACCGTCGGGTTCATCGTCATCGGGCTCGGCGATCTCGCTATCCGCGGGACCCGCTACAGCATCGACTTCACCGGTGGGACCATCATGCAGCTGCGCTTCAAGCAGCCGCCTGACGTCTCGCGGCTGCGATCGCTCCTCGACAAGGGCGGCGTGCGAAACGCCGAGATCCAGTCGTTCGGCTCGAACCGGGAGTACACGGTTCGGGCGCAGGATGTCGCCGCCCGGGCCGAAACGAGGGGTGGCAGCACGGACTCGGTCTCGCTACAGGTCCGGACGATTCTCAATTCCGCGTTCGACTCGACGCAGTATCAAGTGGTCCGGGCCGAGAGTGTCGGGCCGCGCGTCGGCAATGAGCTCCGAACCGGGGCGATCAAGGCCATCCTGTTCTCGTTCGTGCTCACGCTGCTGTACCTCGCGTGGCGGTTCGAGTGGCGATTCGGGGTCGCGGCCGTCGTAGCGACCGCCCACGACATCTGTACGACGATGGCGTTCATCAAGCTCATGAACCTCGAGGTGTCGCTGACGGTTGTCGCCGCCATCCTCACGGTCATCGGATACTCACTGAACGACACGATTATCATTTTCGATCGCGTCCGTGAAAATCTGAGACGAAGACGTCGCGAGCCCCTGTACGATACGCTCAACCGGTCGGTGAACGAGACACTGCCGCGGTCGGTCATGACGCACGCCACGGCGTTCGCGGCCACGCTCGCGTTGCTCATCTTTGCGGGCGAGGTCATCCGGCCGTTCGCGTGGGTCATGGCGTTCGGTATCGTCACCGGAACGTTCAGTTCGATCTACGTCGCCGCGCCGGTGTTGCTCTGGATTGAGCGGCGGTGGCCGCGCGAGGTGTCGACCGCGCAAGGGGGATCGGCCGTGAAGAAGCCCGCGCCGCGCCCCCAAAAGCCAAAGGAGACAGCCGGCGTTCGTTGATAGTCATGCTCACCTGGCCGACTCGGCATTCGTAGACGATGTCGATCAGGTGATCGAAGCGGCGCGCGCCGCAGGCGCGGCCGCCGTCGTGTGTATTGGCGAGTCCCAGACGGCGACGACCGGCGCGCTGCGCCTCGCCGCGCGATACCCGGGATTCGTGTTCGCCACGGCCGGAGTGCATCCCGGTGACGCCGGCACATACGACCGCCAGCGGGACGAGCTGTGGATCCGCGACGCGGTCGCCGCGGGCGCCGTCGCGATCGGCGAGTGCGGGCTCGACTATCACTACGACCATGTCGAGCCGAAACAGCAGCGGATAGCCTTCGCCGATCAGATCGCGTTGGCGGCAACGCTGGGGCGTCCGGTCGTCGTGCATACGAGAGACGCCGAGGCTGATACCAGTACGGCGATCCGGGAGGCCGGCGCGGCTGGCGTGCGCGGGGTCCTGCACTGCTATACCGGCTCCCATGCGCTGGCCGAGTTGGCGCTCAGCGTTGGGTGGTATGTCTCGTTCAGCGGTATCGTCACGTTTGGCAAATGGACCGATAACGCGCTCGTGAGACTCGTGCCGGACGATAGAATACTCGTCGAGACCGATGCTCCGTATCTGGCGCCGGTCCCTAAGCGGGGGAGACGAAACGAGCCAGCATTCGCGCGCTACACCGTTGAACGACTGGCGGTCGTGCGGAATACGTCGAGTGAGGCACTGGGCGCCGCGATCACCGCGAACGCACGGCGCCTGTTAAATTTGCCAGTTCTTTCTCATACGGAGACGCCCAAGTGACCGTCCCCTCGGATATCGAGATCGCGCAACAGGCCAAGCCTCGCCCGATTACTGATGTCGCACGAGACCTTGGCCTCACGCCCGATGATCTCGATCTGTATGGGAAGTACAAGGCGAAAATCCCGCTCGAGTTGACTTCGCGTCCGCCCCGAGGACGCCTGGTCCTCGTGACCGGCATCAATCCCACGGCGGCCGGCGAGGGGAAAACGACGACCTCGGTCGGGCTCACGCAGGCGTTTCGGAAGCTGGGGACGAACGCCGTGCTCTGTATCCGCGAGCCGAGTCTGGGCCCCGTGTTCGGCGTCAAAGGCGGCGCCGCGGGGGGTGGCTACGCACAGGTGATCCCGATGGAGGACATCAATCTTCATTTTACGGGAGACTTCCACGCCATCTCGAGCGCGCACTCGCTGCTCTCGGCGATGCTCGACAATCACCTGACGCAAGGCAACACGCTGTCGATCGACCCGCGCCGCATCACGTGGCCGCGCACGATCGACATGAACGATCGGGCGCTCCGCGACTGCGTCATCGGACTCGGCGGCGTCGCGAACGGGGTCGTGCGAGAGGAGCGATGGGTTATCATCCCTGCCAGCGAAGTCATGGCCATCTTGGCGCTGGCCACGAGTCAGGCTGACCTCGAAGCGCGCCTCTCGCGCATCATCGTCGGCGGTACGGCAGGGGCCGATCGCAAGCCGGTGCGCGCCGGTGATCTCAAAGCCGCCGGCGCAATGGCATTGCTGCTCAAGGACGCGATTCGCCCGAATCTCGTCCAAACCCTGGAGGGCGGTCCGGCGTTCGTCCACGCCGGCCCATTCGGCAACATCGCACACGGTTGCAACAGCATCCTGGCCACCCGCGCCGCGCTCGGCCTCGCCGACGTCGTCATCACCGAAGCGGGCTTTGGCTCGGACCTCGGCGCCGAGAAGTTCTTCGACATAAAATGCCGCTTTGGCGGACTCAACCCGGAAGCGGCGGTCCTCGTGGCAACCGTGCGAGCGCTGAAGCTCAATGGTGGCGCGGCCAAGAACGATTTAAAAAAAGAAGATCTCGGCGCGCTGGAGCGTGGGCTGCCGAACCTCGATCGCCACATCGAAAACGTGCAACAATTTGGCATGCCCGTAGTCGTGGCCGTCAATCGTTTCATCACCGACAGCGATCGAGAGCTGCAGATGGTGGCCGATCGCGCGAGATCACACGGCGCGCAAGCCGCACTATGCGATGTATGGGAGCGCGGTGGCGCCGGGGGTGAGGAGCTGGCGAAAGCAGTGCAAGCGCTGCTGGATAGCAAGAAGGCCAAATATGCCCCGCTCTATCCGGTGACGCTCCCGATACGGCAGAAGATCGACACCATCGTCAAGAAAGTGTACGGCGGCGACGGCGCCGACTACTCGCAAAAGGCCGAGCGCTCGATCGACTATCTCGAATCGATCGGCCTGGGCGAGACGCCAGTCTGTATGGCGAAAACGCAGTACTCATTCACGGACGACCCCACGCGATTGGGTCGTCCGACGGGTTTCCGCATGACCATCAACGAGGTGTACCCGGCGGCCGGCGCCGGCTTCGTAGTGGCGCAGGCCGGAGATATCATGACGATGCCGGGATTGCCGAAGGAGCCGGCGGCGGAGCGAATGGCCGTGCACGCCGACGGTTCGATCGTGGGCCTCTTCTAACTCTTGGGCACATGCACACGGTAGAGAGCAGCAAAGCGCCAAAGCCGGTCGGCCCGTACGCGCAGGCCACGGTAGCGCACCACTTCCTGTATACGGCCGGGCAAGTCGGCCTGGACCCGGCGACTGGCCAGCTCGTGACTGGCGGTATCGCCGGACAGACGCAGCGGGCGCTGGCGAACCTGGCCGCGGTGTTGGCCGAGCGTCAGCTCACATGGGCGGACGTCGTGAAGACGACCGTGTATCTCACGAACATGGCCGACTTCGAGGCTATGAACGAGGTGTACGCGAAAGCCATGGGCGGCGCGCGTCCCGCGCGGTCGACCGTGCAAGTGGCGGCGCTGCCGAAAGGCGCCGTCGTGGAGATCGATGCTGTCGCGGCAATGAAGAAGGAGCAGGGGAGCGATCACTGAAGCACACGCGTGACGAGCTGTTTCGACTGACCGAGTTCGCGCGCTGCGCGGGGTGAGCGTCGAAGATGGGTCCGGGTGACCTGTCGCGCGCGCTTGCTCCGCTCGTGCCGAGCGAAGACCCCAGGCTGATCGTCGGTCGAGAGACCTTCGATGACGCGGGGATCTTTCGGCTGTCCGAGACCGAAGCGCTCGTACAGACCGTGGATTTCTTTGCGCCCATCGTCGACGACCCGTTCACGTTTGGTCGGGTCGCGGCTGCCAACGCGCTGTCGGACGTCTATGCGATGGGCGGTGAGCCGCTCACCGCGCTCAACATCGTCGGGTTTCCCGTTAAGCGGCTTCCGATCGAAGTGCTCACGGAGATTCTTCGTGGCGGTCAGACGGCTGTACAAGAGGCCGGAGCCGTCATCGTCGGTGGGCATACGGTCGAGGACGAGGAGCTCAAGTACGGGCTCTCGGTCACCGGGCGCGTCGACCCGCGTCGCATCCTGACAAACGCCGCTGCGCGCGTCGGAGATCGGTTGTTGCTCACGAAGCCCATCGGCACCGGGCTCATCTCCACGGCATACAAGAAATGGCGCGGCAAAATGCCCGCCGAGGTCGAATTGCGCATGATCGACGTCATGACGACGTTGAACCGCGACGCTGCTCGCGCCGCGGTCGCGCTCGGCTTCGCCTGCGCGACCGACATCACGGGATTCGGGCTCCTTGGTCACGCATCGCACATCGCGCGCGCGAGTCACGTAGGGCTGCGCATCACCGTCGATCGAGTTCCCGTGCTCGACGGCGCTGGCAAGGCCTTTGAGCTCGGCGCTCGCACTGCTGGCGGCGATCGCAATGACGAATATCTGAAACCCCTAGTCGACTGGGGGGTAGGGCGAACGGCGTTCGAGCGGGCGCTGTTGGTTGATCCGCAGACCTCAGGAGGTTTGCTGATCGCGGCGGCACCGGACCTGGTGGCCGAGTATGTTCAGCGCGTTCCCGGTGCGACCGAGATCGGCGTAGTCGTGGCCGGCGACGGCCGGATCGAATTGGTGTAATGCATGGTGAAACGCCGCAGCAGTTTGGGGGGTCCGGGGGGCGTAGTTGGGGTTGCCCCCCGGAGGCGATAAGATGCCATTCGCCCCCTATGCTGCGAAGCAGCAATAGGGGGGTGAATGGGGCCTGGTGGCTCTCGCGGTCTTCAAAACCGTTGCGACCTGATTCTGTCAGGTTGGGTGGGTTCGATTCCCACACGCTCCCGCCATGCGGTCATAGTGCTGGGGTTGTTCGCGAGCGTAGCGAGCGCACAGCAACAGGATAGCGCCAAGGCCGGGATATCGCGTCAGCCGCCAGCGACGCGTCGCGCCGCGCGCGTAGACACGGTCAAAGGCCCGCCAATCCCGCCTGGGAGGGCGTTCCTGTATTCGCTGCTGGTCCCAGGCCTAGGCCAAGCGAAACTGGATCGCGCCTGGACGGGCGCGCTGTTCGCGGGTGTCGAGGTGTTGGCGCTCTCACGGTGGCAGCAAGCCGCGCGGGATTTGCGCTATGCGCAGACGCATCGCCGGGACAGCATCGCGCTCTACGACTCGGTCGCCAACGGGGTCGTGCAGATCGACACGGCAACGGGCAAGCCGATCGAGATTTTCGCCTACAACCCGTATTCGTCAGCGCGCATCGGCGCGCGCAAAGTACACGTCGAAGACTGGATCGCCGTCATCATCTTCAACCACCTGATCTCCGGCGCCGACGCGTTCGTCGAGGCGCAACTGTGGGACCTCCCGAGCCGCATCTCGGCATTCCGCGCACCGGACGGTGCGACAGTCGTCGCGATATCATTACCGGTCCGAGCCCCCCCTCTATGATGACGGCTCCAATCGGCGTCTTCGATTCCGGACTGGGCGGCCTGACGGTCGTCCGGGCGTTGGTGGCCCGGCTCCCCAAGGAGTCGATCATCTACGTCGGCGATACCGCGCGCGTGCCCTACGGCCCAAAGAGCCCGGACACGGTGCGCCGGTACTCGAAAGAGATCGCGGGATACTTGGCGGGCGAAGGCGTCAAGGCGCTGGTGGTGGCTTGCAACACCGCCACGGCGCATGCATTGCCGATGCTCAAGGAGACGTTGTCGATTCCAGTCGTCGGCGTGATCGAACCCGGCGCGCGCGCGGCGGTGCGCGCGAGTCGCGGTGGGCCGATCGGGGTCATCGGCACGGTGGGGACGATCGCCTCGGGAGCGTACGAGCGAGCGATCGCCGAGATCAATCCCGAGATCACGGTGATGTCGGCGCCGTGTCCGTTGTTCGTGCCGCTGGTCGAAGAAGGGTGGCTGGATACCAAAGCCACGAAGCAGATCGTGAAGACTTATCTCAAGCCACTCGCCGCGACCGGCATCGACACGCTGATCTTGGGGTGCACGCACTATCCGTTGCTCGCGGAACGGATCGCCAAGCGGATGGACGGCGTGACGCTGATCGACAGTGGGGCCGAGGCCGCGATCGAGGTGGCGATGGTGTTGCAGCAGGCCCAGATCGAGGCGCCGCCGACGGCGTCACCGACCTATCGCTTCATCGCCACGGATGCCCCGGAGCAATTCCTCCGTTCCGCCCGCGGGTTCCTCGGTCCCGCTCACACGATCAAGCGTGTTGAGACGTTGAGCGTATCCTGACGCCAGCCAGGCGTTCAGCGAGATGTGCTCGGGCGTGACCATGAGAAACGTCGGCCCGGGTTCTTTCGGTCCAGTGATCCACGCGCCGGCATTCGCGTACACCCCGCCGCCTTTCATGCGCTCGATCGTGTGCACGTGCGAGTGCGCGAACACGAGCAACTCCAGGCGCGGATCGGCGGTCAGCGTGCGCTCGGCCACGGCGCGCAGGCCCGCGCCGCCATCGCGTGCGCTATAGGTCCGGCTCGCGTGCGAGCTGCGCGTGGCGAGCCAGGTCGCGAGGTCCGCGGGCAGCCAGCGATAGGCGCGTACGGCCAGCGGGTTCCGGATCAAGCGGCGCAAGGCGCGGTAGCGGCGGTCTTCGGCGTCACGAAGCCCGTCGCCGTGCTCGACGCGCGCGTGCCAGCCACCCAACGTCCCTTCCCACGGGCCGACGTGGTACTCGACGCCGACGTCGGTGCGGAGCATTTCGCCGCCCCAACAGTCGTGATTCCCGGCGATCCAGAGGACCGGGACGCCCCGCTCGCGCAGATCCGCCAGTGCGGCAAGGACGCGGAAGCTCGAGCGCGGGATGACCGTTCGCCACTCGAACCAGAAGTCGAAGAGGTCGCCGTTGATCACGAGGCTGCCGTCCGTGATCCCGCGCAGGAACTCCCGGAGTGTCCGTTCGCCGCCATCCCACGGCGATCCAACACCCAGGTGGGCGTCGGACATGATATAACAAGGAGGCTCGAGAATCGGGGGCATCCGTGGCGTTTAGTTTAGTTGACGGGCTAACTTGCCGGCCATGGCAGGCCGAGCCCATACGACCGAGCTCCGCGTGCGCTACGCGGAAACCGACCAGATGGGTGTCGTGTATCACTCAAACTATCTCATCTGGTGCGAGATCGGCCGAACCGACTATATCCGCTCGTTGGGCACACCCTACGTGGAGCTGGAACGGAACGGTGTCGCGCTCGCAGTGTCTGAAGCCTCGTTGCGGTGCCACGCACCGGCTCGGTACGACGATATCGTCCGGGTCGAGACCTCTCTCACCGAAGTTCGATCCAGAACCGTGACCTTCGACTATGTCATTGTCCATGCAGGTACCGGCGCCCGCCTCGTCACCGCGAGTACGACCCTCGTCTCGCTCGACCCTGACGGAAAAGTCGCGGCGCTCCCATTGGACGTTCGCGATTTTCTCGCTGGCGGCATTCGCTAGCGCCTCCTGCGGCGGCGGGCACAAGGCGCCGGAGACGAAACCGGGGCCCGTGGTCGCGCAGTTCACGGCGTTTCCGGACTCGGAGGCGCTCCGCTACGCGGAGCTGCTGGCGATGGTCGACGCGCATCGGGTCGACGAGGTGCTCATCAAGTCGGCGCTGGGGAAGGGTCTGACGACGGGGTTGCGCGTGGAAGCCGCGCGGGCCGCCGGCCAGGTCCGCGCGCGGAACGTCGCGTCGACCCTGCGCACCCTGCTCATTGAGCACGATACCGCGGTGGCGGCGACGGCCGCGTTTGCGCTCGGACTCATGGCCGATACGCCCAGCGTCAATCTGCTGGCCAGCTCGATTACCACCGCTCCCGTGTACGTGCCGCTTACCCGTACTGGACAGGGAGGCGGCGGTAACGGTGGTGGCTACAACGGCCAACAGCCGATCGCGACCACGCGTTCGTCGCAGATACCGGTCGCTGTCGTCGCCGCTCCGTTGGCGAGAGAAGCGGCCTGGTCGCTCGGTGAGCTCGGCGACCCGGGGCGGAAGGCCATCGAGACGTCCCTCCGGAGCGGGTTCGCCACGTCGATCGTGCTCTATGCGTCGGCGAAGCTCAAGCCGTTGCCCACGACGCTCATCACGCCGTACATCACCCCTGGCAATGCCGCGCTGCTCCGGGCGGCGGTGTACGCCGTGACGCGGTCACGCGCGCCGGCTGGTGTGCGCGTGTTGCTGCTGCCGGCCGCGTTTCGGGCGCGGGACGCCGAGACGCGCGAATGGGTGGCCCGTGGGCTCGCCCATTCGGCGGCGGGCGATTCGCTCGGGATGTACGCGGTGACGGTGTTGGACTCGATGGCGCACGACAGCGTCGTGGCCGTGCGCGTCAGCGCGCTCCGCTCGCTCAGGGGATACGGCGCGGCCGCTCGCGCCCCGGTGGTCCTCGCGCTGCGCGATGACGACCCCAACGTCAAGTTGACGGCCGCGCAGGCGCTCGACTCGACACTGGCCGGCGCGCCGCGTGGCGACTGGGTGCATGCCTACGGCGAGGACACCTCGTTCGCGTTCCACGCGGCGGTCCTGGCATCGGCCGTTCGCAATGGGGTGATCCTGCCCGAGCTCGATCACGACAACGCCGACCGGTGGCAGCGATCCGGTGACTGGCGATTCCGCGCCGCGGCCGCGATGGCCGGGACGGGGACATCGATGGAGCGCATCGTCGATCTCACGCTGCCCCTCACGCGCGACCCCGATCCGCGCGTGCGCGCCGCGGCCTACGAGGTGTTCGCCGGGGCGGCTGGACAGAGCTCTGGCGCGACGCCGCATCCGTGGCGGCGGGATTACATGCTGACGGCCGTGCACGATCCGGACGTCGCGGTTCGGGCGGTAGGGCTCAGCGGGCTCGAGGAGATCGCGACGGCCGAGGATGTGCCGATCGTGGCGGATGCGTACCAAGCCGCGATCGCCGACTCGTCGTCCGATGCGCGGCTCTCCGCGATCCGGTGTCTGGTGGCGATCTGGCGGCGCGACAGCGCCCGTGTGACGAGCGATGCCAAGAGCAAGGTGGCCGCGTTGCCCGTGAGCGATGACGCCGCGTTGCTCGATGCCGCGCGGGGGGTGACCTTGTTCGACGCCTGGCGGCCGGAGAATGGGCGGCCGGCGCCGCATCCGACGGACTGGTACCTTCGCGTCGTGCACGAGATCGTCGAGCCGACGCTCCGTGGCCAGGCGCCGCAAGTGACCATTCAGACGGCGCGCGGGAACATCAACATCGAGCTCTATGGGGCGGACGCGCCGCTGACGGTGGATAATTTTCTGACGCTCGCGAAACGCGGATTCTACAAAGGATTGAATTTCCATCGCGTCGTGCCTGGGTTTGTGGTACAGGACGGAGATCCGCGCGGCGATGGTCGTGGCGGGCCCGGCTACGATATCCGCGATGAGCTCGATCGTCGGCGCTACGTGCGGGGAACGGTCGGGATGGCGCTCGAGGGGCCGAATACCGGTGGCAGCCAGTACTTCATCGCGCTGGGCACGGAGCCGCACCTCGACGGGCACTACACGGCGTTCGCGCGGGTGATCTCGGGTGATGCCGTGCTCGATCAGATCGTGCAGTGGGACGCTATTGATAACATCGTGCCGCTAGTGCGCGTCGTCACCCCGTGAGGGTTCGGTGGTATTGCTGCACGGTCGCGCTCGTCGTGACGGCTTGTGCGCCGCCGGTCGCTGGCGAGCTCAGGGGCGTACCGGCACCCGTCAGGCTGCCGGTTGCCATGTTGCCCCCGAGCCACAGAAAGCTCACGTTTCGGTGGGAGTACCGGGATCGCGATCTGCTTGCCAGAGGTGAGGGTCGAGCGCTCATCGCGCCCCCTGATAGCGCGCGTCTGGACTTCGCGGTGGCGGGCGGGATGGGGTCGGGACACGCGTGGCTTTTCGGCGATACGGTCGTCTCCGGGGGAGGGGGAGAACGCATCAAGCGGTACCTTCCTTCGCCCCTGCTGCTGTGGGCGGCCCTGGGAAGGTTCGATGTCCCAGCAACGGACACGACAGTGCGGGTGGATGCCGATACGTTGCGGGCGGACCTCAGTACCAGCGGGGCCGATCCGGCGAAGAGCAACGTGTGGCGTGTGGCCTTCACGGATGCGCGGTTGGTTGGTCTGGAACGATTGAGTGCGGGGCGCGTACGCGAGACCGTGGTGCGGCGGAAGAACGAGGACATTCGGTTCGAGAATCCGTCGGCCGGGCGGTCGCTGACTCTGACCCATGTGCGCAGTGATACGGTGGCCGAGATCGACCCAGAGCTCTGGCATCGCTAAGAGCACCCTCGCGGTGGTGGCCGCTGGGATGCTCAGCGGGTGCTTTTGGAAGTACGGCTTCCATGGCGGGGGCCTGCCACGCAACATCAGGACGATTGCGGTCGAGCCGTTCGAGAACAACACGCCGACGCCCGAGCTCCAAAAGGTCATCCTCGACGGGCTGCGGGCCGCGACTGGATCGCGACTCGGCCTTCGTGAGGTCGGCGAGGATCACGCGGACGCCGTGCTCAAGGGGACCATTCAGCGATACGATATCGACGTGCCTATCGGCTACGCCGGCGGCCGCATCTCCGCGGGCACGGTGCCAACGGCGACGACCACGCAGCGCCGCCTGGAGCTGCAGATCGACGTCGAGATCGACGAGCAGGCGACCGGGCGTATCCTCTATCAGCGCAAGGGCCTCGTGGAGGCCGGTGACTATCCCGAGGGCGGTGAGATTCAGGGGCGCACGCAGGCCGTCAAGAAAGTCGTGAACGACGTGATTGAAGGGGCGCAGTCGCAATGGTAATGCGCTCGCCTCGCTTCGCTCGCTCGCGCGACCAGACCGCCGCCACCCCGGCCGCCGACGCATTGTCCGGGATAGCTAGGTCGCGTGGTCAGCCGCAGGTCGACCAGAGCGCCGATGCGGTCGCCGATGCGTTGTCCGGCCAGATAAATGGGTCGCGTGGTAAGACATTGCTCGACCGGAGCAATGCCGACGGGTCGGCGGGGGGGATGGTTCGATCGCGTGGCTGGATGGAGGGCGACGGGGCCGATGCTGAGATGGTCGGTGGCTGGTTGCGGAGCCGCCGACGCGGGGGAATCGCGCGCCACCCACACTCCCCGCGGAGGCGCAGCCGACGCGGTGGAGTGAAACTGGGATGTTTTTTAGTCATGGTCCTACTCGGCCTCAGCGGCTGGGCCGGGATGTACGTCGGCGACGCCTACTGGAAGTATTACCAGTTCGCCGACGCCTTCAAGCAAGAGGCGAAGTTCGCCGGACACTACACGGATCGGCAGATCAAGGCGCACCTGCGGTCCATGGCGGACTCGCTGGTGCTACCGGATGACGCGTATGAGATCGTGGTCGAGCGCGGCCGGCATCACATCGTGATCGACAACCAGTATTATGCTCATGTGAACATCGGCATTGTCTCGCGCGATTTCTTCTTTAATCCGCACGCCGAGGCGGATTTCTGATCCGAACGCCACAGTCGAAAGTGATGTCGTTGGAGCAAGCTCGCCGGTGGCGCCGCGCGCACACCGGCAAAATCGTGTTCACCAACGGCGTCTTCGATTTATTGCATTCCGGTCACGTCGATCTGTTGACCACGGCGCGCGGGTTCGGCGACGCCCTGATCGTCGGCGTGAACAGCGATGCCTCGGTGCGGCGGCTGAACAAGGGTCCTGAGCGCCCACTGCGCTCCCAGGCCGACCGCGCGTATGTTTTGGCGGCGCTGGAGGCCGTCGACGCCGTGGTGGTCTTCGATGAGGACACGCCACTCGCGATCGTCACGGCGCTCGAGCCGGACGTGTTGGTCAAGGGCGGCGATTATCGCGAGGAGACGATCGTGGGCGCACGGGAAGTCCGAACGCGGGGCGGCGAGGTGAAGGTCGTCCCACTCCTCGAAGGTCACTCGACCACCTCGATCGTCGATCGCATCCGTGGCCGCTAGACCGGGCGGTCGCGCCGCGGACACGCTGCGCCCCATCACCATGGAGCGCGGCGTTGTCCCGTATGCCGAAGGCTCCTGTCTCGTCTCGTTCGGCGACACGCGTGTGTTGTGCGCCGCCACGGTGGAAGACGGTGTCCCGGGTTGGCGGAAGGGCTCCGGACAGGGCTGGATCACGGCCGAGTACGCGATGCTGCCGCGCGCGACGCGCACGCGCGTGCCACGCGAGCGAGGACAGCTAGGCGGTCGCACGCAGGAGATCCAGCGACTCATCGGCCGGAGCATCCGGGCGATGATCGATGATTTCGCGTTCGGCGAGCACACGCTGCGGCTGGACTGCGACGTCGTGCAGGCCGACGGTGGGACGCGGACCGCGGCGATCACGGGCGCTTGTGTGGCGGCGGTGGAGGCGTTCGCG
>Ga0210409_10001558_pt1 | contig 29499 bp, 23 predicted proteins | sample IncBWH17MmetaG_FD_161649 | JGI IMG/M metagenome (GOLD analysis project Ga0210409, IMG submission 161649) | Forest soil microbial communities from Barre Woods Harvard Forest LTER site, Petersham, Massachusetts, United States - Inc-BW-H-17-M | ecosystem: Environmental > Terrestrial > Soil >...
CAGCCAGCCGTCGACGATGGTTTCAGCAGTGAGTTCCGGTTCGTTGAGGTAGCGAGACATCACGGTTTTGCTGCGAACCGCAACTTCGCCGACACCGTCGGGGGCGGGATTCAAGATGCGCACTTCCATGCCTGGGAGCGGCTTGCCGACGGTGTCGGCACGAAACGGCCTCAAGTCGTTGACTGTAATCGCGGTGCCAGCTTCCGTAAGGCCATAGCCATTTGCAACGGGAATTCCCAGGTCGTAGAAAAATTGCAGCGTTTGCGGCTCTGTAAATGCGCCGCCGACAATGATGGTGCGCAGCTCTCCGCCAAATGCTTCGTGGACTTGCTTGAGCAAGCGGCGGCTGATGCCCGGCCGGGGGCGGCCTTTTGTCACCGCTTTGTTAATGGCGACGAGCGCGTTGAAAACTTTTCGTTTGCCAGGAGGCATGGCGTCGAAACGCGCTTGCAGTCCCTTCTGCAAGTTTTTCAGAACGAGGGGAACGAGGCTGACGTAGGTGATTTTGTATTTCGGAAAGGCTTCGCGGACGAATTCTGGCCGCAAGGTGCGCAGGTGCACGACCGCGGCTCCGCAGGTGAACGGGCCAAAAAAACCGACCATGAAATCGATGGCATGATTCGTCGGCAAAATACTGAGATAGCGCACACCGGGCCAGAACGGATAGATCGAAGTGAGCGCGACGCATTGTTCCAGATAGTTTTCGTGCGTCATCATGCAGCCCTTGGGGCGGCCGCCGGTTCCCGAGGAGTAGACGATGCAAGCAGTGTCACGGCGCTCGCGTGGAACGAAAAGGGGCTCGCCCTCGCCACGAAACTCTTCCCAGCGTCGCGCGCCGGCGAGGTCGGCGTTGGGAGGCGCTTCGGTGACTAGCACCGTTTGCAACTTCGTCGCGGCCGTTCGCGCGGCGGATGTGCTCAGTTGCCGCCAGATGGGATATTCCGTGATGAGAACACTGGCGCCGGAATGCTTGAGGAGTTGCCATTGCTCCTCGGGAGTGAGTTTGTAGTCCAGCGGAACCAGCGTGCCGCCCGAGAAAAAAATGGCGCAAGCGGAGATCAGCCATTTCGACTGGTTCGTCATGATGATGCTGGCGCGATCGCCCGCTGTGAAACCGGCTTCCTGCAAAGCTTTGGCTGAAGGGTGCGCGCGCGCCTTGAATTCGCGGTATGTCAGGCGCTCTTTCTCTCGCTCGCGGTCGGCTTCGATCAGGCACACTTCGTTTGCAAACTGGTCCAGCGCATCCTTCAGCGCTTCGCCGATAGATTGATATTTGGAGAGGTCCAGCATTACAGGCGGGACTGAATCCGCTCAGCCAGAGTCTGGAAATCGCTGACGCCCTGGACTTCGTAGTCGGGGAGTTCGATGCCGAAATGATTTTCGAGCCGGGAGAGCATCTCTAAAGTCTGAAGGCTATCGATGCCGAGCTTCTTGAAGAAATCGTCACTAGGCGCGAGCGATCCCGCGGGCAACTGAAAGTGCGTTGCCGCGAGGTCGAGGACTTCCTGAGTCGTTTGTTCCAGCGTGCGCATAGAAGGCTAAATTTATCATCCCTGCCGCCGGAAAGAAAATTCCGCGAGTCCCGCTCCCTTCACGGCAGATAGGGCATGGGCCCGGAGTCTTCGACGAATTTCTTGAGAGCCGCCATCACAGCGGGGCGCGTGAACAGTTCGCAAAACAGGTCGATCTCGCGTCGCAACTCCTCACGCGGAATGGGCTTAATGAATTTCTTGGCGGCGGACCGCGTCACCGCGTCGTATTTGCTGATTTGCGCAGCGGTCGAACGTGCGATTCGAAGCGCTTCCCCTTCACCAGCCAGTTGCGCGACGAGTCCCAATGCCTGCGCGCGAGTGGCGTTCACCGTCCGCCCAGTAAAAAGCAGATCTCTTACGAACGCATTGCCGAGGTCGCGTTTCAGCCGCGGAATCCCTCCGAAACCGGGAATGAATCCCAGCCGAAGCTCGGGAAACGCAAATCGCGCCATCTTGTCGGCGATGATCATGTCGCATGCCAGGGCCAATTCAAGGCCCCCGCCAAAGCAGGCGCCATGCACGGCAGCAATGGTGACAAATGGTGCCTCATCGATCGCATTCATCACCGCGTGGATGCGTTCCAGAAAAGCGCGCACGCCCGCGGGCCGATCCTTCGCCGCAACAGATGCTGCGGTCGAATACAGCTCGCGCAAATCCCCGCCCGCGGAAAAAACGGACTTGCGCGCGCTGGAAATGATGCAGACGGATGTCTCTGGCGTGAGCGCGGCGAACGCCGCGACAAATTTCTCCAGTTCGGCAAGCATGGCTGTGCCAATTTCATTGGCGGGTTCGTGATCGAGCGTCAACTCGATCACGCCTGCGCGCCATTCCCAACGCAATGTTTTACCGGTGAAGCTTTTCATGCGTGTTTCCCGCGAGCGGCTTCCCGCACTCCGGCGACATCGTACATGGCCTTGATTTCAGGAGCATAGCGCGCATTGATGGCGCCGCGGCGAAGCTTGCCGTTGGCGGTGAGCAGGCCGTTCTCGACAGTGAAGGGCTCGTCAATCACGGTGAAACTGCGAATCTGTCGGTAATGCGGGAGTTCGGGGTTCACCGTGTCCAGCACGGCTTGAACGGCTGCGGTTTCGACGGCGCCGGTAACGAGCGCGCAGAGATAGCCGCGTCCATTGCCGACGACCACCACTTGCTGCGCCGCCGGCAACAACCGCGCGATCTTATCTTCGACCGGCTCCGGCGCGATGTTATGTCCGGAATTCAGAATGATCAGGTTTTTTATGCGGCCGCTGATGTGCCAATTGCCGCGCACATTCACTTCGCCTTGATCGCCGGTGTGGAACCAGCCATCTTGCAGAACAAGCGCGGTTTCCTCGGGCCGATTCCAATAACCCGGGAAAATGTGCGGGCCGCGCACGACGATCTCTTCATTCTCAGCAATTTTCATCTCGATACCGCTAATCGCTGTGCCGACAAAGCCGGGTTCGACGGGCACGCGCGGATCATCCAGTGTGCAAATGCCTGTCGTTTCCGTAAGTCCGTATCCTTGCAGCACAGGGATGCCGAGCATCAGGAAAAACTGCTGCGTCTCCGGCGCAAGCGGCGCGGAGCCGCAAATCAAGGTTCGCAGATGCAAACCGAAACGCTCTTTGATCTGGCCGAAAATGAGTTTTCGCCCCAGGCCGAGCCAGAAGGCGTCTAGAGCACGCCCGCGGCCTACGTGCTGGCGTTGCCACGCGTCTCGAGATTTTGCAAAAAGCGAGCGGATCAGGGCGGGGCGCTTCGCAAGCGCTTCTTCCACGCCGCGCCGCACTCGTTCCAGTAACGTAGGGACGTTCAGGAAATAGTGGGGCGAAGCCAACCGTATTTCATCGGCGAGCTTGTTGAGCTCCGTGGAAAGCGTGAGGATGCTTTCGCGCGTGAGATAGGTGAGAAGCACAATCCAGGATGCGGCAAAATTGAACGGAAGATAGTGGAAGACGCGGTCCGGCTCGTGCGTCTCTCCCATCAGCTGATCGAGGCGCTCCGTCGTGCAAGAAATCATGTGGGTGATGTTACCGACGTTGAGGCAAACGCCCTTTGGTTCGCCCGATGTGCCGGAGGTGTAGATGATGGTGACGATGTCGGAATCCCGGCGCGGATTGGGCGAATCTGGCAGGCGCTGCGGCGATGCCGGCTCTTGCAGAACGTCTTCGAAAAGAACGCGGCGCGGTGCCTCAGGCCAAACTTGGGCGATGCCTTCGCCGAGCGTGGCATCACCTACAAAAAGCAGGCACGGCAGGCAGTCCTTCATCATGCCAAAGAGATCCGCAGGCGCCTGGCGCGAATAGAGTGGCACGACGATCGCGCCTTCGGCCATGAGCGCAAGGTCGAACGCCGCCCAGCGGATGGAATTGGCTGCGAGAAGCGCGCAGCGATCACCGGGCTGCAGGCCTGAACGCCGCAGAAACGCACGCACGCGCTGCACCTGATCGAGCAATTCTCCGCCCGTCAAGCTGACGAAATTTTCGCCACGGATTTCACGAAGGACCACGCGGCCTTCCGCGCGCTTGAGGTGGGCAAAAATGTTGTCGAGAAAATTCGGCATGGAATTCTTAGCGCCTGCCTGCAAAATAAAAAATGACTGCTCCTAAAATGAAAGCTGCTCCCGAATAAAAGATTATGTGACAGATGACATCTCTTGATCGTGCGTGGGCCTCTGCACCAAAGAAACACAAGAGTTCGCCTCCTATCATCAGCGCGATTCCGCCCAATAAGAAGCCGCGAACGGGGAGCGTGCCGATTCCGCGGCTTGGCTTCTGCTCCGCAGGAATTGTCATCGCGCGGCGGAACCGGCAGCAGAGTGCTGCAGCGGAGTAGAGGAATCATAACGCTCAGCGAGTTTCAGCAAGGTATTGCTGAGCGACGGCAGATAGTCTTCCCAGGTGAGCACGCCGGAGCGCAAGGGAAACTCTGGATATGTTCGGCGCGTGGCGTCTTCGAGAAACGTGCCCATGCGCGCCATGACTTTCAAATTGCGGACGACGGTACGGCCGATGCCCTCGCGCACCGATTCGGCCTCGGCAACCAGCGTCTCCATGATTTGAAGAAGCTTTGGCTCGAGATCAGGGTCATCGACGGTCAGGAAAAGGTGTTGGTGGCCGCGCTCGCGCATAAGATTGCGGATGCGTTCATCCATGGTAACACCCGCGGAAGCTACGAGGCTCGGCATGCAGGTGACGATGCCGTGGTAGCGCGAGGAAACCATATACGTGCCTGCGCGCAAGATCGAAACGAGCTGAAACATGTCGTAGTCATCGGAAGTGAAGACCGGCGTACCGGGAATTTGCCTGGCGATATCGCGGCAGGCAACCGCGTCTAACCGTTCCATTGCGACGAGAATGGGAAAAACACGATGACGCTGTACGAACGCCTGCACCGCTTTGGTAAATCCGGAAATGTAGTGATGGTATTTGCGGTCTACTTCGGCTCCCGATTCGAAAAAGTAGACGGTGCGATACTGGCTGTCTTTATAGGCGCCCGTCGTCACGCGGGCAAGATATTTGGCAATCGACGCTTTCACAGGCCACACGAAAGGATGAATCGGACAGAGCACAAGAATGGGAGTCTTCTCATCCCAGCCGGCTGCGCGCAGCACCTTGCGGGCGTATTCGGGCGGATGCGGCTCAAAGGTCCAAGCCGTATCGGTGCCGAGCTCTGTCGGAATTCCTAGCGAGCTCAAAAGTGTTTGCGACTCTGCATTGCGCGTGATGACCAGCGAATCCTGGACGTAGCGCCCGCACATGGATTGAATCAGGCTGTCCATGTGCCCCGCTTCTCCACCGTAGCCGAGGGAAAGCTTATTTTCCGCCGAAGCTAAGCCGAGCGAGCCGATCATCATCGTGGTGAGGGCGTTGGCAAACTTGCTTTTGAACATGGAGCCTTCGCATGCGACGACGCCATGATTGTCCCGTACTTCTCGAAAAAGAAACGGTGGATAAACGTCGGGGAGATAAACCTGCTGGGTCCCTTCGAAGTAGCCCTTGGTGCGGTCGAAGCTTTGCGTCATCACGCTGAAGTCTGTCTTGTCCGCGCCCAAAATGTGGCGAACCTGCCGCAGCATCTCCTGCACGCGAACGTCGCTGCCCGTGTTGCGCGTGCCGTTGTAGCCGGCGAAGAGCAACTTCAGCTTTTCGCCAGGAGTCCAGCGTTGGCCAAGACCGAGCATCCAGCCGAGGCGGCGGAGCTCGATCAGCGCGCTGACCCACGCGACCAGCAGAAAATCCGTCATGAGCCGGCGCTCCGCACGGCCGAAATCTTTTCGACAACGGCTCCGGATGGCCAGGGCTTTGCCGGATAGCGAAACTTATTCTGGCGGCTGAACTTCAGGAGTGGATAGGCATAGGTCGAAAACTTCGCGGGAATTTCGCCAAGCTCCGCGACGACGCGGGAATTATCGAAAACCGTGTTCCAGTCCAAGTACGGCCAGAAGACTTTGAGGAGCGATGCGCCGTGGCCAACCGCTCCGCCGCGATTCGCAGCCCAGTTTACAGTGCGGGAAAACGGCCCGGCCAGCCAGGACGAAAACAGAGGCCGCCGCGTGCCGCTCGCTTGCGCGATGGCTTCAGTCAATTCGAGGTAGGTTTGCGATCCCGTTCCGGAAGACAAGTGATAGATCCCATGCGCAGGCGCTTCTTTTTGGTGGATTGCCACAACTGCTTTGCCGACGAAGTCCGCCGGCACGATGTCGATTTTATCGTTAGGGCGCAGCGGAAGAACAGGCATCTGCGCCAAAACATGAAAAGCCTGCACCATGTCGAACTGAGAAGTATCGGCGCGCCGGCTGTCGCCCAAAATAATTGCGGGCCGGAAAATCGTTTTCTCGACGTCCGGCAACAACTGCTTCGCCATGTGCTCGCAGAATTTCTTGGTGCGCGCGTAGGGATCGTAGTCGGAGCGCGACCAGTCAATCGCGGCGTCTTCCGTTACAACTTCGTTTTGCCGCTTCCCCGCGACGGCCACAGTGGAGACGTGCGAATATCGCCGCAAGCCGTGGCGATTCTGTGCGCGCCGCGCCAATTGAATGACCTCCAGCGTGCCCCGCAAATTCACGTTCAGGCATTGCTTTTCGGATTTGCGATTCAGCGAAGCGGCACAGTGAATCAACGAATCCGTGGTATCCACGAGCGCGTGGTACTCGTCGTCGGACAGGCCGAAACAATCGCTCGTCAGATCGCCGCGAAAAATGCGCACGCGCGTTCTGATGTATTCAAGGAATTCCGGGAATCCCAAATGGAGCTGCAGCGAGGTCCACAGCCGCTCATGCGCTTCTTGTTCCGATTTCGCGCGAACCAGAAGGTTCAGCGTGTCGCGGTGCTCGGTGAAGAGTCCCGCGACAAGATAGCTCCCAAGATAGCCGGTCGAGCCGGTTACGAAGATCGCCATAAAGGGTCGGACGGCGTTGCCGCTTTGGAGAGTGCCGCTTCCCGTGTAGGTTCGGCGGGCCAATCCAGCTCGCGCCGCTCGCGCGATTCGAGCGGACGGCCCTCCATCAAGGGATAACACCAGCGGCGAAGCGCCGGGATGTGCACATTGATCCAGTAGTCCCACCAATCGATCGATTCGGGAGCGAAGTCGAAAAGCTGGCGCTCTTCGAGAGGCAGCGCCGCGGAGAGCAAGCGCGCGTTTTCGCATTCGAAGACATGCTCATTGTGCAAAATGAAGGGCTCGTAGAGCTCGATGAGTTTTTCCGCGCGGATGAGGTCGCGCTCCGCTCGAGCGAGCGGCGGCTTTTTCATCCCGAGCGTCACAGCCGCGCGGTTGATGCCGGAGACGACGGCTTTCTGCCGCGGAATCGAGAGCTGTTCGTAGCGCTGCTTCGACACCGGAATGGTTTCGAACTTCACCTTCAGCCAGCTATCAATACTCTGCGTGGTTCTGTAGTGCTTGCGATGGGCCAGCCCGGTGAGTTCGATGCTGCGGCCCATGTTCACCGGATTGATCGCGGAAGTCGCCAGCTGGTACAGCCGGGCGTGGCGCCGCGCAATCACAGCCGCGGCGATGAGCGTCATGCCGCGGCAGACCATGTCCACGGGAATCACGTCGAGGCACTTCCGCTCGTTCGAAGGAAGCTGCCGGAAATTCGTGCCAAGGAGGTAGGAGAGCGGCCCGGACGTATTGATGCCTTCATTCCATCCGCTGAAGGGTGAGCGCTCCGAGCTTTCCACAATCGAGGGACGCACGATGGCGATGGCGAGATCGCGTCCACGCTGCACAAGCAGGGACTCGCCAAGACTTTTTGTGAACGTGTAGGTATTGGGCCAGCCAAGATGCTGTGCCCTGCGCATGCCCACGCGCACGAGTCTGTTTTTTGCCCAGCGCGCGCGATTGCGTTTCAAAACGCCGTCGAGTTCTGCCGCCGGTGCGGAAGCTTCGTCGCCTCCGCGGCCCAGCGCCTGGCGCCGAAGCGCTTTCGTGAGCTCTGGGCTTTCGGCGCGGGCTTCCACGCGTCGAACCGTCTCCCGCAGGGATTCGACTTCGCGCTCCGCATCGAAGTCGGCGCCGTTCGCCGGGCTGTAATTCTCCTGCAATTCTTCAGTGACGCGGCCGTCGCGCATACCGACGACGTAGCAGGTGGAGAGATGCATCAGCCCGGCGTGGTCGCACTTTCGCAGAAAATCAAGCAAATGGAGCGCCGAATCCACGTTGGAAGAAACCGCATCGCGTAAATCGGGATTGAAATCCGTCAGCCCAGCGCTGTTCACGATGAGGTCGAGCGATTTCGTGAGCCGCGCTTGCGTGGCTTCATTCAGACCCAGGCCGGGCAAGCTAACATCCCCTTCCACCACTTCCACTCTTTCCTTCAGGAACGCGCCGAGCTCCCGCCCATGGCGTTCGTGCAGCGTGTCAAACGTGGGAGATTCCTCGACGATTTTCTCGAAGCGGCGTTGCGCGGAGGTCGTCCTGTTGCGACGAATCAACAGCGTGATCTTCCCGATATCGGGAATATTTTCGAGCAGATCCACAAGCCAGACTTTGCCTATGAATCCAGTCACGCCAATCAAAAGAAGATGCCGCTTTGTGAGGGTTTCCCGGACCGAGAGCCGCTCGACCTGTGGCCCGTCGCCAAAAAGGGCGATTGGCCTCTTTGTGCCTGACACCGTGCGGGCCGTAGTTTGAAGCGCGCTCTCAAGCTGCGCCGGACCGCGCTTCCACCCAAGCTGAGTCAGAAGTTTTTCGCGCGAAACGCGGCCGTCCATCGACCCGCTTGCTATCCACGCGAGGGGGCCGCGAGGACGGACGATGGGGTCGAGCAACCTCCCAGTCGCTTTTCCGTCGCGAAATTCCAAACGGTTGGAGATGAACGACTCCACTCCGAAGTGATGAGCAAGAGGCCGTAGAATATTCTCGAGCAACTGCCCAACCAGGACCACTCGCTCCCCGCGGCGGACCGTTTCGAGAAGCTTCTCCGCGGCCTCCCGGCGCATTTGTGGTTTCAGAACGTAGTGAAAATACTCTTCGCCAAGAAGATCGAGCCGGTCGCGGCTGACTCCGCGAAGCAGCGTGTGCAGGAACCTGGTTGCAAACGTACGGTTCGCGGCGTACGCAAGGGGCCGCACCAGCGCCATGCCGGCCATGCCCGCACGCCGTGCCCAGCGCTCCGAAAAACTCTGGGAATTCCAGGTGAAAAAACCTACGGGCCGCATGGCGCCAAGCTCGAGAAGCGAGCCTTCCACGCGCCAATAGGTGGCCTCACGCGTTCCCGTGGCGGACGCAGCGTTCTTCGTATTGGAACCAGAATGTGCCATGACAGGCGTAAGACTAGCGACGGCCTATCTGCCGGAACGCAGGCTCAAGAATCTGACTTTGAGTAACGATGAGTCGTACCCTCTGACCAGAGCAATCTGGAACGGATTCTCAGCCTGCTTCAGAATGCGACCGGCCATTCGTTCCCCTGACCTGAGTTGGCCGCAAGCCGCTTAAGAAAGTGTAAAAGTAGCATTGTCAGGAGCTTCTCGCAAGGCGGGCGCGGCGCTGAAAGCCTCACCTTCCGCGCGACCCTCCAGCCCTCATAAGCCAGCAGGATTTCCGCTATCTTGGGCGAAAAGGAATGCAAAAGGAATGCACTCTGACGGCATGGGCTTAAAAAATACGGCCCTAGACGCCCCAGCCGTAGCGCTCGGCATGCTCGAGGGTGCGCTGCATTTCTTCGCGGAGGATCTCGGTGAAGACGGAACCGCCTACAGCGCGAGCGCCGGGTTCGCTGATATCCGGCGTGCGATAGCCGCTGGCGAGTACGCGGAGCAGCGACTGCTCGACCCAATCTGCTTCCAGAGAAAGCCCGAAGCCATCGCGCAGCATCATCGTCGCACTCAGGATTGAGCCAACAGGATTGGCGGAATCCGTTCCGGCCAGGGACGGAGCGGAGCCATGGATGGGTTCAAAGAGAGGGGCGGTCGAACCGAAGCTTGCGGAAGGGATGAGCCCGATCGATCCGACAAGTGCCGCCGCCGCGTCGCTCAAAATGTCGCCAAACATATTCGTGCTGAGGATCACGTCAAACTGCGAAGGCCGCAGCGTCAGCTGCATCGCGGCATTGTCCACGTACATGTGTTCGAGTTTCACCGAAGGATATACCGCGCTCATCGCAGTGACGGTGCGCCGCCAGAGCTGCGAACTCGTCAACACGTTGGCCTTGTCGACGGAGCAAAGCCGCCGCGAGCGATTCTCTGCACGCGCATAGGCAAACGTGGCGATGCGCTCGATCTCCGGCGTGGAGTACGACTCGGTGTCCCAGGCGCGCTCCGCGCCTTTCTCGGTTGCGTTGCCGCGTTCCCCGAAATACATTCCGCCCGCAAGCTCGCGGACAATCTCAAGGTCCAAATCTCCGAGGCGATCCGCCCGCAACGGCGAAATCCCGAGGAGCGGTTCGAGCAGTTTCACCGGCCGCACGTTGACGTAGAGCCCCAGGCCCTTGCGCAGATCAAGCAACCCGCTTTCCGGTCGCTTGCCAATCGGCAGCGCATCCCACTTCGGGCCCCCAACTGCACCCAGGAAAACGGCATCAGCCTTTCGGCAAGCATCGAGCGTTTCGTTCGGAAGCGGTGTACCGGCGGCATCAATGGCCGTTCCGCCGACCGGAAGTTCTATGAACTGAAATTCATGGTTGAATTCGTGAGCCGTTTCACGCAGGACAATTGTTGCGGCTCGCGTTACTTCCGGGCCGATGCCGTCTCCTGGCAGTAGGACAATGGTCTTCTTCATAAAGGTCCCCGAGTCACTTCAAAATTCCAGTACGCCGCCAGCGTTTCGACAGAACGATCCGCGCGGGAGGCTTCCTGCATCGCAGTCTCTTCGGAAGCTGAGAAGTCAGGCAGCCGACGTCGATTCCGCCGCCATGGCCGTGGGACGCCGGCGAATGACTTCATGCGCGATGGCCACAATGTCACGCGGGCGTACCTGCTTGGCCTGATCCGCCAGCGCGGTGACCCGCGTGTAGACTTCCGCAAGCTCCGGATCGCTCGCTTCGTAACCCAAATCCCGCAAGGTCAGGCGCAGCGCGTTGCGGCCCGAATGCTTCCCAAGAACTAGCGAACGCGCCGGCACGCCAACGGTCTGCGGCGAAATAATCTCGTAGGTCAGCGGGTTCTTGATAATACCGTCCTGATGAATCCCTGCTTCGTGAGCGAAGGCATTGGCGCCAACAACGGCCTTGTTGGGCGCCACTTGCGCTCCCGTGATTTCCGTTAGCATGCGGCTCGTGGGGAAAAGCTCTTCCAACCGAATTCTCGTCGTGACCCCGAAGCTTTCCTTGCGGACCGCCAAAGCGACCACAATTTCCTCGAGGGCGGCGTTTCCGGCGCGTTCGCCAATTCCGTTGATCGTGCACTCGATCTGCCGGACTCCCGCACGAACGGCCGCCAATGAATTGGCTACTGCCATTCCCAAGTCGTCATGACAATGCGCGCTGAGCGTAATTCCTTGCGGGTCGCCAAGAAATTCACGCACTTTGAGGAACATCGCCCCATATTCTTCCGGGACCGCGTATCCCACGGTATCTGGTAGGTTCAGGACGTTGGCGCCCGCTTCCACTGCAATGCGGCAGACCTGGCATAGAAAATCAATGTCCGTCCGGCCCGCGTCTTCCGCGGAAAACTCTACTTCGCTAACGTGCTGCCGGCCGTAGCGGATCATCGAGCCGATGGCTTCGAGAGCCTGCTCGCGCGTTATATTCAGTTTGGCGTTAAGGTGCAAATCGGAAGTGGCGAGGAACAGGTGCAGGCGCGGCGCGGCCGCAGGCTTCAGAGCCTCAATGGCCGCATCCACATCTTGTTTTTTTGCGCGCGCGAGCGCAGCTACCGGCACATTTCGGACTTCCAGCGCGACCTTCTTGACCGCTTCCAGGTCGCCTTTCGAGGCGATCGGGAATCCTGCTTCAATCACGTCCACATTCAGAGCCGCAAGCTGCCGCGCCAGGCGAATCTTGTCCTCTGTGTTCATCGAGAAGCCTGGCGATTGCTCGCCATCACGGAGCGTTGTGTCGAAAATGCGTACCACGTCCATAGGGTCTCCCATGGTCTAGTAACGCACGTTTGGGCCCCTGCGGTCCAATTTATCTTTATTCTGCTTTTGATAATCCTGCCTTATACTAGCCTGCAGTCGAAACAGAGGAAACCCGTGGATCTTGGCGAACTCCAGGTATTTCTGATGGTTGCAAAGGAGGGCAGCTTCTCCCGCGCCGCGGAGCGTCTCTACCGCACCCAGCCCGCTATCAGCCTGGCGATCCGCAAGCTGGAGGACTCGCTCGGACAGCCCCTTTTCGTCCGGGGGGCCCGGCCTGTTCGCCTCACCGATGCCGGAACGCTCTTGAAGGATTACGCCGAACGGCTGATCAACCTGCGGGATGAGGTCAAGAAGGGCCTCACCGAGTTGGAGGGTTTGAAGCGGGGCGAACTCGCGCTAGGTGTGAACGAAAGCTCCATTCACGCCCTCCTTCCCGCCCTGGCCCAGTTCCGTGAGAAACATCCTGGCGTCCAAGTCCGCGTGCACCGCATGTTTTCGCGGGACATCCCCCATGAAGTGCTGAATTACCGGTTGGATCTTGGAGCTGTTTCGTTTGTGCCACGCGATGCGCAGCTGGTGGCCACGGAGATATTGAAGGACGAGTTGACGCTAGTCGTGCCTGCCAAACACAACCTGGCCAAGAAGCGCGAAGTGGATGTCGCCGAGCTCGGGAGCGAGAACTTCATTGCGCACATCGTCGAATCGCCATTTCGTCGCCGGGTCATCGAGCTCTTTGCGCGCAACCGCACAGCCCTAAACATGCCCATCGAAATGCCCACCATTGAAAGCATCAAGCGCTTCGTGCAGATGGGCATGGGCGTGGCCATTGTGCCGCGCATGTGCGTGCAATGGGAAATCGAGCACGGCTGGATGAAAGAGGTCAAGGTGCGGCAATTGAACATGCCGCGCCACCTTTATCTCGTTTCCAGGCGCGGTGCGCGCCTGCCGCATGCCGCGGCCGAGTTCATGCGCATTCTCCGGGAAGAGTAAGACCGGGGCACCTGGAGGGACGCTCTCTCTCTCAAGTCGGTCATAGGAATCGCCTGACGGCACGGAGCCTCTTTCTCAGTCGCCCGAACGGGACACCCCGCTCACCTTCAATGGGGCCGGTCCGATTTCCCCGGAAGACACATGATCGTCGAGAGCATCGTCGCGCAATGCACTTCTGCGCCGTCTTTCCGGACGTAAACATCCGCTATGCAGATCTTGAGCGTTCTCCCGGACCGCAACACGTTGGCGCGTGCGCTGAGTTCCTCTCCATCCGCAGGCGCCAGCAGATTCATCTTGTATTCCACGGTGAGAACCGAGGATTCCGCCGGCATCAGCGTGTAGGCCGCATAACCGCAAGCGCTGTCCGCGATGGCTCCAGACACTCCCGCATGAAAATAGTTGTGTTGCTGAGTCATCTCGAGGCGAAACGGGACGCGGATCTCCGCATGGCCCGGCTCAAGCTTTACAAGCTCCGCGCCCAGATGTTTCATCAATCCCTGACGCACAAAACTCTCGCGAACGCGGCTTTCATATTCCGCATCGGAGGCGGTATATCGCGGATGATCTTTCATGGAGAGGAGTATAGCAACGCCACGATAATGTAGGGGCAAGACCGGGGAATGTTTCTTCTAGGTACGTTGCGCGCGTGCGTCTTCTACGGAAGCGTGAATAGGCAGCAGCTTCGTCAGCCCCGCCACCTGCATTACGGCGTTTCCTTGCTTCGTCAACCCCGACAGCGCGAAGGTTTGGCCTTTGTTTCTGCGGTGCACGAAGAGCTGTACCAGAGCGCCGACTCCGGCAGAATCCAGGAACAACACGCCGCTCATATCCAGAATCATGTGTGCGGCAGGCTCGGGCCGCAACGTCTGGATGAAATTGTGCACGGTTTCCAGGCTGAGTTTGCCGCTAAGGCGTGTAACGAGGTGGCTTGTATCAGATTCTGGTAGCTTCTCGAGGTCCAGGTGCGCGGTTTCCATAAGAAATACAGACTAACCCAGAACTTCCTTTCAAACATTACAAAGTTTTAATAAATCCACTTCGGCGCGACCGCGCCCGAGCCTCTTTTCTTCCCAACATGTAAACCATACATTAAAATATCTTATGTGATAATTTGTGTTGACGTCGGCGTTTCGCGGCGTTACCGTGAAGTCCGCACTGTTTCCCTCTCGGAATTCAGAAAGAGCCGTATGACTGACGGCCAAGGAAGACTCATGGCCACGCAATCCGTTCTTCGTTCCGCTTCGCCCCTGGTCTGTCTCGCTTGTAACCCAAGACGTTCGAAGGCGTTCCGCTCTTCTTGGCTGTGGCCGTTGCTCTTCCTGTGTTCCATTCCGGCACACGCTCAGTTTCAGCAACCTTTCGTCTTCTCCACCGCTGGCGCGGTCCTGACCAGGAACGACCAGACAGGCGTGTTGACTCCCGTGCAGGGCTCCCCGTTTGCGGCGGCACAGTTCCAAACGCTCGACGTGCAGGGCCGGTTCTTGTTTGGTGTCGGCACGAACAGTATCCACATGTACCAGATCAATTCGACTACCGGAGCCTTCTCCGAGGTTCCGACTTCCCCGTTCGCATCTCCCAACACCAATCAGCCGCTGTTCATCGCCGTTGAATCCACCGGGCAATACATCGCTGTGATCAACAAGGCAGGTCAAAATCCAGGGGAGAGCTCCATTGAAACCTTCCAGATCAACGCAGCCAATCTTTCCCTCGCCCCTGTTCAAGGATCTTTTCTGGAACTGGATTCCAGCGTAATTGGCGCCGGAGCCGACCTGCAGAACCGGCATTTCTATGCCTTTCTCGGACCGAATTTGTCCAGCGCCAACCAGCAATTGCAGTCGAATTCCGAATTAAATGACTACGTTTTGGATTCGCAAACGGGTCTAGTGAGTCTGTTCAAGGGCACCCAGCCGGGTAACGTCGGCCGGTGTTTCGCCATGGATTCCCAAGGACGATTCCTTGCTATCGGGCAGGGCCAATTCGAAGGTCAAGTTGGCGTTTTTCCAATCGCGGCAAACTCCGGAGCACTAGGCACCGGGTCAATCACCCCGTTGGCCAGCAGCGTCTTCCCCATCGAGCTTTTCGCCGAGGTCACGGGAAACTTTCTCTACCTTACCGACGCCATCGTTCCCGCACCTCCGGTTCACATCTTCGCCATTGACCCGCAGACGCAAGCGCTGACGGAAACTTCCAGCTCTCCACTGCCGGGCTTTGCTTCCGTGCCCGGTTTCATGGGGGACCCAACTGGACCCTTCATGTACGGCTTCGTTGGGACCTCCATCGGAGCCTATATGACGGATCCTATAACCGGGTACTTCACCGTGGTGGCCGGAACCTCCGTCTCCGCTCCCGGCGTGAATGGGAATTTTGTGTTTAGCATCCTGCCGGGCCAGCAGAATATCGTCGGACCGGTCGCGACGTGGACTCCCACAGCTCTCTCCCTCGGGAGCATCACTGTCGGGACACCCAGCCCTGCGCAAATGACCGTCCTCTCGAGCACAGGCGGTCAGGGACTGAGCCTAAGTGCCATCGCGATTACAGGAGCAAATGCGGGCGAATTCAGCGAAACGGATAATTGTGGCGCGCCTACGGTCTTGGCGCCGAGCAAGTCCTGCACGATTTCGGTCATCTTTACGCCGACGGCCAGCGGCCTGCAGCAAGCGACCTTGACGGCCACGGACAACGCCCCTGGCAGCCCGCAATCCGTTCAACTCAGCGGCACGGGTATTGCGCCACCTCCGCCTCAGCCTGCGGTCACCTTGACTCCAGGAAGTGTTTCCTTTCCAACGACAACAGAAGGAACCACCAGCAGTCCGATTACAGTGACTCTTACAAACTCCGGCACAGCTACGCTTCACGTTTCTTCAGTGGTTATGGGCGGTAACAATCCGAGCGACTTCAACATGTCCAATTCCTGCAATGGAGCGTACGCCGCGAACGCCACTTGCTCCATCGCAGTGACCTTTGCTCCCCTCGCAGTAGGGCAGCGCGCGGCCACGATTACGATAACGGATGACGCCCCCAACTTTCCTCAGTCGGTTCAGCTGAGTGGTACCGCCTCTTCGCCCCCGTCAACAAATCCCGCCGTATCCTTCATGCCGGCAAGCGTCTCGTTCTCGACAATTACGGAGGGAACGTCGAATGGACCGCAGACTGTGACGGTAACGAGTTCAGGCGCCGCGGCGCTGCATATTTCTTCGGTTGTTCTTGGGGGAGCAAACGCCAACGACTACAGCATGACGAATGGATGCACTGCTGCTGCCTACCCGACGAACGCAACCTGCACCATAAGCATCATGTTTGCACCGTTGGCCACTGGGTCCCGCGCGGCCACGATCACCGTCTCGGATGATGCTCCCAATTCTCCGCAGGTCATCAGCGTCGGCGGCAATGCCAATCCCGCTGTTACCGCAGGACCTGCTCCAGGAGGATCATCAACAGCTTCCGTTTCCGCCGGACAAACCGCAAAATACCAATTGCAGTTGAACCCGGGACCAGGCTTCACAGGAAGTATCTCGCTTGCTTGCAGCGGTGCACCCTTTGGCGCGGCCTGCCAGGTCCCTGCGAGTCTCTCCGTCACGAGCGGAGCGGCTCTGCCGTTTACGGTTACGGTGACGACCAGCGGCACCGCCAGCCTCCCGCCGTGGATTCCCATGCGATTCGGACCAATCGTGGACCTTCGGATTCTGGACGTTCTACTGTTAGCGCTCGTCTTGCTCATCTTCGCCAACATTCTTAGAACATCCCAAGGCTCACCAATTGCAGGCTACTGGGCAAGGACTACAGTTCTCAGCGTGATTGCGCTCTGCACTTTAATTCAACTGGCGGGCTGCGGTGGAGGAAGCGCGGGCGCGGCATCGGCTGTTCCCGCACCTTTGACTACGCCATCAGGAACTTCAACGATTACGGTCACACTGAGCGCCATGTCCGCGTCAGGAAAGCCACTGCAACTTCAGCCCATTCAGCTTACCTTGACGGTGAACTAGCGCGCTGGGCTGGGATACGCGTCCTGGATCCACGGCACTCGCGCCGTGGAATGCCTTACCATCCAAGTGGGACTCCTCCGCATCCAATACGCCACGGAAAGACTAAAATAAGATCTGGGTATTGGAGCTAGACCATGAAGAGCCCATACATTGGCCGAGGCATCGCTCTCGCGGTGATCGTTGGCCTTGTTGTCTGGACTGCCGTGCGCACCTTGGGCGCTAGATCGCCTGAAGCTCCCAAGATGCCTTTCCCTGCCCCCACGCTGGATGCGCCCTTGGCTAGTGTTTCAGGGCAACAGACCGCTGTTTTTGCCGGCGGCTGTTTTTGGGGCGTTCAGGCTGTTTTCGAACATCTCAAAGGCGTTTCGTCGGCCACCTCCGGCTACGCAGGTGGCTACGTGAAGTCACCTTCGTACGAGAGTGTCAGCATGGGAGTCACGGGCCATGCCGAATCGGTGAGCGTTGTCTACGACCCTTCCCAAATCACCTATGGACAACTCTTGATGGTTTTCTTCTCGGTGGCGCACGACCCCACGCAGCGGAACCGCCAGGGTCCCGACACTGGTTCTCAATATCGTTCCTTGATTCTCTATACCAGCGACGAACAGAAGCACATCGCTCAGGCCTATATCGTCCAGCTTGATTCCGCGAAGGTCTACTCGCGACCGATTGCGACAAAGGTGGAGCCCTACCAGGCCTTTTACCCGGCCGAAAACTACCACCAGGACTATCTCAAGCACAATCCCAGCGATCCCTACATCATGCACAACGACCTTCCCAAGCTGGACAATTTGAAGAAGAGTTTTCCGAATCTCTATCGCCCCTGATCCACTGGATCTTCACCACATATTTGCATTATCTCCGCAGCGGACCGACCTGCGTGTCGGAGGACTCTCCGCCGAATCCGTCTCCGCTTGCCTTCGATTCCCAGGCTATCTATTTGTGAACATTTTGTGGCCACACTGGCGGCCCTTGCGCTAGATTGTGATGGGGCGTTTTTCTGAGAGAGAGTCCAAATCCTAAATCACGAGTAGCCGGGAGGAGAACCACTATGAGAGGTCTCGTTTGTGCTGCCTTGCTCTTATCGGCAGCAACCGCAGTCTTGGCCCACCCCAGCCCTGCGAATGCTGCTGAAAAATCCGTTACCGTGGACATCAAAAACGCCCAAGGCCAAAGCATCGGCACGGCCGTGCTTACGCCGGCTCCAAAAGGCGTCAAAATCACAATCGATATCAAGAATCTTCCGCCGGGCGAGCACTCTATTCACATCCATCAGGTCGCCAAGTGCGAGCCTCCCGATTTCAAATCCGCCGGCCCGCACTTTGACGCCATGGGCGGTCATTCACACGAAGGAATGCCTGCCGGTGACATCCCGGACTTTTCCTTGCTCGTTTCCGCGGACGGCACGGCTCACGCCTCCACAATAGCGCCGAACGTAACCCTCGGCGATGACGCCCATTCTGTCTTTAGCAACGGCGGCACCGCCATCGTCATTCATGCCGTGGCTGGCGGCACCGGCAGCGGCGCTCCGCCGCGCATCGCCTGCGGCGTTATCACCAAGCCCGAGTAAGGCTGGCACGAGCTCATTCGTTTACTTGATTTGATCTGGGCGCTCTCGCTCAATTTTGTTTCGCCAGCGCCCGGCCAGGGTGCCTTTGTGCTTCCAGACCCTGACTACTTTAAGCCAATGTGGACACTGGCATCATGTGCGCCTCACCCGAAGGCCGCGGTTTCGAATCGACCTTCGATGAAATTCGCCTGTTGCAATGATTTCCAGATGACGTGGCCGGCAATTTGTGCAAACGCCCGGCTGATCTGAATCTGTTGACACCAGCTGTTCGAAGGAGTATTTACACCGTTACGCGCGCGTCGCTACCGGCTTTCCCTCCGTTTCCTATGTGCGCGCGTCAAAGACAAATAGGAGGTCATCATGTCAAACCCTGTCCGTGCAATCCCTGAAGGCTATCATTCGATTTCTCCATCGCTCACCTGCAAAGACGCCGCGCGCGCCATCGAGTTCTACAAATCCGTCTTCGGCGCCACGGAAATCATGCGCATGCCCGGTCCCGGCGGCATCATCATGCACGCCGAGTTGAGAATCGGTGACTCCGTTATTTTCGTAAACGACGAGGTTCCGGGCATAGCCGTTGCGCCCGCTCCAGACGGCACACCATCTTCCTATCTCTTCCTTTACACGGAAGACGTGGACGCGGTTTACAACCGGGCCGTTTCGATGGGATCCAAAGTCGCCATGCCTCTCGAGAATATGTTTTGGGGCGACCGTTACGGCAAAGTTTTGGATCCGTTCGGCCATCAATGGGGCGTCGCACAACACGTCGAAGACGTCGCGCCTGCTGAAATGAAGCGTCGTCAGGAGGATATGGCCGCAAAGATGGCCAAAGCTGCAGGCCAGAGTTGACGGTCACAATCCTTCTTTTTTGTGTCTTTCGTGGAAGCCTCGCTTGCGGCGAAACATTCGGCGGGGCTTTTCATTCTGTTACTTGAGCGGCCAGAGCCACGCCGCGCCGCGCACCCCGCTCGCATCCCCGTGCTTTGACTGGAGAACGGGCGTCTCCGCTTCCTTGCCGAAGACATATTCTTTCAGTCTTCCCGGAACATTCTTGTAGATCCGCTGGATTTGCGAAGCGCCTCCACCCATGACAATCACATCGGGATCGAGAAGATTGATGACCTGCGCCAGCCCGCGCGTGAGGCGGTCTTCGAATCGATCCAGCGCAGCAAGTGCGGCAGGTTCTCCAGCCGCGCTACGCGCTAGGATATCAGGACCTCGGAGGGACTCTTTCGTTGCCCGCAAGTAATCCGCCTCCAGCCCGGTACCGGAAATCCACGTTTCGATGCAGCCGTTTCTCCCGCAATAGCACGCCGGGCCGGGATATTCCTCTGCGGTCATCCACGGCAGGGTGTTGTGCCCCCACTCGCCCGCGACTCCGTTCAATCCGCTGTCAACGCGTCCATCGAGCGCGATTCCGCCGCCGCAGCCGGTTCCAAGAATCACCGCGAAAACAACGTGCTGGCCCGCTCCCGCTCCGTCCGTCGCTTCCGAAACGGCCAGGCAGTTTGCATCATTCGCGCAGCGCACTTCTCGCGCGAGCGCGTGGCTCAGATCCTTGTCGAACGGCTTTCCATTCAGCCACGTCGAATTCGCGTTCTTTACGAGACCGGTCTTTCCGGAAACCGTTCCCGGAATCCCTACGCCGACGGTGGCACGCCGGCCTAACTCCTTCTCGATGCCCTCGACCGCACCCGCCACCGCGCGCACCGTGCCCTCGTAGTCGAAACGCGGAGTCGCCACGCGGTGCCGGTGCAATTCTCTGCCGTCCCGCTCCAGCGCGACGAACTCGATCTTCGTCCCACCCAGATCCACGCCAATGCGAATGGGCTCGTCATTTGAAACAGGCATCGTTCGTATCCCTCATGGGAAAAGGGATTCTCTACCTTGCACGCGGCTGTGGCAAGCATTCGTGTTTTTGAAATTCTGGAGGGAACTCTTGCAGCGAATGGCGGAAGAATTTCTATTCGTCGCCGCGGACCTGCCACCAATCCAGGCGTTCGAACTCTGCCATCTTTTCCGAGCCATGCTCCGCGAACCAGCGGTTCCAGGCCAGAGCATCCGCGGGAAGATTCTCATCTGTGATTTCGCGCAACGCCATGAAGCACCAGTTCCGCATCTGTGGCGTCGTGCTGGAATTGGCGGCCAGATCAATCAGTTTGGGCACCATCCTCATGCGCTGTTTGCGCATGAAGTTGCCGCAATCGGAAATGTTGCACCCGGCGCGTTCGCGCACCGCGGTCGAAGGGTCTTCGGTGAAGGAAATAAACAACTCATCGAGCGCCTTGTCTTTGCCGAGATAGCGCATGCCCTCGACTGCCCACTGCCGCACTCTGGCATCTTTGTCGTTCCGGGCATAGTTAAGGAGCACTCCATGGATGCGATCGTAATCCACCCCGCGCCCCGCCAGCATGCCAAGAAAATAGACCGCGGCGGCCCGGTAGTGCTCGTCCGTGCGTGCGCGTTCGATCAACAAATCGGCGGCCCGCTCGTTCTTTTGCCATCCATCCAAAGCAAGATTGATGTCTGCGTTGGCGTAGCGCACGCGAAGATCCTTGGAGAACTCCGAGCGCCGCTCCAGCTGTCTCATTCGATCAGTCTCATTGATGTGCCCGATCCAGCCTTCGACATTCTGTTCAAACAATTCCAGGGCGCGCTCGTCGTGGCCGATGGCACGCTCCAGGAGTTCTTCCGCTTGATTCTGCGCCGGCAAGGCCAGTACGCGCTCGACGTCCGCATCCGTCATAGGTCCGGAGAATGCACGGGGCACAACCGATTTCGTCGGCGATGCCGCAGCAGTTCGAGAAGCATTTCTGCGCGACCCGCCGGGAGCCCTCCGCCACGTGACCCATCCGAACAAGGCAGCCGTCATCGCGACAAAAATGGCGAAGGAAGCAGCTGCGGAGACGCGCGGTTGCAGCCGTGCCGTTCCCGGTTGCGGAGGCGTTGCGGATATACCGAGCGGCATATCCACTTCGACATGCGTGTCCACCTTCAGGCCCGCCAGCGTTTCAATCTGCGAAACGATCCAGCGCGCTTCCTGCCGGCTGTCAATTTCATCCGCGAGTGTGAGCTTGCGCCCATCCTTGGTCCGCAAGCGAATGGCGTAGTAAGCGTTTACGGAGTCGCCACCTTGCTGCGCGCTGAGGACGGGAATGATCGAGTCCACATTCGAAACGGGAATTCGCTTTGTGGCTCCAATTCCGAAGATTCCCGTGCGCGAAAGAATTTCGCCGCTGGTGACGCCGATGCGCGCGCTCCCGAGCGCCACATGGAAGAATCCCCAGATCAAAAGCAAATCCGACAATCCGAATACAATGGTGAAAAAGAACGGCGCGCGCGAATGGTACAGCGCGTACACCATCGCGCTCCAAATCAGCATGGAAACGAAAAGCAGTGCGGCGCGCCCGGGATTGCGCATCGCGGGAAAATAGAATTCGGTCCCGCCGTCGTGCATCCCGACGATGACTTTCGTGCGTGCCGGCTGCGCCACCGCGTGAGAGTCCTCGCTGTTGGAAGGCGCCGAAGCGAATCCGGAAGCATCCACGCGGGAGGAACCCGCCGATTCGGCGTCGCTCGCGCGCTCGCTCGAAGCAGCCGTTTTGAATATCGGAATCTCGAAATCGTCGGCGAAGTCCACTCCTGGGACATCCGCCTGCGCGTGCAGCATCCAAACCACTTGATCGCTCAAGTTGTCGTGATCCGTTTGGAGACTCTCGGCAGGGATCGAGAAATCCACGGGGATCGCGCGGCCCAGCGGTCCCGGTCCAATCGCCCCGGAGGGCACATTCCGATCGGCTTGCCAAAGCAGAGTCGTGCTTCTGCTGTCGCCCGAGCCTGTAACGAATTTTCGAACGCAGCTGAGCCGCAGATCGACTCCGTGCTCCACCCGAGTGTCGAGCTTCAGGTGAATTCTTCCCCCGATGCGATCGCCTGGAGAAAATGGCAGCGAATTAAACTCAAAGTAGGTGTCACCGAAACGGCTGCGCCGAATGGTTGCTCGCGCCGCACTGACGACCAGAATCGCACCAACCAGGTTGAAGACCAGCACAAGAATCACGCGCAGGTCGCCCTGTCGCAACAACTGCGGCACCAGGCGGAAAAGAAAAGGCAGCGTGATCATGTTGCAGAAAATCGCGAGCACCCACTTGGTAGCGGCGCTCTTTTTGTTCTGGCTCTCCGCGCGCCGCGACGCCCAATCCTGGCGCCAAACCCAGGGAGAAAGCGGATTTGCCTCCTCGACCGCCGCCTGCTTTTTCAGCCGTCCATAGCCGGCGATCGCCGCGTAGATGAGCCCCGCACCGACGAAGATGAACACCGAAGAGATAATCACGCCCGTGACAGTGTCCGCCGTTCTGAAATTTCCTCGGCTCACAATTTGCGCGAAAAGGAAGAATAGTCCTCCACCCAGGAAGGGGAGTCCGAAGAGGGTTAGGAACATGGCGGCGCCTTTGGAAGGCTGCGTCATTCCTAGAGTTTAGAAGCAATTGGCCCTGCTGAACAAAATCATCCGCCGAATTGCCCTCGGCGTGATACCTGAACTTGCGGACAGGTTTGAACTTCTACTCCATGCGGTAAATGAAAAGCGTGGCCGCGATCCCGGCGTTCCTTCACTGGGCTATGGACAAAGGGTTGGCCTTCAAGAGCCCGTTCAAATCCGCCACGATTTGGGAAGTAACCTTTTTGAAGTCCTCGTCCATCGGGCTCTTGTTCATCTCAAAGCGGACCGCGGGAGCGTAAGAAGTGATTGTGATGACCGGCCCGTGGCCGCTCTCGTTGGCGGGCGGATTCGCGAGCTCGTAAAGCGGCTGTTCCGGCTGCGCGAGATTGTTGACGCCGACGTAAAGCAACATCTTGGCTGCCGTCGCATCGCCCCCGAGGAGCAGGCGCCGCACGCGATTCTGATCGTCCGCCTCCGCGAAAACGCCCCGAAGCCGAATGCCAGCCGTAGGCAACGGATCACCGGCCCGCAGACGTTGCACCTTATAACCGGCCTCTTCCAGTGCGCTCACTAATTTCTCAGCCATGGTGTTCACTAGCGTGTTTGCCTGTTCCGCGGGAGTGAGTTCCTTTTGAGAATCGGTGGGCCGCGCGGATGATGTAGATGAAGACGTTGCCCCGCTCGCTGGCGTGCTCGCCGGTGTGCTCGTTCGAATGGGGGTCGCGGCGCCCGAAGGCTGATTCGGAGTGGCACTCTGAGAAGATCCCGAACGCGGCGTCCTCTCTGCTCTGCCGCGAAATACGTCCAAATCAAAATCGCTCACATACACCGCAGTGGATTTGGTAGGGGAAGCGCCGGCGCTTTGAGGTTGGCGCGGGGTTGCCGGGGATGTAGCCCACTCGGAACTAGAAAACGCCAGAACGAAGGCTGCGAGCAAGAGAAACACATTGATAAACCGAACGAGCTTCACGGGATTACCTCAGGGGCCAAAGCGCACCCGGACCTTCGCAAAAACACTGATGAACAATAACAAGAAGCCATGCAAGAGTAAGATGCCGCAAACGGTCGGTTCGGTTTGGACAGTTCACGAAAATTAACCGCCAGGCTGGCGAGTCGGCCATCGAGTATGCATTTTGTGGTGCGGCCTTTTCTTGTGTGCTAGAGTGCACGCTCTTATGCGCAAATTCCAAACTCCATTACTCATAGTCTTCGTCTTCTGTCTCCTGGCTTTTGGCACCGCATTGGAAGCGGCGGACCGGCGCGGGATCACGCCGGAAGACTATTTCTCCTTCCAGTTCATCAGCGACCCACACCTTTCGCCGGACGCCAAGCTCGTCGCTTACGTGGTGACCACCATCGACCAGAAAAAAAACCGCCGTGACTCTGCCATCTGGCTCCTGCCGGTGAATGGTTCCGCGGTGCCGCGCCGCCTCAGCGCCGAAGGTTTCAGTTCGAACGCTCCCCGCTGGAGCCCGGACGGCAAGACGCTGGCTTTTCTCTCGACGCGCAGTTCCGACGCAGCGGGCGGCGACGCCGCCAAGGCCCAAATTTATTTGCTACCCATGGCGGCGGGCGGCGAAGCACTTCCTCTCACGAAACTCAAGAATGGCGTGCAAAGTTTTCAGTGGTCCCCCGACAGCACGCATCTAGTTTGCGTGGCGCTTTCTGGCCCAGGCGATGCTGTCGCGCCCGCCGATCGCAAGAGTGACGTGCGCCACTACACGCACATCCGCTACAAGTTTAACGACACCGGCTGGTTCGACGACAAGCGCCGCCACTTGTGGGTTGTCGCGGTTGCCGGCGGCGAAGCAAAACAAATTACGGACGGCCAGGATTGGAACGATACCGACCCGCAATGGTCGCCCGACGGCACGCGCATCGCCTTCGTCTCCGATCGCAGCGGCAAAGCCTTCGACGACAGCGAGAACACGGACGTTTGGGTGATTCCAGCGGCCAGTGGTCCGCTCGTGAAAATTTCCGATCACCCATTCCAGGATGAAGAGCCGCGCTGGTCGCCGGATGGGAACGAGATCCTCTTTGCCGGCCAAACGGAACGGCATCAGTTTGCAAAACTGTATGTCGCTCCGGCCTCCGGTGGCGCGCCGTCAAAGCTCGCGGTGAAAGATCTCGATTTAATCCCCGGCGAGCTTCACTGGTCGACCACCAGTGAGTTGTTGTTTTCCGCCGGCGAGAAAGCTGAAACGCACATTTATCGCGCGAATCTTGCGGCGCACACTTTTTCTCGCGTTACGAGTGGGCCGCGCTCTGTCCATGGGTTCGACCTGAACGCCAAAGCCGGCGTATTGGTCTATCTTTCGAACGATTTCGAACATCTTGACGATCTCTACGTCGCGAAAATAGATGGCAGCAGTGAACGGCAACTCACACACCTGAATGCCGATCTGTGGAAGCAACTGGCGTTGCAACCCGTCGAACGCGTGCCCTACAAGAGCACGGATGGCTGGCCAGTGGACGGATTTTTTGTGAAGCCACTCGGATGGCAAGCCGGGAAAAAATATCCGATGGTTCTGGTGATCCACGGCGGCCCCGCCGGCATGTTCGGCGTGGATTGGTATCACGAATTCCAGGTCTATGCGGCGAAAGGCTGGGCGGTTTTTTTCTGCAACCCCCGCGGCTCTACCGGCTACGGCGAAAAATTCGAACGAGGAATCATCAACAACTGGGGCGGCATGGACTATCAAGACGTGATGGCCGGTGTGGACGCCGCGCTCAAGCAGTATCCCTGGATCGACCAAAATACGCTGGGCGTCACGGGCGGGAGCTACGGCGGATTCATGACCAACTGGATTGTCGGCCATACCAACCGCTTCAAGGCCGCGGTCACGCTGCGCTCGGTTTCCAATTTCATCAGCGACGAAGGCACGCGTGACGGCGGCTACGGCCACGAGGATTATTTCAAGGGCATCCTCTTCGACGATTTCGACCAATACTGGAGCGCTTCACCGCTTAAATACGCGCGTGATGTTCACACGCCCACGCTCATCCTGCATTCGGATATGGACTTCCGCGTTCCCATCGAGCAGGGCGAACAGTGGTTCCGCGCCCTGCAGCACTACGGCGTGCCATCCGAGCTCGTGCTCTTTCCGCGGGAGAATCACAACCTGACCCGCACCGGAGAACCAAAGCATTTGGTGGAGAGCTTGAACTGGCAAATCTACTGGTTCGATCGCTACCTGAACGGCAACGCGAACGCCAAATCGCCGGATGCGCAATAAGCGGAGTGAAAAATCCAAAACGTATGTTTCGAGCGGCGCTATTCGTTCACTTCCGGGACGTGCGTACTTTCTCCGGTTCCAAATTAGGCAAGAACGCGGTCAGAATCCCGATCGCCGGCAGAAACGAGCAGACGTGATAGACAAAATTAATGTCCGTCATATCCGCCAGCTTGCCTAACAGCGCCGCGCCAACGCCGCCCATCCCAAACGCAAATCCGAAGAAAAGTCCGGAGACCGCGCCAACCCTTCCGGGAACGAGCTCCTGAGCATAAACCAGAATCGCGGAAAACGCGGACGCCAAAATCAGTCCGATCACGACGCTGAGCGTTGTCGTCCAAAACAAATTGGCGTACGGCAAAACCAGAGTGAACGGGAGAACCCCAAGAATCGAGATCCAGATGACATACTTGCGGCCGAATTTGTCGCCCACAGGGCCGCCGATGATAGTTCCTGCCGCTACGGCGCCGAGAAAAACGAACAGGTGAATCTGCGCACTTTGCACGGACACATGAAACCGGTTCATCAAATAAAAGGTGTAGTAACTGATCAAACTGGTCAGGTAGAAAAACTTTGAGAACATCAAGGCCACGAGGATCGCCAGGCAAAGCGCAATCTTCTTCGGAGGCAAGACGATGTGTTGCAGGGATGCCGGCGCAGAACCAAGACCTGCAGAATCCACTGCCATGAGTTTCGCTTTGTCGAAATGATGCTTTTTGGTCCATGCGCCGATATTCGAAAGCAGGACGATGGCCAGCAGCGCCACGAACGAAAACCATACGATGCTGGACTGCCCTTTGGTTAGCACAAACGCCGCGAGCAGCGGACCCAGCGCGGACCCAGCATTGCCGCCGACCTGGAAAAGCGACTGCGCCATGCCGTGCTGACCACCAGAGGCCAATCGCGCAACACGAGAAGATTCCGGATGAAACACCGCGGAGCCAATGCCCATGCAGGCAGCGGCAGCCAGAATCGTGCCGTAGCTCGGAGCCATCGCCAGCCCCAGTAGCCCGATCAAAGTGAATCCCATTCCAATCGCAAGTGAATACGGTTGGGGCCGCCGGTCCGTATACAGTCCCACCAAGGGCTGAAGCAGCGAGGCCGTGAACTGCAGGGTAAGCGCGATCAGACCGACCTGCCCGAAATCGAGATGAAAAGACGTTTTGAGCAGTGGATAGATCGCGGGAATCAGCGACTGCAGTGTGTCATTCAAGAGGTGGCAAAAGCTGATGGCCAGCAGAATCTTGAAGACGGTTTGCTCTCCAACGCCCGCGGGAGGAGCGGCTTGGAAAACGCTCTTCTCAGCCTCGCCCACGGGAGCCGCGGTTCCAACCGCGGACACTTTGCTATCGCTGGCCATTTAGGACCGAATTCCCAGAATTGTCGCAGCCACGTCCAATCCTCGCGTGCTCTATTTCCGTCACTACAATTACTTTACATGAAGTCCGCGTAGAATCTCGAATGCGGCTGACAGGAATTCACGCCTGTGGAAGCATTTCGCATCCCAGCAATCGGAGGGAAGGAACCTCTTCCAGTCCGGAGAGGCTGCCGCAGGCGATGGATCCGGAAGTAAGGTATTGTTTAGAGTTGAAGGAGGCCGCATGAATCAATTTTCTCTAGGATTGGCGTGGATCAGTCTATTACTCGCTCCGCGAACTCAAATACAAGCAAGGCCGGAAGTGCCGGACAACCTGAAAGCGCCCGCAGGCGAGGAAGTGCTTCTCGTGGGGCACGCAACAGGATCGCAAATCTATGTCTGCCAATCCGGAGCCGATCAAAAGTATTCGTGGGCGCTGAAAGGGCCTGAAGCAGACCTGGTGGACGCGCAAGGCAAGAAAATCGTGCACCACTTCGCGGGGCCGACCTGGAAACACAACGACGGAAGCGAAGTGACCGGGAAAGTAGCAGCAAAGCAGGACGCGCCAAAATCCGATGCCATCCCCTGGCTCCTGCTGACGGCGGCCACTCACACTGGCTCAGGAATCTTCAGCCGCGTAACGACGATCCAACGCATCCATACGGAGGGTGGCCTGCCGCCAAACGCGAGCGGCTGCAACGCCGCGGCGAGTGGCACGGAATCCAAGAGCGCATACTCCGCCGACTACTACTTCTATGCCCCGATTCACTAAAGTGATTTGAATGGGCCGTGGCCGGGCCCGCTCGTCACAAGTATGGTTGACCGGATTGCAGGCATCATCGGCGACGATCTGCTTGCCTGTCTGCGCTTGGAATCCTATCCAGAAGTTCAATAACCGTCGGTCTGCGCAAGAATCGTGCGAGTCTTATGATTCCAAAGAATCAGCCGTATACCACGGTATTCCGCAGCTAGAGCGGGCAAACGCCGTCGTGCAACTTCCAGGTCATGAGAACTTTCCAGCCACAGGTGCCTTCCGTCTGCGTCCTCGATGAGAATGTCATAGGTAGGCTCTTTCGCCGGCGTCAGCGAGGAAACTCTTCCCGCAATCATGCACTACCTCCTATTGAGTAGTGTAGGAAGAGGGAGAATCGTTTCAATTTGGAAAGGTACCGCCTGCCAAAAACTCACTGCTGTTCGGCGGGCTCTCGGGCTTAGAGATTAGCGAGCGGCGGCATCTTTCGCTTGCCCCATGGGCGGCGCGCCGAGTTGTTGGTACACCCCCAACGCGTCCCAACTCACATACGTATCCATGATCTTTCCATCCGCAATGTGAATGATGGAGATGCCCTCGACGGAGATCCTCTTGTTTGCGGGAGGTATTCCCATGAAGTCGCCTTTGTGCGTACCGGAGATGGTCCAGGCGACCGCTACTTTTTCCTTCTCAACAACCAAATCCTCGATGGAAAAGCGCAGATCGGGGAAAGCCAGGATGAAGCGCGTAACTTGACGTTTGTAAGCTTCGGGGCCGATCGCTGAACCGGAAACGTTGGGGTCGTGGAGAGCGTGGCTGGGGGAGATGATCTCGTCCACAAGCTCGAGCCGCCGCTTATTCCAAACTTCCTCGTAAAGGCTTCGAACGATGGCTTTGCAATCAGCAGCCATAAGAAGCGTCCTCCTCCTTCGGATGGCCTGTTCCGCTATCCTCGGAGATGGGCCCGGCCTCACGCAAACTTGGATTCGCTGGCTGGGAGGGGCGAGGCTGGGGAGAGCGTACTCCCAAAAAGTTTGGCTTGCAATCCACAAACGGTCCGCAGCAGGATGGCGCAAGCATGACTGAACAAGCCGCTACAAACCACCTTTCTCCCGACGTGGCAGTGGATGTCTTGATCGTCG
>Ga0210409_10001559_pt1 | contig 29492 bp, 27 predicted proteins | sample IncBWH17MmetaG_FD_161649 | JGI IMG/M metagenome (GOLD analysis project Ga0210409, IMG submission 161649) | Forest soil microbial communities from Barre Woods Harvard Forest LTER site, Petersham, Massachusetts, United States - Inc-BW-H-17-M | ecosystem: Environmental > Terrestrial > Soil >...
TTCGTTTCCAGTTGCTCTCCACCCCGTGTCGCCACGGAGCAGTTACTTTCAGCTTCCGGGCGGGAAGCTCCGCCGGGGAGGGACTCTCACCCTCTGTGCGCGCTCGCTCTCAAGCGCACTAGCCCAATGCTTTAGCACTGGGTGGGCTCGCCCGTCCGAGTTCCGTCCCGAAGGGACGGCTGAAACCGCCATCAATCCTGCGAATAAAACGGGTACGTCCGGCACCGAGTTAATCCCTGTTCACTTGCCACTGTTCGCCAGCTCGACAAAGTTCGTCAGCAACTGCAGCCCGACTTTTTGACTCTTCTCGGGATGGAACTGCGTCGCGTAGACGTTATCGCGCCACACTGCCGACGCGAAGGTTTCGCCGTAAGTCGTGCGCGTCGCAACGATCGACTGTTCGGTCGGCTTCGGAAAAAAGCTGTGGACAAAATATACGTAGCTTCCGGTGGCCACACCTCGAAGGAGCGGGCATTCGGATCGCACGATCTCAAGCTGGTTCCACCCGATCTGAGGCACCTTAAGTCCGTTCTGCTGCGCAAAGCGAACCACCTTCCCCCGGAAAATGCCGAGGCCGGCGGCGCAACTGTTGAACTCTTCGCTCTTTTCGAACAGCGCCTGGTAGCCGACACAAATGCCCAGGAAGGGCCGGCCCGATTCGATGAACGCGCGGGCGGCCTCAAGCAATCCCTGGCCCTTGAGCGCTTGCATGCAATCATCGAACGCTCCCACGCCCGGCAATACCGCGGCGTCAGCGTCCGCCATTTCCGCGGGCTCGCGCGCGATGCGCACGTCCGCACCGACCTTCAGCAGCGCCTTATGCACGCTGCGCAGGTTGCCGGAGCCGTAATCAAGCAAAGCTATCACCTGCACAGAGTAAAGTCGGTCCCGCACTCTGGCAATAAGCCCGTGGTGAGGTATAGTGATTCATGTCCACCAAGTTCTCCTTTGGAAAGCTGCAGCTCGACGTCTCCCTGAGTCCCGCGGCCGCAGCGAAGCGAGTTGACCCTGAAGCGCCGTTTTGTTTGGGGATTGTTGGTGATTTTAGCGGTCGGGCGGGCGAGCCAGGCCGGGAAGCAATCGCCCAACGACGCATCCGGCATCTTGATTCCGACAATTTCGAAAAAGAGCTGAGCCAGCTCGGCGCCAAATTGCGGCTGACTTTCGAGCAATCGCCGGGAATCGACCTGACGCTTTCCGGGCTGGAAGATTTCCATCCGGATAGGCTCCTAACGCAGGTCCCTCCGTTGGCGAAATTGTGTGAACAACGCCGGCGTCTGCTGGATCCCGCCACAGCGCCGGCCGCGGTTACCGAGATGCAGAGACTCTTCACCACGCCGTCACAGCCAGCCGCCGAAACGGCCGACACAGGCTCTCCAAGCTCCGAGTCCGAAACAGACACGCTCGCGCGTCTGCTCGGCGGCACGCCCACGAAATCGGCTCCGCGCGCCGGATCCCGGGGCGCAGTCGAGAGTCTCCTCCGAAGCGCGGTTGCTCCGAGCGTGGTGCCCGATGCCACGCCTCACCAAACCGCTTTGCTCTCAGTGATCGACCTTGAACTCAGCAAGCAGTTGCGAGCCGTCGTGCATCATCCACGATTCCAGGCGCTCGAAGCCGCGTGGCGCGGGCTTGACCTGCTCGTCCGCAACTTTGGCGCGGAAGAAAATCTTAAACTCTTCATCCTGGATATCTCGAAAGAGGAATTGCAGACCGACCTGCAAACCCAGGCGACGTTGGACGCAAGCGGCCTTTGGAAAGCGCTCAGGCGCCAGAGCGAAGACCGGCCCTGGGCCCTGTGGGTTGGGCTGTACGCGTTCGAAAACTCCGTTCCCGACATCGAAACCCTTGCCCGTCTGGCAAAGTTATCCGCTGGTGTTAGGGCTCCCTTGCTGACTGAAGCGAGCCCCCACCTGGTTGGGTGTGATTCCTTTGCCCTGCATCCAGATCCGGATGACTGGAACCGCGCCCTTGCTCCCGAGGTTAGCGAAGCCTGGGAGGCCCTCCGCGAGCTACCCGAAGCTGCTTATCTTGGGCTTGCACTGCCGCGATTTCTGTTCCGGCAGCCCTACGGCAAATCCAGCGATCCCATCGACACGTTTCCGTTTCAGGAACTCGACCCCGGCGCCTCCCACGAATCGTTCTTGTGGGGCAACCCAGCACTGGCGTGCACTTACCTGCTCGCCTCCGCGTTCCAAGCAGATGGATGGGACATGCAAACGAGCGGCTACGGCGAGCTCGGTGACTTGCCGGTGTACCAGTTCAAGGAAAACGGTGAAACCAAAGTAAAACCCTGCGCCGAAGCCTGGCTGAGCGACCGGGCAGACAAACGCCTCCTCGCAAACGGATTAATGCCGCTGCTGTCGATCAAGGGCCGAGATGCGGTGCGACTCCCGGCTCTTCAATCGCTTGCGGGAAAAGCCTTGCAGATTCGCTAAGAGTCCGTTCGAGAATTCCCTTTCTTTGTAGGAGACGACGTAAGGAGTCTCTGATCCTCTCCCAAACCGTGATTTGTACTGGAAGTTTGGGAGCCCCTACGTCGTCTCCTACAATTTGAACGAGCGGCTTCAGGCAAGTCGCGCCCCAACGCAAATACCTCGGACTTTGGTTAGGCTTCTCTGAAAGGTTAAACGACTCGGTTAAACGGTTACGTGCCTTGGCCTGGCCAATAAAATCACAGACTTGATTACAAGGCGGAAAAGGCTATGATGCGTTTGTGAAACCACTCGATTCCGCTCAACTGGAGAGGAGGGTCGTTTAATGCCACCTGCTGCTCGCATGGGCGATATGGTGCTCCAGGACGCGCCCCATTGTCATGCGCCGATACATCCCCCTGCCCCGTCACCTACCCCTGTGCCGCACCCGGCCTTGCCGTTAACTATCATCAAGGGCGAGCCGACGGTGTTGATTGGGAGCATGCCCGCGGCCCGGATGACTGACCAGACTGCGCCCTGCATGTTACCTGGATGCGTTCCTGGCGGTCCAGGCATGATCATGAAGGCCTCGGCGACCGTCCTGATCGGCAATATGCCTGCGGCTCGCGTCGGTGACATGACGATGCATGCCTCGTGCGTCGCTCCAATTCCTTCCCCGACGGGCAAAATCCTGCCCCCTGGCTGCCCGACCGTGATGATCGGGGGCTAAGGCAAGTGCGACGCGGCCACTTCGAGAAGCTGCAGCCTGTCTGCCCGGTTTGCCGCGCGGGAGGCGCAGAGACGGGTTCTGCGTTGAAACTGGCCCATGTTGCCCGCGAGGAAAACGGCCATATCATTGAAGGGGCCCTCCATTGCTCCAACCCCAACTGCCTGCGCGAATATCCCATCATCGACGGCATCCCGTTATTGGTGGCGAACATCCGGCAGTACATAACAGATAATATCTTGCCGATTTATGCTCGACGGGACCTGAGCGACTTCACCGAAGGCATGCTAGGCGATTGTTGCGGCCCAAACTCGGCCTTGGATCAATCGCGGCAACACCTGAGTTCGTATGTATGGGACCATTACGGGGAGTTTGATCTAACCCGACCCCACCAGGATCCAGTCGCCAGCTCCGCGGTTCAAAGCTTGAGCGAGGCCCTCCAATTGTCCGGTGCCGCCCCCGACGGCCCCGCGCTGGACTTTGGCTGCTCAGCCGGGCGCAGCTCGTTCGAACTCGCCGCCCGCGGGCAGCGTCTGGTCCTGGGCGTCGATCTGCATTTCCCCATGTTGCGCCTCGCTGGGGAGGTGCTTAGAAAGGAAATCGTTAGATACCCGCGCCGGCGCACTGGGCTGGTGTACGATTGGCGCGAGTTCCCGGTGCGGTTTCCGGGTTCCGAACAAGTCGATTTTTGGGCGTGCGATGCAACGGCTTTGCCGTTTCCATCGGGCGCATTTGCGCTGGCGGTCGGTTTAAACGTGCTGGACTGCGTTAGCAATCCGCGCGAGTTACTGGTATCGCTCAGCCAAGCACTGAAACCAGCAGGCAAAGTCTTGCTCACGTGCCCTTATGATTGGTCTCCAGGCGCAACCCCTTTGGAAAACTGGTTGGGCGGCCACTCGCAGCGTTCCCAGTTGGCAGGAGCGCCGGACGCCATTTTGCGCGCGATCCTCACACCCGGCGCTCACTCATGGAACGTGCCGGGCCTCAAGCTAATTGCCGAACGTGATCGCCTGCCCTGGAATGTGCGTCTGCACGACCGCAGCACGATGCGTTACGAAGCACACTTGCTCATCGCAGAACGCAGCGCGTGACGCCAGGGCGGTCTGCGAAAGGCCCGCAGTCGGGCGCGTAATCTTTAGCCCGGCACGTTTTTCCCACTGGCAATGGCCAGTCCGTTGGCGATGAACGGATGCTGCTGCTGAAACGTTTGAGCTTGCACGGCCGGAGGCACAACAGGTGGTGGGGCCTGAGGTGCAGCGGCGGCAAGTTGCGGGGCCTTAAGCGCTGGAGCAGCGAGGGTTGGCGCCTGCACGGCGGGCGCTGCGGCCGCGGGGGCCGCCATCGCTGGATTGGCCTTCATGGCCGCCGACATGAGAACCGCGCTGGTAACTGCATGCGGCGTCATACGAGGCGCTGCAGCCGCTCCCGCACCTGCCGGCGCCGCCCCCGCTGGGGGAGTCGGTTGTGACCACGCAGCGCCTTGCGCCGCCCATGCTCCCGGCCCGCTGTAATTGGTCTTGGCTGCCGCCGCGCCGGCGGCAGCCTGGTTAGCAGGCGTTGGCTGCTTGACCCAATCCTGCGCCGCCTTCAAAGCGTTTTGATCCGCCGGAGCCATCTTGTCGGAAACGCTTTGCGCGCTCTGGGACGCCCAATGCACCCCTTCGTGGTCCGGCATGCCGTGCGCCATGGTTTTGACCATGTCGTCGCCCAATTGCTTATTCTGCAAATTGCCCAAGTACTGAGAGGGGGTTTGCTGCGGGTTGGCATTCAGGACTTGCTGGGCCGCTGGGCTCGGACTCGATTGCGGCGCAATTTGGGTCGCGGTGGGTGCCTGGATTTTGGGCATTTGCGCCGGCACGGGCGGGTATGAACTCGGCTTGGGCGGAGGCGGCTGAGAGCTGAAAGGGTTTTTGAAGAGCGCCATAAAAGCCGGATGAATACTCTTCACACAATACCGAGCCGTTCGCAAATGAAAGTACACACCTTCAGATTGATAGTGCGTTCGCGAGTAAACGCACGCGGCCTAACATCGCCTACCGTCGCTTACAACCCCAGCATAGGTTCCCTGCGCAGGAAAAGATTCGGAAAAATGTTCTTGGTGCCGATAGGTGCCGATAAGTGCAGGTGGACGAAGGGAGGAAGAGGACGAGAACGAGGATGATTTTACTGGGAGGGGGATGGGGGGTGGTTTGGGGGTGTACAGCCGTCCCACCGTCCCAAGGCCGGTAAACACGGGCGATTCTCACTCTTGCAACCGTCCCAGACCGTCCCAGCCGTCCCAAGGGAACGGGGGCGACGAGGGCACAGGCTAGCCCGGAACGATTCGTATTTTCCCGGCCAAAGGGGTTAATTGAGGTTGACCCCTCCGAAATCTATGGATTTGTGCCGGTGGTGATCACCGCGGTTGGATTTGCACAAAATGAATTACTTCTGCGATCTGTGTTTCGGTGTATTGCCCGATTGGCGTCGGCTGAAAGCTGAACTTAGCCTTACTCAGACGCAAGACCTCGTCCACCGCCAAGTCACAGCCGCGCCGGATGCAGGTGGTCGCATGTGTACTCAAGTCCACCGCCATTTCTCTTCGGTCAAGCACCGGCCGCAGGTCGGGTATGATCCAATGCTGATCGACATATTTGACGAGGTCGATGACTTCCTTAATCCGTTCCCCGTGGGCATCCCGGAGCATGGTGGCGAATTGTTTGCGGGCATCTCCATCACCCAGTTTGGCGAGGCTAGACGTGAACGCGTCCTGGACTTCTGCCGGGAGCGTCCGACTTTGGAGTTGCCGCAGCGAGGCGATGGTGTTGGTAGTGTTGAGGCGGCCAAGGACTAATGGAATCTGCTTGCGAACGTACAGGTCGCGGCTGTGGTTCCAGATTTCCAGCAATTTGGTCTCGCGTCCCGCGGGCAGACGCTCATGGAGGCCGTTGACGGCTCCAGCGCGAACCTGCTCATTCGCATCACCAAGGGCTGAGATCAAGAGATCAGGCGCGGCCGCCCCCCCTACAGCCACGATGCAGTCCACCGCCAGCGAACGAACGAGTTCGTCGCTGTGTTTCAAATCCTCACTGAGAACTGGCAGGGCGATGGCCCCCACCTGAGCTGCCGAATCCACGGCGGCCCAGTCGTGTTTGAGAATCATGGTTTGAAGTTCTGCAGCATTCATTTTCTTGGGCTCCTGGTTGGTTGCCGTCGTTTGCGGGTGGCCGGCCTGCTGCGGAAGTGCAGTCCTGGCCGCTAGGAGGGCACACGCAAGAATCGGCAGGTAACGGTGCGAAATCATTAATACTTTACGTTGTTGGCCGCTTTCACCCGGTCCCGTGCCTTCCGCGTGTCACTGTCGGTTGGGTGCGTACCGAACTGTTTGATAGTAATGAAGCAGCCTCGATGGCCCTGGCCGTTGACGGTGCCATAGCCGATGTCATCGAACCGAATGTTCGGGTTGCTGGGGGCGACAGAAGGCAAGAGGTTGTGTGGATGCATCAATTGTCGGCGGGCGAAGGTGTCCGACAGCCCGGGAGCGTTAACTCCACCGGCGTGGCGCAGCGACATAAAATGACCGAGTTCGTGGGCCAAATCGTTCCCCAGTTCCTGCACGAGGTCAGCTCCGGTCGACGGCCGGGTGAAGGTCACATTACCGGCGGCATCGGCAAGACCGTCCGCCGCGACGACCACTCCGGGATTGGTCGAATTCTCGGTGGCCATGGTGTCCCGTGTAAGTCCGATGCCCAGAGCGCTGTCCATAAAGCGAACGAAGTAAACGTTGCAGGTGTTGTTAACGCGGTCTTTGGCCAGAATACTGGCGACCGAACTGACGCCCCCCAATGGCACACGCACGACACCGTCGTCCTGAGCAAAACCAAAATACTCGGTGGTTATAGTGGCCCCGATATTGAAACGGATGCCAGCAGGCTTCCAGACGGCTGAAACCACCTGGAAGAGCCGGGCCACATCGACGTTAGGAATCTGGCCGGTTCCCGGCGGTCCGGCAGCGCTGTGAATTCGGCAGAGATGTGGAGTTACGTTCAGGGTAAGAGGGCTAAACACGTGCGGTTCGAGCTCGGCAAGAACAGGACCTATAGGGGAGCCGAGGCGGACTTCGACCTTTTGACCTGTGGTGGTGTCCGCAATCGCCTTGATGCGAAGCAGGCCGTCCGGAAGCAAGGGGCCCTTGGCCGGGGAGACAAGCTGCAGTTGGGGGGCACTACTCTGGCCGAGCGTCACGTGCAGAGGCGCGGAGCCGTCAATGTCCTCAGCCACCACCTTGATCGTCACCTCGTCGCCTACAGTGATGCCGACCATTGCACCGCGAGTGTCGGTCGGGTTGAAACCGGTTGGCCGGGGCATTTCGAAGCCACGGTCATCCAAATCCGGGCTGTTGGCGACGGGAGCGCCGCTGACTGCCCGAGCGAAGCGGAGGGGCACCACAAACTGCGTGGTGTTTTGAACATGGAGTCGAACAGCCATGGCTTAAGCTCCGGCTTGATTGGTGAGTGCGGTTTGGGTCGGCGCGGTAACCACGCCTTCGAATTTGATGGCATTGTCGGCCTGAAAATTGAGGATTGAACGGTCGGTGCGGACGTTCATAGCCCCATCCACTCCGTTCTGATCGGCTCCCGTCGGCCCAAGTTGATAGCCCAACAGGCGAAGCCGCCGCTGTTGACCTAAAAGCGTAGAAACGTCCTCCGCCGCATCTCCACGAAGAGTAATCGTATATTCAGCCACCGCAGCGCCTGCGGACATCAGTTGCAGCGTCGCCTTCCCGCCGGTGATTTGCACCTGGATCTTCCCGTCCTCTCCGGTGCGCCCGATTTGAACGACCACCCCGCCCGCCACGACCTGGAAGTCCAAATCCTTGATACCGCGCTTATCAGTCCCGGGCTTCCCAGGTGATTTTTGGAAGACGATCTCAACCGTTTGAGAGTTAAGAGTATTGTGCGCATTTGACCCTCGCATGAGCCTGGAGACAAAATTGAAAAGATCATCCAGGTTCATTGTCCGAATACCTCTTTCAATTTATTTCGGGTCGCGTCGTCCGCCTGGCCAGTCACCTTTAGGCCGTGGTCCGCTTGAAATCTCTTGAGCGCGCCCTCCGAGTTTTCCTCAGGCGCATAACCCAAATTTCGGAGGCGCTCGGCGACACCGTCGTCGCTATCCAACGGATCCACTGTGCCAAAGTGAAAGACGAAAACCTCCTTAGGGTCCTTCTTACCAATGATCAACTTACCCTCCTTCGCATCGGGTGGGAGCGGTTTTTCGAGAAAACCGTTTCCGTCCGTCGTGCCTTCCAGCGAGATGCCATCGATGATGAGTCGATATTTTTCGTTCTTTCGCGGCTGATTATTCTTCAGGAGACGCAGTTTCAGTTTGGCTGGCACTCCTTTTTTCTTGAACCGGTGCTCCTGCTCGGTCGGCTTGGACAGCTCTTTGAGTTGCTTATCTGGTATCACGACAATATCCCCTGGCAGGAGCACATTTGGGTCTTTCCGCTTTTGCTTCAGCTCGGCGTTGCCCGGATGGTTCCAAATGGTATCGGGGAAGAAGCCCTGCTCGTAAGCGATGCTGGAGATGCAGTCGCCTGGTTTGGCTTTATAATTCAGGGGCATCAGGCCTCCTTCCAGGCATCCTTGTCGAGGTCTGGAAAGGTGACCTTGCACGTGCCAGGTTCGATCCCTTCCACCCGGGCGGACCCTTTCTCATCCAGGGTGCCTTCAGCGACCGTTTCTCCATCAGTCAATGTGATGCGGTAATTCTCTCCTGGTACGGGCTTATTTTCTTCGTCGAGCATTTGAATTGCGATCCAGCTTTTCTTTTTCGCTTTTTCCTCTTTAGTTTCTGGAGGCTTGTAAGGCTTGACCTTGACCGAGCCGTACTTGCCGGTCTGCGTTTGCCTTTGCTCGGCCTTGACCTTATCGACCTCACCCGGGTCGGCCTTGTCGGCCTCCTTGGCGGTATTGGGGTCAGCCGGCGTGACCGGTGAACCTGCTTTACCACTCTTAGGGCTGGGCATACTGTAAGCTGAAAGATTCGGGAGGTTTTGGCAAGGCCGGAACGGTTGCGTGTCACATGCCGGACACGCCGACGCGCTTCCGCGAAAGCAGCACCCGAGAATTGAGCATAATGCTCGAAGGAACAAGAACAGAGCTTGCGGGAACTCGGAATTAAACCAAAATCACCCACTGATTCTGCTAGACGCCGCGAATGATATGCAAAGCATCATGAGCCACTGGAAATCAGGCGGTGCGGCTGCTGCTGCATCCGCCTCGGGAAGCGCCTCCTCCGGCGGTGGAGTCAACGCGTAGCATGGGAGCGCCTGGAAAAATGGATGCCCTGTACATTTTCAAGCATTCCGCCAATGACGATTTCGAGATTCGTTATTCGTTGAGGAGCGTCGAGCAATATGCGCCGTACATCAAAAAAGTCTGGATCTATGGCGACAAACCGAATTTCATTTCGGACGAAACGTCCCTGATAGAGCACGTTCCGCATGAGGCGACGTCACGGATGTTGGGCGTAAAAACCCCGGTGACAAATTTCTTTTTGCTGCTTTTGCTATCCTCGTTAATCCCTGATTTATCCTTCGAGTATCTCTTCTTCTGCGACGATTTCTATTTCCTCAAAAACCACCCCGTCGAAGAAGCTCGGAAAGACCGTTACCTCCAAGACCTGTCTCTGACAACGGTCCGCGGACGCGGGCTTTGGCGGGATGCGCTCTGGCGCACCCATGATTTGCTTATTCGTCTTGGATACACAGCTTATAACTTTGAAACCCATACTCCCGCATACCTGACGCGAAAACGGGTCATGGCGGCCTACTGTGATTTTAAGGATTTTGTGACTGAAGATCGCTTTTATGGGTTGCTCGGCCTGACCGCCATCTTGAACCATGCCTATAAACTGGAAAAGATGAGCCTGACCAAATTGAGCGACGAAAACAGCCGGTGTGGGTTCTGGGGAAAACCTCCTTCGTACGAAAAGGTGGTTCAGCAAGCCGAAGACAAAACGTTCTTTAATTTTGACGATCCGGCGTTTGGAGAGAGCATCCGAAAATTCCTAATGGAGCGATTTCCCGAACGCTCGCGCTACGAAAAAGAGTGACCGTTATCCCACAGACCTGTTTTACCCATACCGAATAGTGGTCGCAGTCGTCGGATTTGAGAGCAAGGGCGAGTCGTCGCATTTTACGAGGGCGGTATTTGGTTTTATTTTCGTCAATGGTCTCCTCACGGTCATGGCGGAATATTGGAAGAGGTGTCAAACGACGGGATTGCATTATTAGTCGCCCGTTTCAGCATCTTTTTCTGCTGATCATCTGTCTGGATGATGTCGTACCAGCCGGGGCCGGTCCACCAGGTGGCGGGTGGTGGTTCTTTTGGTTTAGAGCCTACGAAGTTGGTCCGGTAGTCGTTATTGTAACCACCGACTGAGCCATTAATTTTGTGACCGCTCAGCGCCTGGGCGACCGTTCCGACCAGCGTAGAGCCGCTGTTGCAGCAAAGAAAGTCAATTTCAACAGGGCTGGTTGATAGGCTGAGATGAGCAGCGAGTTGGTCAATTAGACCCTTGCTTGCCGTGCCATCGGGTGAGTCAGGGTTCATGGGGCTATGCACGGCGCCCGGGTTCAACAACACACCGTCGCTATTGACGGTTTTGAAGTTATCCGTGCCATCGGGAGCACCATCAAAAAAGAAGACGTCCGCGTTACCGTGGCCGACGAAGTAAACTTTGGCGATGGGCAGATTGGCGGGAAGGGCCCTGATTGTGTTGGTAGCGTCGCTTGCGGTGGCTACGCCGAAAACGTAACTGGGAGAGGAGGCCAATAAGGTGGCGCGCTTTTTAAAAGCATCACTAACGCTCATAGAATTACCCGTGGCTTGACGGGTATCGCCCGTGGTATAGAAGGCAATCGTAACAGGAGGTGGGGTGGCTCCCAGTGCATTAGTCGTCGGTCCGCTCACTGCCCACCCCCCCTAGCCACTTGGCACTCGCTGGCATTGCCGCTGCCGGAGCCGCTGCCACTGCCAGAACCACTGCCACTGCCAGAACCACTGCCACTGCCAGAACCACTGCCACTGCCAGAACCACTGCCACTGCCAGAACCACTGCCACTGCCAGAACCACTGCCGCTGCCAGAGCCGCTGCCGCTGCCAGAGCCGCTGCCACTGCCAGAGCCGCTGCCACTGCCAGAGCCGCTGCCTGAGGAAGGCGGGGGAACTAACCAAGGCGCTGACAAGGTGCTGCCGTCAGAACCGCTGCCGGAGCCACTACCCGAGCCGCTGTCAGAGCCGCTGCCAGAGCCGCAGGCAGAACCGGTGCCAGAGCCGCTGTCGCTGCCGCTACTTGTACCTGAGCTGCGGAGGTAATATATCATTATGCCGTCTTTTGATTCAGTGGCCGTGTAGCTCCTGCAACTTCTGCCGCGTGGCATCGTCGGCATCGCCCGTCACCGGCAGGCCCTGTTTCGTCTGGAACTTACTAATGGCCTGTTTGGTGGCCGCATCGAGACTCTCGTCAAACGGGCCTTTGTAAAACCCAAGATTGGCCAATCTCGCCTTGAGGCCGCTAACCTCGGAAATGGGATTGAGATTGCCCAACTGCAATATCATGACCTGGCTTTTGGGGTTGGCCGGAATCGGCTTGCCGGTCTTGTCCACCAGTTCAGGCGCTGCGAAGGTGAGCTTACCTGTCTTGGCGTGAGGCGGTATGCTTTCTGTTATCACGCCGTCGGCGTCGGTCTTCCCTTGGCGCGAGCTGCCATCAATGACAACGATGTAGTCGAGGTTGGGGCGTGGTTTATGGTCGTAGTCGAGCAGTTTGATGTGCAACTTTTCCGGGACGCCCTTGAGCATGAACTTGTGCGTCGTTTCCGTGGCGCCGGGTTCATTCCTGACGGTCAAGTCGGGAATGTGGACGACGTCGCCGGTCATCAGTACATTGGGGTTCTTGCGCTTGGCTTTGAGCGCGGCGTTGGACGGATCGTTCCAAAGGGTTTGCCAAAAGAAACCTTTCACATAGGCGATGCTGCTGATGCAGTCGCCTGGTTCGACTGAGTAGTCTTCGGCCATGAACGGTAAAGTTCTGTGCTCTCAGGCCTTCTTCCAAGCCTCCGTATCCCGTTGCGGAAAAGTGATTTGGCACGTGCCCGGGTCGATGCCGTCGATCCGGGCAAAACCTTTTTCGTCGAGCGTGCCCGAGGCGACGGTTTCGCCGTCAGGAAGGGTGATGCTATATGGTTCGCCTGGCACGGGTTCGTTTTCCTCATCCACGAGTTTGATTTCGATCCAGCTTTTCTTCGTCTTATCCTCGTCAGTCCCGGGCGGTTTGTATGGTTGGACCTTGACGGAACCATATTTTCCGGATTGTGTCTGGCGTTGCTCGGCCTTGATTTGTTCGACCTCGCCAGGGTCGGCCTTGTCGGCTTCATTGGCGTCGGCCGGGTCGGCGGGGGTGACGGCGGTGCCGGCTTTTCCGTCTTTTGGCGAGGGCATCGATTAGTTGATAGTTGAGAGTGGATTGTTGATGGCGGTTAGCGGAAGCGCCGCACATTGTCGCGCTTCCCCAAAGGCGCAGAGGGCACTGCACACTGGATTGCCAGAGGTCCGCATCAGTTGATCATTACCACACCGCCTTTGAGTGTGAGCTGGCCATCCCCTTTTACTGTAGTCATGGGGCTCTTGAGTTCGGCGGTGGCGGAGGATTGCATGGCTAGCGGCGCATCGGCCTTCAGGTCCATCGTGCCGCTGGACTCCACTTTAACTGTTCCATCCGTCTTTAATGCAATGCCGTCGGCGGCGATGGCGATCGAGGAGCCTCCGACCTTGATGGTGACGTTGGTCATTCCTTCGATGACGACATTGTCCCCTTTCAAGTAGTAGTCGCTGGTGGTCTGCTCGGAATGATTAGCCTTGAAGACCTCGATGACGTCGCCACTGACCGTGAGGGAGAGGCTGCCTCCGACGGCTTTGGCTTCCTTGCCCACGACATTGAGGTGCCGATCTTTGCCAATCTTCTCCATGTGGTCAGCATCGACGGTTTCACTGCGATTATTTTTGACGTGCTCGATTTGGTCCTTGGTCACAACTAAATGGCGGTCATTTTCGATCGTCTCAAAGGCATCATTTTTGATCCGGATATCGAGGTTTTTCTCGCCGTGCATGAAGATTTGCTCCTCGCCCTTCTTGTCTTCGAAGCGGAGTTCGTTAAAACCCTGACCGCCTTTGCTGGAGTTGGATTTATGGGTCGATACGGTCTTGAAATCCGGCAGCTTGTAAGGCGGCGTGGCCGTGGCGTTATAGACCCGGCCGGTGATGATCGGGCGGTCGGGGTCACCTTCGAGGAATTCAACAATTACCTCCTGGCCTATTCGAGGAAGGTTGATCGCTCCCCAACTCTTGCCGGCAGCGGCGTGGGAAACGCGCACAAAACAAGAAGAATTCTCGTCCACTTTGCCATACCGATCCCAGTGGAACTGGACCTTCACCCGGCCGAACTCGTCGGTATCAATCTCCTCACCCTTTTTGCCCACAACTATCGCGGTCTGCGGGCCCTGAATGACCGGCTTGGGTGTGAGGCGCGCGGGCCGAAACGGCTCGCTGGCAGGGCGGGAGGTAAAGCTGCAATCGTAAAACTCCCTACTTTGCGAAGCGGCGCCGGATTCGAACTCGCTGGTGCCGGCTTGATATGACGCGGCGATCACAAGGTAATCCCGATTCTGGTCGGTACGGGGATGGCTTTTGAGGGTGAATTTAGACCCCGTAGCGATGCCGCGCGAGGTCGCGCGCCCGCGCAGGAGCTCGTGCTGCGACTGCAGTTCCTGGATGCGGATTTTGGCGTACGCGTCACCTTCAGGACGCTTTTCGAACTCGCCAGGGTAATCAAACATCTCAAAGCCGGAGGCGGCGTGTTGGCGCGAGATGTTCGCACTGCCGAGGATGGGAGAGCCGGGGGTGGTAAAATTAAAATCGCCCACCACGTAGGCTCCGGGCTGGACTTCCTGCTCAATGACCCAGTCAGAAATGCTCTCCTCGGTCTGTTCGCCCTGAACGCGAGGGCGGTAATTGATATCTTCGTAGTCCGGGAAAGGCGAATGGGCTGAATCGGAATCGGCCAGCACGAGGGTATGCTTGCCGTTTTCATGCTGAAAAAAGTAGTAAATCCCTTCCTGCTCCATCAGCCGGCTGACAAAGTTGAAGTCGGTTTCACGATACTGCACGCAGTATTCCCACTCATCGTACGTGCCGGAGAGACTGGGTTTGTAGTCGTTAAACCCCTGCGCCTTGAACACCTCCTCGATGATATCCGGCACCTTTTTCTTCTGGAAGATCCGGCAGTCGGCGGTGCGGGTCAGAAACCAAAGCCAGGGAACGAGTGTGGCACGATAGTGAGCATAATTTCGCTGCTGTTCTGTCTGCACAAACCGGCTGATGAAGCCATTAAAATACCGCGTCTTCTTTTCGGGAAGTTCAAGACGGATGGTAGCGTTCGTGCCGACGACCTCGTCGAACTTTATAGCGGGGTCCTCGCTGCCCAACTCGACCTCGATCTGAAACAGCCGGCCCAGTTGTTCCGTCAGAGAGAATCGCTCCAGGACCAGCTTGTCGTCTTCCAGGACGGTGCCGATGGCCAGCAGCCGGCTCTTTTGTGTTACGGGCATGGTGCTTGGGGTGTCAGATTATTATAGATTTTCGTCACGCCTTAATCAAATGCGAACGCAAAATTCCCATCCTTCACTCCCGCGTGCACCCGTTTGACCTCAGAGCCGGCGGCCAGGCGGGAAAGCAACTCGCGGCCTATTTCCGGGAGCATGGTGTTGGTGATCAGGGCATCCACCATGCGCGCGCCACGTTCGAGCTCGGTACAGCGCTGGCCAATCAATTCAGGCACGCTGTCGTCGAAGCTGAATGGCACCTTGTGGTTTTCTTTAATTCGCTTTTCGACGCGGGAGAGGTTCAATTTGATTATCCGCTGGAGCACTTCCTTGCTGATCGGATAGAACGGAACCACCAGAAGCCGGTTCAAAAGCGCGTCGGGAAAGACTTTGGTAAGCGGACCCCGCATCGCCTTTTCCAACCCTTCGGCACTAGGCATCAATTCCGGGTCCTTGCACATGCTAATGATGACGTCCTGGGCGGCGTTGCTCGTCAGAATGATGATCGTATTCTTGAAGTCGATGTAGCGCCCCTCGGCATCTTCCATCCAGCCCTTGTCGAAGACCTGGAAGAAAATCTCGTGCACGTCCGTGTGAGCTTTCTCCACCTCGTCCAGGAGCACGACGCTGTACGGCCGGCGGCGGACCGCTTCGGTCAGGACTCCGCCCTCCCCGTAACCGACGTACCCTGGTGGTGAGCCTTTGAGCGTGCTGACGGTGTGGGCCTCCTGGAACTCGCTCATATTGATGGCGATAAGGTTTTGCTCGCCGCCATAAAGGGCCTCAGCGAGTGTGAGGGCTGTCTCGGTCTTGCCGGTGCCGCTGGGGCCCACCAGCATGAAGACTCCGATGGGGCGGTTGGGGTTGTCGAGCCTCGCCCGGCTGGTCTGGACGCGGCGGGCAATCATTTCGAGGGCATAGCGCTGGCCGATGACGCGGCGCTCGAGGATATCGGCCAAACTCAGCACCTGTTGGATTTCGTTCTTGACCATCCGACCGACCGGGATTCCCGTCCAATCCGCAACCACGCTGGCAATCGCGTTGGCATCGACACTGGGAAAGATCAACGGAGATTCCCCTTGGAACTGCTTCAGCTTTTCCTGGAGGCTCTTCAATTCACCGAGCACCTTGTCGCGCTCCTTGGCGGTTAACTGACCGTTGCCGCCAGGCTGGGGCGAGGGAGTCGTAGCAGCGGCGGCAGTCGGATTCTTCAGGGCGTCGTCGGGGCCTATGCCGGCCGCGCGGAGCTTGGAGCGCAGATCCAGGATTTTGGCCACTAACTGCTTTTCTTCATTCCAATGTGCCTCGAGTCCGCCGAGAGCCTCCTTCTCCTCAGCAAGACTGGTGGTAATTTCGGCCAGCCGGCCCTGGTGGTCGAGGCCGGTGGCATTTTCCCGGCCGAGGATCTCGGATTCGGTCTGGAGCGCCTGCATCCGGCGCCGGCAGTCATCCACCTCCGGGGGAACCGCGTGCTGGCTAACCGCCACCCGGGCGGCGGCCGTGTCAATCAGGCTGACCGCTTTATCAGGCAACTGGCGGCCGGCGATATAGCGATGCGACAACTTGACGGCATGTTCAATAGCTTCATCCAGGACCTGCACCTTGTGATGCTTCTCGAAAGGGACCATAACCGCCCGCAGCATCCGGATGCATTTGGCCTCGTCAGGCTCCTCAACCTTGACGACCTGAAACCGGCGGGTAAGCGCGGGGTCCTTCTCGATATGGCGCTTATACTCGTCCCACGTCGTGGCGCCAATGGTTCGCAGTGTTCCGCGGGCGAGGGCGGGTTTCAGGAGGTTGGCGGCGTCGCTCGCACCGCTGCCGCCGGCGCCCATTAGCGTGTGCGCCTCATCGAGGAACAGGATAATCGGCTTCGGGGATGCCTGCACCTCATCGATGACGCCGCGCAAACGTTGTTCGAATTCCCCTTTCATGCTGGCGCCCGCCTGAAGCAAACCAACATCCAGGGAGCGCACGCTCACGTCCCGGAGGGCCGGAGGCACATCGCCGGCCAGGATGCGATGAACGAAACCCTCGACGACAGCGGTCTTACCCACCCCGGCTTCACCGGTAAGGATTGGATTGTTTTGCCTCCGCCGCATGAGGATATCGACGCATTGGCGGATTTCGTCGTCGCGGCCCACTATGGGGTCGATTTCACCCTTACGTGCTTTCTCGGTCAGGTCAGTGGTGAACCGTTTGAGGGCTTCCTGTTTGCCCATTTCGGCGGGGGCGATTGCGCCACTGGTTTCACCCGGGGCCGCACCTGCGCTGAGGCCGGAGCCGTCGCTGGCGCGCAGGGCGTCCTCGGGTGAGCCGGCGACGATCTTCGCGAAATTATCCGTGAGGGCTTCCAGCTTGATTTTGGCAAGCTCTTTGGAGAGCGCGAGAAACTTGTGACGCAGGTCGCTATTGAGAAAGCCGACGACGAGATGGCCGGTGCGCACCTGGGACTCGCCGAACAAGAGCGTGCCGAAAACCCACGCGCGTTCGATGACGCTCGGAATATCTGGCGAGAAATCCGAGATCGCCGTAGCGCCGCGTGGCAGCTTGTCCAGCGCGGCGATCAGATCGGCGGCCAGACGCGAGCCGTCCAGTTCAAAGTGGCGCAGGATGCGATGGATGTCGGTATCCTGGTTTTGCAGCAATTGATGCAGCCAATGGACGGTTTCCACGTAAGGGTTGCCGCGCATTTTGCAAAAGATCGTGGCTCCCTCAATCGATTTGTAGCCAATCGAGTTCAATTTGCCGAAGAGCGTAGTCCGCTTTATGTCAGCCATGGTGGTGTGTGGTTCTTACGCAATTATAATTGATAGTCCAACAAACTCCAATCAATTCTCCGGAGGATTCAGCACCAGATCTTCCGCATCCCGGACAAACGGCTGGGATTTCAGCCACGTGGTCCACCCTACCCGGCCCGCCATGCCCAACCGGATTTCCGGCACCTCGGCGGCCTTAAGAACAAATTGGGCGTCCCAAAAGAAGTGCTCGCCGCAGTAGTTGAGCACCCAATACTTGAGGCGTTGGAACGCGACTCCGTGAGGCAGGAGGCGCTCATAATCGCAGAGCTTCATGGGCCCGAGACGGATGCGGAAGTTCAAGTGGCACTCAAGAAAGCGCGAGCCCATGATAGCCGTCGTACCCAGCGAGCCGGTGGTGGGGGAATCTCCCAGCTTACAAACGCTGTCGGCAGGCAAACTCATCCAACGGCCCACGAACGTATGAATCTGCGTCGGGATCTCAAAATACTCCTTCAAGATCGCCTCGAGGCCCTCGGCGTTGCGCGTTTGGCACGACAACCGGCCGGCAAAGTAGAGCTTGGCCCAGTCCTGGACGGCATCACGGTTTCGTAGGGCCTCGGTCCCAATTCCCAGAAAACTGCCGAGGAAAAAGCCAAAGCGCTCGCTCCCGCTGCGATCCAGGTCCACGGCCTTTTGGTTGGCCGCCCAGGCCCTGTAAAAAAAGGAAACCAGGCGATGATTAAAGATGTTGAGGAACGCCGCGAAGGTGCGATCGCCGTGGTGTAGAATACGTTCGTGGGCGTACTCTGTCAGGTGCGGCGGGAGCGGCGCATTCGGACCTAGCAGCCCGAAGAAGCGGACATAGAGCCTGGGGCAAGGATCTTCAGCCCGTTGCTGCAGGCTTTCCAGGGTGGAGGGAGAAAATGCCAGCGACGGATTCTGGCAAAAGCGCACAGGGTCCTGCGCCGGAGATAGTGAGCAGCCCATCCGCGGCAAGTCGGGCCGGCTGTTCTCGAGCAGCCGCACGGCCCGGAAGAAGTCGAAGCCGAAGGCGTTGCGGGCGAGTTCTTCGATCAAATGATTTGGCGCCTGCCCATCTGTGCCGGCCATCGCATGATCTCCCCGCGTTGTTGGGTTTTGATTACCGTTTCGGTGAACGAGTTTAGTGAAACATATTTGGCGAAAAACTGCTCCAGAACCGCCCCGAGGATGAAAACACCGGTTCCTTCAAAAGCATTTTCGTCGAGCGTCAACGTAATTTCGAGACCCCGCGCAAAAGTGATCGGACCGGCGATGGGAACCCGGCGGATAATGGGGCGGGACTGCGTTTTCAGCAACCCCTCGACTTGGCGGACGGTCTGGCGGTCGCTGACATCGGCGTAGAGCCGCAGGATTTCGCGCAAGCCGGCTGCGCCCTCCTCGTTGTTGGAATCGAATAGGGAGAGGTAGTTGAGGGAGAGGTGGCTGATGAGCCGCCAGGAAAAACGCCCCTCCGCTTGTGAGGGCCGGGGGAGAGTCGGCCCGCTCAGGCAGCGGATTGAGGTAATGGGCGCATTCTCATCCATGGTAAAATCCGTGCGCCCTACGCCCGTCGCCATTTGAATCGGCAAGTGCCGGTTCGTGCACAGGGCTTTGATTCCCAGTTGCCGCAAATCCGTCCGATAGGGCGCTGACGCGGCGTCCACCAGGGATAGGTACACTTCGGTTCCGGCGTACGAAGAGCGCCTGCCGAACTGCTTTTCTTTGGCGGTCAAAACGCGGGGCACGCGGTTGATCGTATAGAACGCGGCGCTGCCGCTATCGGTGTCTTTGGCCAGGTAAAAGGGTCGGAACTCCTGTTCCTGCCCGGGCTCCGCCCCGTAGCCCGTGACGGATTGAATTTCAAAGAGTTCGAAGTCCAGCGGCCGGTTGTGGTCAGGGACGACGTGGAATTCGGAAAAGCGGTCCGAGAGGGCGATGCGATCCAGGGACTTGGAAAAGAGGTTGATGGCGGGCGTGCAAAAGAGCTCGAAACATGAAGCGTTGAGACGATTTTCGAGCCGCGTGTCCACCGCATCGAACGGGATGATCAAATCCAACTGCTGGCCCGTGCATCGTTTGAGGACGTCGCCGAACCCCGAAAAGCCAACGAAGAGAAACCGTTGGGGGAAGGCAAAGTACTCGCGAAGCAAACGGTAACCTTCGAAACTCCGCGGGCTGGGCGGCAGCATGGCCTCGTTTTCAGCAAAGCCGACGCGGCGAATGCACTCGCGGGGCAGCAGGGCCAGCGTCTTGCCGCGTTCGGCTGGCGCTTGAAGGGCAAGCCCCATGCCCCGGGCAAAGATCTGTTCATAGACCATCGCCGGGAACTCGTCAGCGCCGCGCAGGAAAAATGCCAGCGGGTCGAGCGCGATTCCTGCGAACGGCACGGGGATCGTCGCTTCCAGGCGGAGCCGGAGCGCAGCCTTGCACGCAAGCTCGCGCGGCAGGTTCAGCTCGGCGAGATCGCGCGTAAAATATCGAGCCTCGGCGATCCGGACGGGAAGGAGCCGCACCTGGTGGGCGGTTTGGAAGGTGCAGGTAGTGCGTTCGCCCTTGCCCAGGCTGCTTCGCAACAAGGTCCCTCGCGGGATCGGGACGCCAGCCGCCAGGGCCGATTCATTCGGCTCCGGGTCGAACCGGACGACGGCCATTGACGGGACTGGAGAGAGGTAATGAGGATAAACCGTCTCAAACAACGACTGCGTGAAGCGGGGAAACTCTGCGTCGAATTTCAGGTGAATTCGCGCTGCCAGCCAGGCAAACCCTTCGAGCAAGCGCTCCACGTACGGGTCCGGACAAACCTCTTTTGCCTCTTTGTCCAGGGCAAGCCGGCCGGCAATTTTAGGGAACTCGTTGGCGAACTCGCCCGCCATTTCGCGAAGGTGGCGCAACTCCGTGTTGTAGTGCTCGAGGAGACGTTCATCCATTAGTACTGTCCCCCAGCATGCATTGGCCGGTTTCAATATCGATCGTGGTCTTGAGGACCAGTTGCTCGGGGATCGGCTCAGCCCACAGTTCGGCACGCAGTTCGAACGCAATCAGGTGACGGTCCTGGGAGGCCTTGATGACCGTCGTGTGCCGCATTATCCGCGGTTCAAAAGTCGCCAAAGCCTCGCTCAATTCGGATTCCAGAGAATCCATATCCGGAGCGATCAAGCCACAAAGCTGCCGGGTGCCGAAATTGATGACCGAACGTCTCGCCTCGGGGTAATCTGACAGCCGGAGCTCCTTTTTCCCTTCGACCGGGAGGTGAGCGCCGGCATTGAACAACCACTGCAGGTCACGGAGGACGCCGTCCTTGTAGCGCTGAAGCGAGAGAACGCGCTGATTGCGGCTTTCCTCCGGGTTCTTCGGGTCATCGTCGCGCAGCCGGTCGAGCAGGCAGGGCAGGAATCTCTGGTCGCGGTTCAGTTCAGCCATGGGGGCAAAAGGGCTCGTGGCCTGGGCAGTTCATTCTTCAGCCGGGAGTGGTTGCAGTTCGAGGCTGCCGCACTCCAGCAGCGGGATGTCCTCCGCGTCAGTGGCCAGGACGCGCTGACCCAACCCCAGATTGAGCCCCTCGCCCGGCGCATTCCATTCGGTTTTGCGGGCCAGACGCAAGGCATCATCGGTAGTGGCCTCCGTGCCTGAGTAGCGGCAGGGGATGTGACCGGAAGCCTCGCCGCCATTGGCCCAGATGAACTGAACAGGAGCCCAGACCAGGTCACGCAAATCGCTAGGCTTTGGGACAAAGAGTTTCTTAATCCGGCAGAAGGGGATCCAGTAGTACTTGCCCTCAACAATGGCCTCGAGGATGGGTCCCAGCCGGGAGTCGGCGTCGGCAATCCATTCGAAGGGGGTGCCGTTGCGGGAGCCGGCAGTTGCCGGGGCGGCCTCAAAGGCCTTTTCACGGAGAGCCGCCGCGGCGGGGACCTGGCCCTCGGCCAACAACTCGTTAGCCTGGACAAGCATGCCCATCCATTCCATGGGTTTGCCAAACATTAGCGGAGTGCGTTTTCCGGCGAAGACCTCGCGCCGTAGCATCTCACAAGCCAGTACCGGTTGAAAGATCTGTGCCAGCATCATGGTTTCGGCGCTCAAGCTGGACAACACCTGCAATTGGTTGAGGGCTTTCTCCCACTGGCCCAGCACGCAGTTGACCTGGAACAGGAAGATGCGCAGACGCTGGTCATCTGGCTTGGCGCGGACCTCTTGCTGGAGCGCCGTCAAGCCCTCTTTGAGTTGGCCGTTCTTGATAAGTTGTTCAGCGTTCATTCAGAGCATGCAAAACCCAGCTCGGCTCCCACAATAGCGGCGCCTCAGGCGGTGTTCAGGGACAGGTCCCACGAACAGGTGAAGTTTCCCCCCGCGAGCGGGGTAAACGCGAACTCCAGCTTGGTGAATTTGAGCGTCACACGGTCCAGCGGCAGATCGGCACCAGAGCTGCCTTCGATGTCGAACGAGCTGATCACGACGTTGCTGAGGGTGACCGTGAGGTACTTGTGCCGGGTGTTGCCGCGGTCCTGTTCGCAAGTGAGGATCGCCGATTTCAGGCGCTTTGCGGCGGCGCAGTGGAGGAGCAACTGCGAGCTGGCCGCCCCTGTCACGGCTGTGAACTGGAGGTCCCGCATGCTGACACTGCCGCCGCTCTTGCGGGCCTCCGAAGGGAAAACGCTTTGCGTCTGCCCCCAGGACCAGGATACAATCTCGATCTCATTCTCGTGGCTCTTTGGCCGGGCGTCACCTTTGATCTCCTGGATCTTTAGAAAGAAGTGAGGAGCCTGCATATGACCCGCCGGTGCTAGGTTGGATCCGCTCATGAGGCGTGCTTAACGTCTTGTATCACCGCATCCGTAGGATTCGCCATTTTCAGCAACCCCCGGCTTCTTCGCTGGGTCCGGTTAGGTTCAGCTTAGTCTGGCAGGGGCTTTTTCGCCGCCTGCCATGAAATCTCACCCGAAGCGATCCGGACTTCCTCTCCCTGCCAAGCGAGGCGGCGTTCCGCCTCGCTTGGCAAAGGAGAGAATATAACTGTTGCGAAGCCCGTGCCGCGGGCGGCTTTTAGGCGACCGGCGCCTCCCAATCATCCATAGCCGTTACTCCGCCGTCAACCCATGTCCATTCGATCTTCTGGTAGGTAAAGCCGATCAAGAACATGATAACGCCGTTGACGGTGGTAATACTCTCCAGGTTGCAGAGGTTGCCATTGGTGAGCTTTACGGTGTAAATGTGGGCGTGCCCAGTGCCAGCCGCCGTGGACCCTGAACCCTTGTGTACAGCAGACCAATACTTGAGTTCCCAGGTCTTAAGATTCTCATTAGCCACAAGGGCGTTGTAGAGCTTCGGTATCGCCTTATCCAGCCCGATGGAAATTTGGATCTGCCCATGCCGGCGCTTACCGGTCGGCAGGCCGCTCGCAGCGTCGCGAGGCGATATGATTCCGTGAAGCAGGCCGTAAACTCTGATCTTCTTTTCCTGGCCCTTTTCGGTTATTCCGCCGTCGATGTGACCTTGCTTCTCGGCCGTGATGTCGAGATACATCGCGGCTCCCCGGTTCGTGTCGATGGTGCCTTCCTGCGTTAGCCCAATCCCTGCTGGTATGTCGAGAATACCGACCGGGCCTTGTGGTCCTGGATACTCTTTCATTCGATGATATTTTCGTTTTGAGACAGTGCGTGCATCCCGCGCTGTCGGTTTACTCTGGTTTGCCTGGCACCGGCCGGTGGCGATGCAATCCCTCCGGCCGGACTGTTATGATAACTATCCCAGGCTACCCGCCCCGAGAGTAGTCGCTATTTTTACTTCCCGCCCTTCACCGACGGGAGCTTGCTTACCAACCGCAAGGAAACCGTCAGCCCTTCCAATTGGTAGTGGGGGCGTAGATAGAACTTCGAGGTGTAGTAGCCGGGATTCCCGGCGACTTCTTCCACCTTGACTTCCGCCGCAGCAAGCGGAAACCGCGCCTTGAGTTCCTCGCGAGCGTGCGGGTCCTCGGTCACGTACTGCCGAATCCATTTATTGAGCCACTCTTCCATGTCACCGCGTTCCTTGAACGAGCCGATCTTGTCGCGCACCATGCACTTCAAGTAGTGGGCAAATCGGCAGGTCGCGAACAGGTAGGGCAGCCGAGCCGCCAGGTTGGCATTGGCAGTGGCGTCCGCGTCGTCATAAACCGTGGGCTTCTGCAGCGACTGAGCCCCCATGAACACGGCATAATCCGTGTTCTTGTAGTGCGACAGAGGCATGAAGCCGTTCTTCGCGAGCTCGGCTTCCCGCCGATCGGTAATGGCAATCTCAGTGGGACACTTCATGTCCACACCACCATCGTCAGTGGGGAAGGTATGGCACGGCAGGCCTTCAAGCATGCCGCCGCTTTCGGTGCCGCGGATGTTGGCGCACCAGCCATAAAGTTTGAAGGAGCGCGTGATGTTGGTGCCCATGGCATAGGCCGAGTTGGCCCACACATATTTACTGTGATCCGCCCCCTCGACATCCTCTTCGAAGTCGAACTCGTCCACCGGGTTGCTCTTCGCGCCGTACGGCTGGCGCGCGAGGAAGCGCGGCATGGTGAGGCCCAGGTAGCGAGCATCTTCCGAATCGCGCAGCGAACGCCACGGAGCATATTCGGGCGTTTGGAAAATCTTGGTCAGGTCGCGAGGGTTGCTCAACTCCTGCCACGATTCCATGCCCAGTACTTTCGGCGAGGACGCGCTGATGAACGGAGCGTGCGCCGCCGCCGAGATCTGGGCCATGCCGGCAAGGATTTCCACATCTGGAGGCGATTGATCAAAGTAATAGTCGCCAATCAGGGTGCCGTAGGGCTGGCCGCCAGGGGTGCCGAACTCATCCTCATAGACCTTCTTGAAAAGCGGGCTCTGGTCCCAGCTCGTGCCCTTGAACTTCTTAATCGTGGCGGCGACTTCCTTTTTGGAAACGTTGATTACCCGGATCTTGAGCGTTTCATCCGTTTCCGTGTTGCTGACGAGATGATGCAGCCCGCGCCAGGTGCCCTCCAGGCTCTTAAAATCCTCGTGATGGATAATCTTGCTGATCTGTTCGGAGAGTTTCCTGTCCAGTTCCGCGATGATAGCTTCAATAGACTTGATCGCGTCGTCGGAGACGAGGGCCGAAGCGGAGAGAGCCTGCTGGGCCAGCGTTTGAACGGCTGCCTTTACGGCGGATTGTTTGGCGGAATCCTTCTGGACTTTGAACTCCTTTTGGAGCAGTGAATCGAATTCGGACGCCTCGGCGGTTGCGGCCGGGGCTCCGGCTTGTTGTTGGGCTTCTGGGCTCGCCATAATTTTTTCCTCGTTTTAAGTCGTGTTCTTTACTTGGGTGGGGCTTCCGGTGCCGCCGCCTGGGGTGTCGCGGCGAGGGACTTCATCAATTCAGGCTCGCTCAGGAGCTTGGCGATCAGGTTTTCCGCCCCGCTCTTACCATCCATATAAGTGAGCAGGTTGGCGAGCTCCGTCCTGGCCGTCAGCAGTTTGTTAAGGGCATCGACCTTACGGGCGACGGCCGCCGGCGAAAAGTCATCCATGCTCTCGAAGGTCATTTCCACCGCCAGGTTACCTTCTCCGGTTAGCGTGTTGGGAACGGTGAAAGCTACGCGCGGTTTGGACGCCTTCAGCCGGTCGTCAAAGTTGTCCACGTCGATTTCCAGGAACTTCCGGTCCGCCACCGGAGCCAGGGCCTCGGCAGGTTTGCCCGACAAATCGGCCATAACCCCCATGATAAACGGCAGTTCAACTTTCTTCTCGGCTCCGTAGAGCTCGACATCGTACTCGATGTGCACTCGTGGGGCCCGGTTACGGTTAATAAACTTTTGGCTGCTGGCTTTTGCCATAATGACTCCTATTTAATACAATGATCCATCGTGACGGTTTAACCGCTTGATTTACAACAATTGCGACTCGCGCATTTCTTGGGCTGATTACCCTTACACTGGTCCATCCTGCAAAGGATGTCAACTCAATTACTCCTCAACTTGCATTTTTTCCCGAACTCGCCAAAATCCCGCCCTTTCAGCCACCGGCGGGGGCTCCTTCCGCAGGTGCCGGCGACTGGCCTCCTTCAGGTTCTTTGCCGGTGATCTTCGCAATCTGTTCAAGCGCATCCGGCGAAAGGTCGTTAATGATGTCCATAAAATTCTTCTCCGCCAGACGCTGTGCCCGCCTCAGCAAGTAAGGCACTGGGCTGGACGGTTCCCGCCGGGCGTAGTACTGGCAAATCTTCTCAAGCATCCGGATAACGTCCTGCCGGGATTGAATCTCGCCGGAAATCGGCTTGCCGCCGGTGGCAGTCCCAGCGGCGGTGGTTTCGGAATCTTCCGGCGCTTCCGAAGAAGCCTGCCCACCAGGCAAACGTTGGGCCAAACGCTTCTGAACTTCTTTTATTTCATTTTTCAGGGGCCCAAGGTCGGCCGCTTTGCCCGCGCCTACCGTCTTCGTCAGGTTATCGTCCAATCGTCCGACTAAATCCACCGATTCTGAGATGTTTTGGGCGAGGGCCTGCATGTCCTCCGGTTTGGTGTCCTGGAAAGCCGCTTCGATTTGCGCCGCACTAGGCGGTGCCTGGCCATTCGGCCCCGGCGTCCCGGCCTGGCTCTGGAGGATGTCCGCCATGCTAAAGCGGCCCATCCTGACCGAGTTCGTCAAAGGGGCTTCGCGGAGCCGCTCGATTACTTTCAGCGGATCGCCGAACGTGCCGACTGGAGCCGCCAGGCTGGCGATGATGTTCACGCGCTGGGTCGGGTCGTTGTTGTCGGCGGGGTCCAGCAATGGATAGCAAGTTGCCCAGTGGGTTTCCACCAGGCCATTGAGCAAGGCCAGGCATTCCCTGAAGCCCGCAAAGCCGTCGGTTTTCAGCTCGGCCACGGCCAGCGCCGTCACGACGCGCAGGTCCTTGGAACGCTTCCACAGGTCCAGGCAGCGGTCCTTGAGTTCCTTCCAATTCGGGTCCTCGGCGGGCGAGAACTGGGTTTCAGGCTTGCCCCGCATCAGGGTCTCTAGCTCAAGAAAACCCTGGTCGTAGGATAGATCTTCCCCGCATGGCTTTTCGCCTGAAATGGGTTTAAGAAGTTCTTCGGCGCTAATCATAGCGGTTATGGTTGGGTTGACGGATGAGGGTGCCGCAAGCCCGCGGCTTGCCCAGTGAAGTTTCTGGCGGTGACAGTGTTTACGGTTGCCATAAGGCTATGCACCGGAATCCCGCGTCGGCCGAGCGGTCCTGAGCGGCTAAACGCCGTGGGGTGGTTCGTTCCAACGGCCGCCATTGACCCGCCTTTTCCGTGATCAGTTTGCGGTTGTCGAATGCAGTTCCCTTCAAAATGCGGTCCGGGGCGGTGGATTCATCGGCGCAGAATTCCCACACGTTTCCCAGCACGTCGCAAAGGCCGTATTGGTTAGCAGGTAAGCTGCCGACCGCCGCCGGCGACTTTTGGAGGACGGTTCGGCTGGTCACCGCATCGTCGAACTTGGCGTCGCCCAGGAAGAATTCCCACTGCGCCTCCGTGGGCAGCCCGTACGCAAGACTCCGTGGCGCCGCGTCAGGATTCTTATCCAGCGCCGTGAGCTTCCGACAGAATTCAACCGCTTCCTGCCAGGTGACGCTTTCGACCGGCTGAAGCTCATTCTTGGATTGGCTCGGGTTGGAACCCATTACCCGCTCGAATTGTTGCTGGGTCACCTCGTATTTGCTCACGTAACCCCCGTCCGCCGTCCCCGGTAGTGACGCTATCCAAACCAGCACCATGCCGACAGTGTTGGTGAACACTTGGCGCAGAGCCGATGCCGACCTGGCTGCGGTCATCGCCGGCGCGGTCTGGTTTGAAAGGGGTGCGGCAGGCGGCGGGGCGGGCGCGGCGGCGGCAAGCTGCATCGGCGGAGGTTGGCTGGTCGCGACCGTCTCAGCCCCCGGCTTGACAGCAGCAATCGTCGCCGGGGCTTGATTGGAGGGCGGTTCAGCAGGCGGCGCGGCGGGAACAGCGGTCGCGATTTGCATCGGTGGCGGTTGGCTGGGTTGGGTCGTTTGAGCCGCCGGTTTCCTTGCAGCGACCGCGTCGGGATCGGCCTGTGCGCTGGCGGCTGTCATGGGAACCTTCGGCGCGACCGGAACGGTTGGGGCCAAAGGTTTTGACGCTAACGTCGTTTCCTTTTGGCCGGCAGACCCGGGAGGCGAAGGCAACGCGGCTGGCACACCGCCCTTAGCCAAATCGGATTCGGGCGTCTTGCCCGACGGCGATTTCAACACCAGGACGGCCGCACCACCCAGCAGCGCTACAAGCACTCCGCCAACGAGCCAGAGTTTGCTCCCCTTCCCCTTGAACCATCTTTGAGTGACAGAGATCCATCCGCCTGAAGCGCCTGCTTCGGAGCTAGCTTCAGCCGGAGTCGCAGCTGCTTTACCCGTCTGGAAACTTCCGAGGATGCTCCTCGCCGTGGTCTTAAAGTCTTCGCTCAGTTCGTACGGCACATCGGTGGCGAACGGAAGCACAGAGGGCCGGGCGCGCAGGCAGAAAAACTCTGACGAGGAGGGTTCCCCCAGCACCGCATCAAGCCAGGACTCGCCGGGCGAAAGCGCCAGGAATATGGGTACGGACCGCTCGATGCGCGCGGCAAAAAAGCGGCGCCAGAGCAGCAAGGCTTCGTCGGTGGAATCAGCGCCGAGCGGCAGCCGGATGTGCTGCGGTCGGAGTGCCGTCAGATCGCTTTTGGGGTTGAAACCGCCTTGGCTGAAAGCGGCCATTTGGTTCTGGAGCTGGTACAGGATGCGGAACCAGCCTTCCTGGCCGGCACCAAACACAGGGTGTGCGACAAACCGCTGAAGAGCCTGGGCCACCGAGGGAGTCAATTGCGTCTCCTTCTCCGCCTGGAGCATTATGGCGCGCAGCCGAGATCGAGCGGTGTCCATGAGGGAACGGACGGTAGCTGCGCTGGACGTGTCTTTGCAGGCTTGTTCGAGCTCCAGCAAACGCGGCAGGATGTACTCCAGGCCCCAACGGAGCGAAGCCCCAATGCAGTGCACACACAGCACCATCGGGTAACGGGTGCGGCCTTTGCCGTCGCTCGAGGACCAAAGCCGGCCCAGCAGGAACTGACCCGAGCGCTGCCAGACGAAAATATGGTTGAAGCCTTCGAGCCTCTGGGACGGCTCGAGTTTCTCCCAGGCGCCCGTATCGATTTGGCCGCCGACGCCCTGGATGTAAAGGATTCGCTTGGCCAGCGTAAGCGTCTCGGTCTCCAGGCCGAGGTCCTCGATATGGTCGTCCCACCCCGGATGTTTGCCAAACGCGCCGAGCGCCAGGTACTGGCCGGCCTCAGGGTTGAGGCGCGCGCCTTCTTCGATCAGAAACTTTTTGAAAAATTGGCTCATGGGTTGCCGGAGACCAGGGCAGTTAGTCTTTTGGCCAACTGTCCAGATCAGCCAGAGGGCCGTCGAAAACCAGTTTCAATCCCAGCACGGCGTCCCGGTTTTCGCCCGCGGTCTTGAATTTTCGCTGAACGATCCACGAAGTCAGAACTCCTTCTCGCTCCGGCTTGGCGCCATACTTGAAGATGAGCTGCAATGGACTCCAGTCGCCGGGGTCGGCGAGCGATTGCGCCGGGTCCTTGTCGTCGGCCAGTTGAAAGAGCTGAAACTTGCAGGCTTTGCTGACCGAGACCTTCCCCAGTTCGAGGTCTTCATCTGACTGGATTTTCATCGGCGAAGCGCTCGAGCCGTCGAGCCCGAGGCGTATGGCGCGGAACCTGGCGCGCCAGAGTTTTTCCTCAGGAGTGGAGTTATCATCGAGTCTCCGCAAGGTAATCGTGCAGAGCATGGGTTTCCCCTCCTTGCCCTTGAGGAACAAGGCGATCTGGTTGAGCGCCTGCAGGCGGGCGGCGAAGGTTTTCCAGGCGGCAATGCTTTGCAGTTCCGGCCCGGCGACACCGACAGCAGCCGCTACTGTTTGCACGGCTTTGGTAGCG
>Ga0210409_10001562_pt1 | contig 29417 bp, 19 predicted proteins | sample IncBWH17MmetaG_FD_161649 | JGI IMG/M metagenome (GOLD analysis project Ga0210409, IMG submission 161649) | Forest soil microbial communities from Barre Woods Harvard Forest LTER site, Petersham, Massachusetts, United States - Inc-BW-H-17-M | ecosystem: Environmental > Terrestrial > Soil >...
GTATTGATGCCCGAAGGCGGGGTGCCTTCGCCACCCGAGCGTATGGCACAGCCAGGCGAGGGGGAAGATTCGCTGGAAGTCGTCGACGTACCACCGGGAGTGTACGCAGTGCAAGTGTTTCCGATTGGACCGTACTACGTGCAGGCGGCGCGCTCCGGCGGTGTGAACCTGCTGGAGCAGAACTTGACGGTGGCGCCGGGCTCCTCGGTGGACCCTATCGAGATTGTGCTGCGGGATGATTTTGCGAGCCTGGAGGGGAGCGTCACGGCTGATGCGGGCAATGATTCGGCGACGGTGATTGCAATACCAGAGGGAGGGCAACCGCAGATGCGCGGTGTGGACCTTTCGCGCCCTGTGCCGAGCGTTGATCCTTCGCACGCCGCTGCGGTGTTCGAGATGGGACAGCTCGCTCCGGGCAACTACAAGATTCTGGCGGTGGACCGGCCGGACGATTTTGAATATGGCAATCCAGAGGTGTTGCGAAAATACCTGAGCAAAGCGCGAGAGATTTCGCTGGTGGCGAATCAGCAGGCGAAGATTGAGCTGGAGCTGGTGCACATTGGAGAGTAGGCCCTGATGCTGCAGGCGTTTCTTTATTTGCTGTTGATTGGAGTGTGGGGGCAAAAACAGGCGCCAAGCTCTCCTGCGCGCGCGGCTGCTTCTGCCGCGACTCCTGCCGCGGAACAGAAGAGGTTCCGGATCAGCGGAACGGTGGTTGATGCGATGACCGGACAGCCGCTGGCGCATGCACAGGTCTCGATTGTCGCACAGGGGATCCGCGATTCCGGCCAGTTCACGGTGACGGAGGAGGACGGGCGTTTTGTCTTCGAAAACCTGGCGCCGGGCCAGTACCCGCTGCACGCAAGACGCAGGGGCTATCTTCAACAGCTTTACAAGGAGCACGACCAGTTTTCGACGGCGATCATCGTTGGCCCGGAGCTGCATTCGGAAGACTTACGATTCGAGCTCCGGCCCGACGCTTCGATTTCTGGCCAAGTGCTGGACGAGATGAGCGAACCGGTGCGCAATGCGCAAGTAGAGTTGTTCCGCCGTGGCGTGTCTCTTGGGCGGCGCTCGGATTGGTTGGAGAACACGGTGCATTCCGATGATCTCGGGCACTTCCGCTTCGGACACCTGGAACCAGCGACATACTTCGTTGGGGTTTCCGCGTCACCCTGGTACGCGCAGCGCATGGCGCACCAGCGCGTGACACAGACTGACTCTTCCGGGCAAACAACGGTCCAGGAAATCGCCAATGGGGAGCCGGAGCTGGACGTGGCCTATCCCGTCACGTTTTTTCCGAATGCGCCGGACATTTCCGGTGCCGCGCCAATCACGGTGCACTCGGGAGACGCGGAGACGGCCGATTTGCGTCTTCAGCCAGTGCCTTCACTTCACGTGATTGTTCGTACAGCGGCTGCGACTTCCGGAGATTCCACGGAAAACGAAAACCTCTGGCCGCAAGTCACGCAATTGGTCGCTGACGGAGTCCAGATGAGCGTACAGCCGAGCAACCAGCAGATTGCTCCCGGCGTGATCGAAGTTTCCGGGCTGCCTCCCGGACGTTTCAATCTACGAATAAATTCGAACAAGAACGGCGAGACCATGTCGCACTCGCAAGAAGTGCAGCTTGCAGGCGATGCGGAAATGACTTTGAGCGACGCCAACGCTTCGGGTGCGGTCAGCGGCATTGCCAAGCTGGAGAACGGGGCGGCGCTGGCGCCCCCGCCGACAATTATGCTCCGGGCAAGAGCGAGCGGAGAGGACTTTGCGACGCAAGCTGACCAGAACGGGGAATTCAGCTTGAAGGATCAAACCGTGCCGCCGGGAATGTATGACGTCTTGATCCAACCGCCGGCGGTAGCGGTGAAGAGTATGTCGGCCAGCGGAGCGAAGGTGAGCGGCCGCAGTCTGGAGATAGCGGGAGGGCAGGACGTTCGGCTGAGTATCGTGCTGTCGGAAGGCACTGGACGGGTTACCGGCGTCGCGCTCAAGGACGGCAAGCCGATGGACGGCGTAATGATCGTGCTCGTGCCGGACGTGCCGGAGCACAATTTAGTGCTTTTCCGGCGCGACCAGAGCGATTCGGACGGAACGTTCGCGCTGGCGGGAGTGCATCCCGGCAAGTACACGGTGGTGGCGATTGAAGATGGGTGGGAGCTGGAGTGGTTGACTCCGGGAGTGCTCGAGAAATACCTGGCTGGCGGCGAAGTCGTGCGAGTCACGCCCAACGCGAAGATCGAAGTGAAGGTGAAGGTGCAACAGCCGCAATAGATAGAATAAATAGAAGGCCGTCGGCGCCGCTGCAGGGTTTCCCTACCCACACGAACGATCCCAAGAAGGGCCTTCCAAACAGAAGGGCCTTCCAAACAACTTTGGACGGAGAAAACGGATAGAACGCGACGGTGCATTGTTCTACAGTTTCGGCGGGAGGAGTGCGCCGATGCCGCCGCTAGCCGTTTCGACTCATGCAGAACAAGTTGAGGAGACTTTGGATCCTCCGGATTGGGAGGAGTTCCGGAGGTTTGCGCACGGCGTGATTGACGACACAGTGGGGTGGCTGGCGACGCTGCGGGAGCGTGCAGCCTGGCAGGAGATGCCGGTGGCGGTGCGGGCCTCGTTTGACGAGCCGTTGCCGGTGGAGGGTGCGGGGGCGGAGCGCGCTTATGCGGAGTTTGTGGAGCGGGTGCGGCCCTATCCGAATGGGAATCTGCATCCTCGGTTTTGGGGATGGGTACAGGGGACGGGGACACCGCTGGCGATGATCGCGGACACGCTCGCTTCGGCCCTGAATCCGCACCTGGCGGGATTTAACCAGGCACCAGCGCTGGTGGAGAAGCAGGTGCTCACGTGGCTGGCGGAGCTAATGGGATTTCCGCGCGGGAGCAGCGGGTTGCTGACCAGCGGCGGAACGATGGCGAACTTGATCGGGCTGGCAGTGGCACGCGGCGAGAAGGCGGGATTTGATGTGCGCGAGCATGGGTTACAGGGTCATCGCGCGCCGCGGCTGGTGTTTTATGGCTCGGGGGAAACACACGGATGGTGCCGGAAGGCGGCGGAGCTACTGGGGTTGGGGAACAGCGCGTACCGGCGCATAGCAGTTGGGGCGGATTACCGGATGGATCTTGAAGCGTTGCGCACGATGATTGACCGCGACCGGCGGGAGGCGATGCGGCCGTTTTGCGTGGTGGGGAATGCGGGGACAATCAACACGGGCGCGACGGATGATTTGCGGGCGCTGGCTCGCGTTAGCAAAGAGGAAGGGCTGTGGTTTCACGTGGATGGCGCGTTCGGGGCGCTGGCGCGGTTGTCGGAGAAGCTGCGCGGAGTGGTTGACGGAATCGAAGAGGCGGACTCGCTGGCGTTTGACCTGCACAAGTGGATGTACTTGCCGTTTGAGGTGGGATGCGTGCTGGTGCGCGACGCGGAGGCGCATGTGCGGACGTTTGCGGCGAAGCGGAATTATTTTGGGGATACGGAGCGCGGCGTGATTGGAGGCGGGTTACCGTTTGCGGAGCGCGGGATTGAGCTAACGCGAAGTTTTCGGGCGCTGAAGGTGTGGATGTCGTTGAAGGCGCACGGAGTTGCGACGTATGCGCGGCTGATTGAGCAGAATGTGGCTCAGGCGGGGTACCTGGCGACGCTGATTGAGGCATCGCCTGAATTGGAATTGCTGGCACCGGTGGTGCTGAACGTGGTTTGCTTCCGGCTCCGGCCGCGTGGGGTGGCGGAGACGGAGTTAAATGCGCTGAACAAGGAAGTGTTGCTGCGTGTGCAGGAATCAGGGGTAGCGGTGCCGTCGAGCACGGTGCTGGATGGGAAGTTTGCGCTGCGCGTGGCGATTACGAACCATCGGAGCCGACGCGAGGATTTTGAGGTATTGGTGGCGGCGGTGAAGAAGATTGGAAAGCAAGTGGCCGAGGCCTGTTGAAGAGTGAAATATTACGCTTGTGGTTTCGATCAGTTGAGGTCCTTCGGGCATCCTCATCGGATGCCCTCAGGATGACAAGTGCCACGTACTGCTGCGCAATAGGAAGAGCAACGTCAGTGCGTCGGTGGCGGAGTTGGAGGGGCGGCGTCGCCTTTGACGTAGTGAGCATACCAGGCTAGGTAACGCTCGAGGCGGTCCTTCAGGTGGGAAGGCGCCTTAAACTCGTGGTATTCGCCGGGGTAGACCACAAGCTCCGTTTCACGTCCGAGGCTTTTCATGGCTTGGTACATTTGCTCGCCGCCGAGGATGGGAACGTTCCAGTCGACATCGCCGCCCATGAAGAGGGTGGGCGTGGTGATGTTGGCTACTTTGTAGAACGGCGAGAGCTTGTCCCAAAGGGCGTGGTTCTCCCAGGGACGGCCGAGTTCGGTTTCGTAGTCGCGCTGGTACTCATCGTGGCCGTAGAAACTGGTATTGAGGGCTTCGCCGGCGCCGGAGATGGCGGCCTTGAAGCGTGTGGTCTGCGCGATGATGAAGTCGGTGGAGATGCCGCCGTAGGACCAGCCGCCGACGCCGAGTTTGTCTGGATCGGCGATGCCCTGCGCGATGGCGTAGTCAAGCATGGCCATGTCGTCCTGGTAGTCCTTATTGCCCCAATCCGCAAAGATCGCTTTGGCGTAGCTTTCACCGTAGCCGGAGGAGCCGCGCGGGTTGGGAAAAAGGACGGCGTAGCCGTGGGCGGCTAGAAGCTGCGCGAGATGGGTGAACTCGGCGTAGTAGGCCCAGACCGGACCGCCGTGGGGGCGAAGGATCGTGGGATATTTTTTGCCGGGAGCGTAGTCGAGCGGCTTATAGAGGTAGCCGTGGACGGTAGTGCCGTCTTTGCTTTTAAACTGGACGTATTCGGGCTGGACGAGCCTTAGCTGGGCGAGGAAGGCGTCGTTGGTCTTGGTGAGGCGAGAGAGTTTGTTGTTGGAGGCTGGCTGAAAGTAGATTTCGCTGGGGCGGTCGGGCATGTCGATCTGGGCGGCGAGGTCGCCATTTTTGGCGAGCGAATAGGCATAGAGCATGAAGCGCGCGGAGATGGCGCGGGTGACCTCGCCGCCGCTTGCCGGGACACGGGCGAGGATTTGCGTGCCTCCGTCATCGGCGATGAAGTAGATGGAGCCGCCATCGGAGGAGAAGCGCGGCTCGGTCGCGTTGCGGTCGAAGGATTGCGTCAGGACGCGGGCTGGGCCGCCAGAGGCGGGCGAGACGGCGACGTGGTGGGTGGCGTACTCGAACAGGTGCGGGTAGAGCTGCGTGGTGTAGGCGATGAGCTTGCCGTCGGGAGACCAGGTGGGGTGAGAGTCGTCGCCGGGATTGGTCGTGACTTGGGTTAGCTGCGCGCCTTTGTCGGTGTTGTCGGCGGCGACGACCCAGATGTCGGTGTTGTAGGTGCGGTCGGGGTCGGGCTTGGAGCGATTGCTGGCGAAAGCGATGAGGCGGCCGTCGGGGGACCAGGCGGGCTGGGCGTCGTCGTAATCGCCGGAGGTGATTTGGGTTAGGGCTTTGGTAGCGAGTTCGAGGACGTAGAGGTGGGTGCGGCGGCGGTCGAGGTAGCCGACTTCATCTACTTTAAATTGCAAGCGGTCAATGACCCAGGGCTTTTTTGTTTTGGGCTTCTTGTCCTTGTCCTCGGCGCCTTCCTTTCCTTCCTCTTTGGTCTTGGCGGCGGCCAGCTCTTCTTCGGAAGGATCGCGAAGAATGAGGGCGATGCGGGCGCTGTCGGACGACCAGACGAAGTCTTCGACGTCCTGAGGCGTGCCCGTGAGGTGCTGGGCTTCACCGCCGGAGCGGTTAAGCAGCCAGATTTGTGTTTTGCCTTCATTGCGAGCGGAGAGGAAGGCGAGGTATTTGCCGTCGGGGCTCCAGCGAGGGTGCGAAGACGAGACGCCTTCCGCGGTCATGGGGATAGCGTCGCCGCCGCCTGTGGGAACAGACCAGACGCGCTCTTCGGACTTATCTTCTTTCAGAAGCAGAGTTTTGACCGTATAGGCGACGGATTGTGCGTCGGGGCTTAGCTGGGGGTCGGAGACTTCACGGATTTGAAAGAGGTCATCAACCGTGACGGGCCGGGGCAGGGTGGGCGGCTTTTGGGCGGAGGTGGTAACTGGAAAGCTGGCGGCCAAGAGTGCGGTGGTGAGGCAGGGACCGAGTTTCATTTGCTGGAGGCTCCTAAGAATTGGGTGTGAAGGCAAAATGAACGGGGGAGTTTAGCACAGCGGGTAGGGCCTGGCGGCAGGAGCCGGCGCTGACAGCCGAAGGAGTTCCATCACGAGCGGTGAAAAAAAAATTGTTGCGGATGCACTTTGTTGTTGCATGCAGAGATGAACCTTGTATCCTTCGGATGCGACGTCGCTCGTTGTTCGGCGAAAGCGAGCGTTCGCGGTAGGAGGATCGAGAGTAAAAATTGAGCACGTTATCGCTGCCCGCCCCACTTCCTTCCCACGCAATCCCTCACGCGAAAAAGCGAATCGCCAAGCTGACGCTCTGGCCGCTGGTGGCCGCGACTTTTTTTATGGTGTCCGGCGGCACGTACGGCACCGAACAAATTGTGCAAGGCGCCGGATACGGGCGCACGATTTTGATTTTGTTGCTGACGCCGGTGCTGTGGAGCTTGCCGACGGCGTTCATGATCGGCGAGCTGTCGAGCGCCCTGCCTGCGGAGGGCGGATATTACGCCTGGGTGCGGCGCGGGCTGGGAAATTTCTGGGGCTTTCAGGAAGCGTGGCTCTCGCTGGTGGCCAGCATTTTCGATATGGCGATTTATCCCACGCTGTTTGTAGCGTACTTGACGCAGGTGGCGCCGTGGTTTCGCGAGGGACATCGCGGCGTGATGGTCGGGCTGTTTGTGGTGATCGCGTGCGCAGGACTGAATATTGCGGGGATTCGCGTGGTGGGAATCACTTCGCTGTGGCTGTTTTTCCTGTTGTCGATGCCGTTTGCGCTGATCGTTCTGCTGTCACCTTTTAAGTTGGCGGTGGCGAGCAGCGCGCCTGCCGCACCGGTTGCATCGACAATAGGCTCCGTGGGATTGCTTGGCGGAATCTTGATCGCGATGTGGAATTACATGGGGTGGGACAACGCTTCGACGATTGCGCAGGAAGTGGAACGGCCGCAGAGGACGTATCCGAAGGCCATGATTGCGGCGGTCATTTTGGTTTCGCTGACCTACGTGGTGCCGTTCGCGGCGGTGTACCTGGCTGGCGTGCCGGCGGCGGCGTTTACCGGCGATGGGGCCTGGGCGCAAGTGGCCGGACTGATCGGCGGAACCTGGCACGGCGCGAACTGGCTGGGATTTCTGTTGGTATTGGGCGGGATGATGAGCGCGTTTGGGATGTTCAACGCGCTGGTGATGAGCTATTCGCGGCTGCCGTTGGCGATGGCGCAGGATGGGATGCTGCCAAAAGTGTTTGGCAGGACGCACTCCAAAACACGGGCGCCGTGGGTGGCGATCGTGGTGTTGGCGACAGGCTGGGCCCTCTGCCTGGGATTGGGATTTGAGCGGCTGGTTACGTTGGACATTATTTTGTATGGGGCCAGCTTGATGCTGGAGTTTGTGACTCTAGTGGTGCTGCGAATTCGCGAGCCGGAGTTGAAGCGGGAATTTCGTGTGCCGGGCGGATTGGCGGGCGCGATCTCGGTGGGCGTGTTTCCCTTGTTGGTGCTGGGCCTGGCGGTCCTGCACGGCGGAAGCGAGACCGTCCTGGGGATGAATGGGCTGGTGTTCGGGACGGTGATTATTGTTGCAGGCTTTGTGGCGTACTTGGCGACGGCGCGGCTGCGGCGGGCTTTGCGGCCGGTGATCGAAGAGCACGTCGAAGCTGCGTAGCGGAAATTGACAGTTTTAGCAGACGTCCGGCTCGAAAGGGCCGGACGTTTTTGTTTTTGGGGAGAAAAATCTAACGCAGAGGTGCTGAGTGCGCGGTGGAGCGCAGAGAAGAGGGGGACGGAGTGATATATACTCGCGGTTCTTTTTGTTACGCCATTCGGCTGGAGACACTCTCGTGAAATATTTTTGCCGTGTGATTTTTTTGTGCGCGGGCTTATTGGGCGGGTGGAGGGTGATGGCTTCGCCCGACACGGTTCAGAAATCTGACGCAAGCTTGTTTCAGGAGATGCGCTGGAGGTCGATTGGGCCGTTTCGCGGCGGGCGCGTGCTGGCGGTTACCGGCGTGCGAGGGCAGCCGGAGGTTTTTTATTTTGGCGGCGTGGGCGGAGGCGTCTGGCGCAGCAACGACGCGGGGCGCACCTGGAAGCCGATATTTGATTCGGAAGGGATTGCTTCCATTGGGGCGATTGCCGTGGCGCCTTCGAATCCGCAGATCCTATATGTGGGGACGGGCGAGGCGGACATGCGCTCGGACATCTCTTACGGCAATGGGATGTACAGATCCGCGGACGGCGGGAAGACTTGGGCGCATATCGGACTGGAGGATTCGCGGCAGATCGCGCGGATCCTGATCGATCCGAAAGACCCGGAGAAAGTTTTCGTAGCGGCGCTAGGACATGCGTACGGGCCGAATGCGGAGCGCGGCGTTTTTTATTCGAAGGACGGCGGAAAGAAATGGAAGCGGGTCTTGTTTCATGACGAAAACACCGGCGCGATCGATTTGGCGTTCGAGCCAGGAAATCCGAAGACGATTTTTGCGGCGCTGCTGCAGACGCGGCGTCCGCCGTGGAACATTTATCCGCCGTCGAAAGGGCCGGGGACGGGGCTTTATCGCTCGAAAGACGGCGGAGAGCATTGGGAGCAGTTGAGCGGGCACGGGCTGGCAAGCGAAGGACTGGGGAGGATGGGGATTGCGTTTGCGCCGAGCAATCCTCGGCGAATTTATCTCATTGCGGATGCAAAGGAAGGCGGGCTGTATCGCACCGACGACGGCGGAGAAAACTGGCAGCGTGTTTCCGACGATAAGCGGATCTGGGGACGCGGTTGGTATTTCTGTGAAGTGAGCGTCGACCCGAAAGATGCAGATACGGTGTATGTGCCGAACACAGGACTGTACCGGTCGCGCGACGGCGGGAAGACGTTTAGCGTACTCAAGGGAGAGCCGGGAGGCGATGACTATCACCAGTTGTGGATCGATGCCGACGAGCCGCGGCGCATGATTTTGGGAAGCGACCAGGGCGCGGTGGTGACGCTCAACGGCGGAGAAACCTGGAGCAGTTGGTACAACCAGGCGACTGGGCAGTTTTATCATGTGGCGACGGACAACCGGTTTCCGTACTGGGTTTATGGCGCCCAGCAGGACAGCGGCGCGGCGGCAGCGCGGAGCCGCGGGAAATACCGTTCGCTGAATTTCCATGATTGGCGGCAGATCGAAGCGGGTGACGAAAATGGTTACGTGGCGCCTGACCCGTTGAATCCGGAAGTCGTGTACGGCGGATTTGTGACCCGGCAGGACTTGCGCAACGAGCAGATGGCGCAGGTGCCGCCGGGATTGGCGCAAACGGAGAAGCTGCGGCGGACCTGGACGTTGCCGCTCGTGTTTTCCCCACTCGATGCGCATGTGCTGTATTTCGGCGCGCAGATATTGTTTCGCGCCGCGGATGGCGGAAGTTCGTGGCAAGCGATCAGCCCGGACTTGACGCGCGAGGATCCAGGGGCGCCTGCGAACCTGGATGCGGCGACCGCCGCGGACGCTCCGGCTGAAAAGCGGCGAGGCGTGATTTACACGATTGGTCCTTCGAGCGTGCATGCGGGAGAAATCTGGGCGGGCACGGATGATGGGCAGATTCAGTTGACGCAGGATGAAGGCAAGACATGGAGCAACGTGACGCCCGCAGAGCTGACGCCGTGGAGCAAAGTGACGCTCATCGAAGCGTCGCATTTCGATGCGGGGACGGCCTACGCGGCGGTAGACCGGCACCGCTTGGAGGATTTGCGCCCGTATCTCTACCGCACGCGGGATTTTGGGAAAAGCTGGCAACAGACCTCGAGCGGGATTCCCGAGGGCAGCTTTCTGAATTGCGTTCGCGAAGATCCGCTGCGCAAGGGATTGCTGTACGCGTGCACGGAGAAGGGCGTGTATGTTTCGTTCAATGACGGCGATTCGTGGCAGTCGCTACAGCTCAATATGCCGACGACTTCCATTCGCGATTTGGTGGTGCAAGGCGACGACCTCGTGATCGCCACGCACGGGCGGTCGTTCTGGATTCTGGATGACGCGAGTCCGCTCCGGGAGATGAGCGTGCGGGTGAGTGCGGCGGATTTGTGGCTGTTCAAGCCGGCGACGGCCTATCGCGTGCGGCCCGGATCGGATGAGGGTACGCCGGTGCCGATGGACGAGCCGATAGCGGAGAATCCGCCGGATGGCGCGGTGGTGGATTATTGGCTGAAGGAAAAGGCGAAGGGACCGGTGGAGCTGGAAATCTTCGACATGGAAGGCGCGCTGGTGCGGCGATTCTCGAGCGATGACGTGCTCCCGAAGACCGATCCAAAGAGCGTGCCGATCGCGATGGAGTGGGTGCGCCCTGCGGTCCCTCTATCAGCGGAAGCGGGGATGCACCGGTTCGTTTGGGATTTGCGTTATGCGCCGCCGAAAGGCGTGCGCCGATCGTTCTATGGGCCGGCAGGGGTGTGGACGCTGCCGGGAAAGCACACGGTGAAGCTTACGGCGAACGGGAAAAGTTCGTCGCAAGTGCTTACCGTGAAGATGAATCCGCGGATCGCTACGCCGGAGGATGCGCTAAGGCGAGAATTTGTGGCCGCTTCGCGCGTTTCGGCGCTGCTGGGGGAAGTAGGCGCGGCGCGGGAACGGGCGGAAGGGCTGCAGAAGCGTATTTCTGCGCGAAAGGCAGAAGCAGGCGTAAACGCGGAAGTTGCGGGGGCGCTGGCTGAGCTTGCGGAAAAAGTCAATGAAGTGAATGGCGTTCAGGGCGAAGAGGAGTTTGGATTTTTTGCGCTGAGGCTGCCGGGCGCAGAGCCCGCTACGTTTCACCAAGTTGCCGCGGCGTTGACGGGATTGTTGATGATTTTAGACGGAGCGGATGCGGCGCCCACGGCGGACGCGCTGCGGGCGGCGGCACAGTGGGAGGCAGCGGGCGCGGATGTGCTCGCGCGCTGGAATGCACTGCTCGAAAGGGCAAAGGTCCAGCTGCTGAAGTAGAAGATCGCAGCCAAAGTGACTCAATCATTTGCATAGCGACCTTCTTTGGTGCCGGCCACGGTCCCTCCCCTACGCGGGGAACGGATGAGCGGTAAGATTTGGTATGCTGCTCGACGTGGGACACTTCGTTCGAAACGACTTTCACATAGGCGTTTGCGCGGCTCTTCTCGCGCTTGCCGCGTCTTTCACCGCACTGGACGGAGTCGCGTCTTCCTCCTCCGGGCAACTCGGTTCCCCCGCAGGCGTACAACAGACAACTCCTGCGCCAACTCCAGCGCAACCAGCAGCGGCAGCGCCGGTAGGCGCTACGCAAACCGCTACGCCGCTGGGGCTGAATATTGTCGTGTTGGATCCTGCGCATGGCGGTACGGATTTGGGAGCGCGAGGGACGGGCGGGATTCACGAGAGCGACATTGTGCTGGAGTTTGCGGCGCAGGTGCGCACCGCGCTGGAGGCGCAGGGATTTCAGGTAGTGCAGACGCGGCAAGGAAACGCGAATCCTTCGTTTGACGATCGCTCGGCAATGGCCAACGCGCAGCGCGCCGCGATTTTCGTCACGCTGCACATTGCGTCAACCGGAGTGCCGGGCACCGCGCGCGTTTACGTGATGAACGATATCGCGCCGGGGACGGATGCGACGGGGCTAATCCCGTGGGATCGCGCGCAGGCTCCGTTCGTTTCGCTGAGCCGGAAGCTGGGTGACCAGGTATCGGCGCTGCTCGCCCAGCGATTCAAGGGATCGCCGGCAGTGGCGCAAACGGCGAGCGTGCGGCAGCTGCGCACCACGGCGGCGCCGGCGATTGCGGTGGAGATTTCGAGCGTCACCGTGGATGACCGCGCGCAACTCGATCACATGGCTCCCGGGGTCGCGGACGCAATCGCGCGCGGCGCAGCCGCGTTTCGTCCCACCTATGTCGTGCCAGCGAATCCGGGAGAGCGGCCATGACCCCGCGTTGGCGCTTTTGGTTTCTGGGAGCACTGTCCCTGGCCGTCGTGGTCGCGGCCATTTATCTGCCGATTTTACGGCGCAACATCCGGCAAGCCGCAAAATTACAGCAGCGCAGCGAAGAGCAAGCGCGAAGAGAATTGACGCAGCCTACGGTGATCAATCCCAGCGACCCGAAAGTAAAAGCGAAGTTATTCTGGGCGTCCGGAGCGGATGACGGAACGGTGTCGCCGGTAACCGTGGAACTGCCGCTCTCGAATGAACCGGTACTGCGTGCGAAGCAAGTCCTGAACACATTGCTGGCGGGCCCGGTGGACACGGAACTGCGGACCGTGCCGTCGGACGCGGCGCTGCTGGCGTTTTATTTGTTGCCCGACGGAACAGCCATCGCGGATTTTTCAGAGGCGCTGGGGACTTCGACACCGTCGGGAATTCAAAGCGAGCAGATGGCGGTGGACTCGATCGCGAGGACGCTGGAAGCCAACGTGCCGAAGGTGCAGCGGCTGAAGATCTTGATTCATGGGCAGGAGATGGAGACGCTGGCGGGGCATTTGGATTTGAGTCAGGCATTTCCAGTGAATGCGAATGCGGGTTCGTCGAGGCCGCGAGCCGCGGCAACGCCAGGGCCAGCCGTGGCGAACCCGGCGTTGACACCTGCCGCTACCACGGTCAAACTGACGCAATCACCAGACAAATCGGCGACGAAACCATGAGCGCGACCCGCGAACGCGGCGCAGCGACGGGAGGAAACTTGCGAGTGGATGGACGCAGCGCCGATCAGATGCGCGCGCTGAAAATCGCGCCGGATTTTATTTCCACGGCGGAAGGCAGCGTGTTGATCGAACTGGGAAACACGCGTGTCATTTGCACGGCCACGGTGGACGACGGTGTGCCGGGATTTCTGAAGGGCAGCGGCAAGGGCTGGGTTACCAGCGAGTACGGAATGCTTCCGCGCGCTACGGAAGAGCGCACGGCCCGCGAAGCTACGCGCGGGAAGCAATCCGGCCGCACGCTGGAGATACAGCGGCTGATTGGACGTTCGCTGCGCGCGGTGACGGATCAGGAGGCGCTGGGCGAGCGCACCGTCTGGCTCGATTGCGATGTGATTCAGGCGGACGGCGGGACGCGCACCGCATCGATTACCGGCGCGTTTGTGGCGCTGGCTTTGGCGTTCGAACGCATGGTGGCCGGGGGCATGCTGAAACGTTCGCCGCTGATCGATACGGTGGCCGCTACGAGCGTAGGAATTGTGGATGACCGCGCGCTGCTCGATCTGGCCTATGAAGAAGATGCGCGCGCGGAGGTGGACATGAACGTGGTGATGACCGGCACGGGACATTTTGTGGAGATTCAGGCGACCGCGGAGGGCCGGCCATTTAGCGGCAGCGAGATGCAGGACCTGCTGGCGCTGGCCGCGGCGGGCATTCGGCGGCTGACCGATGAACAGCGCGCGGTGCTGCCTGTGAAATTCAGTGCGCGCGCCCGTTAGACTTTTCCTCGCGTCTTCCAATCCAGGGAAACTTGCGGAATATCGCGCGCTGGCGCGGTCGGCGGAGCCTGCTGTGCCGGGTGCGTCGATGGCACTGGAGTTGTTGCCGGGGTTCGCATCCTTGCCTGTGTTTGAGGAGGATGCGCCCACGTTTGCGGAGAACGCCGCGGGAAAGGCGTTGCACTATTCGCGGCTTTGCGAGGGGCTGGTGTTTGCGGATGATTCGGGATTGGTGGTTGCGTCGCTGGATGGAGCGCCGGGAGTTTTGTCGGCGCGTTACGCGCGACCAGGGGCGAGCAGCGCAGAGCGAAATGCGAAGTTGCTGGGTGAGTTGCGCGGCAAGAGCGGACGAGAGCGCGCTGCGTATTTCGTTTGTGCGATTGCGCTCGCGCAGCTCGGCCATGCGAAAGCGATTGTCACTGCGCGCGTGGACGGCGAAATCCTGGAGGCGCCGCGAGGGGATCGAGGGTTTGGCTATGATCCCGTTTTCTATGTTTCTGCGCTGGGAAAGGGCTTCGCGGAGATTTCGGCGGCGGAGAAGAACGTGTACAGCCATCGCGGGCAGGCGTTCCGGAAACTGCTGGCGTTTCTTTCGTGTGATACTCTGACGGATCACAAATGAAAAAGAAGAGCAAAAAGAAACCACGACCGTCGGCAAAGAAATCAGCGAAGGCCGCGAAAGTCGCTAAGGGGCGCGGAACCGATCCGAAACGCGTGGCGGCGATTCTGGCGAAGCTGGACGAGGCCTATCCGGCGGCGAATTGCGAATTGAAGCATGAGAACGCGTTTCAACTGTTGATCTCCACGATTCTCTCCGCGCAGTGTACGGATGTGCGCGTGAACCAGGTGACGCAAACGCTCTACAAGAAATATCCGAATGCGGAAGCGTTTGCGCACGCGAATCCGAGCGAGCTTGAGCAGGAGATACGGCCGACGGGATTCTTCCGCAACAAGACGAAGTCCATCATGGGAGCGAGCAAGGGAATCCTCGAGAATTTTGGCGGGCAAGTGCCGCGCACGATGGAAGAGATTTTGACGCTCCCGGGCGTGGCGCGAAAAACGGGGAACGTGGTGCTAGGGACGGCGTTCGGGATCGCGAGCGGCGTGGTGGTGGATACTCACGTCATTCGGTTGTCGCGGCGGCTGGACCTGACGAAACACGGAGATCCGAAAAAGATCGAAGAAGATTTGATGCGCGTGATTCCGAAGGAAAGATGGATTCAGTTTTCGCATCAATTGATTTGGCATGGGCGGCGGGTCTGCGTGGCGCGCAATCCGCGGTGCATCGATTGCAACCTGGAACCGCTTTGCTATTCGAAGGATAAGACGGTATAGCCCGCGACTTGGCGGCGCTTATTACTTTCGAAAACCGCACGGATATCCTCTGGCATTTCAAAAATCAGATTTTTTGCGCTGCCGCTCGAGGCTGCGCCGGTCTCGAGTAAGCCGGCGGCTCCATAGTCCAGCGCTTACGACGGCGATCAAATCACGCCGCCGCACCTTGGCGGCTGCTGTATTCGGCGAAGGTTTTGCCTTGCTCGGCGAGGCGCTGCAGCAAAGGCGCGGGCTCCCACCAATTTCCCAGACGCTGCTGAAATTCGCGGATGCGCTCGCAGACTTTTGTCAGCCCTACGGTGTCCGCGTACCACATGGGGCCGCCGCGATACGCGGGAAAGCCGTAGCCATTCAGATAAATGATATCGATGTCCACGGCGCGCAGCGCGATGCCCTCTTCGAGGAGACGCGCGCCCTCGTTGACCAGCGTGTAGATGCAACGGTCGACGATTTCCTCCGCGGAAATTTCGCTTTGCGGAATGCCCCCTTCGGAAGTCCACTGGCGAATCAGATCGGTGACTTGCGGGTCGGGAGAAGACTTGCGATTTTCGTCGTACTTGTACCAACCCGCCCCGGTCTTCTGCCCGAAGCGGCCCGATTCGCAAAGACGATCTTCAATAAGCGGCTGGCGAATCCCCGGCTTCTGCAGGTGGCGAAATTCCTTGCGAATGCGCCAGCCCACGTCTAGGCCGGCAAGATCTCCGGTAGCAAGCGGGCCCATGGCCATGCCGAAATCATAGAGCGCGGTGTCGACCGCTTCGACGCTGGCTCCTTCTTCGACAAGAAACTGCGCTTCGCGGCGGTATGGGCCGAACATGCGGTTGCCGACAAAGCCCATGCAGTTGCCGACCAGCACGCCAATCTTGCCCAGTTTTTTCGATAGCTGCATGCAAGTGGCGATGACTTCCTTACTGGTGGAGGCTCCGCGCACGATTTCCAGCAGGCGCATCACGTTGGCGGGACTGAAGAAGTGCGTACCGATGACGGATTGCGGGCGCGCCGTGGCGGAGGCGATTTCATCGATATCGAGGCTGGAGGTGTTGGTGGCGAGAACCGCGCCCGGCTTGCATATGCGATCGAGCTGGCTGAAAACTTCCTTCTTCAGCGCCATGCTTTCGAACACCGCTTCGACCACCATATCGACGCCGGCGAACTCGCCGTAGTCCAGCGTGGGCCAGATGAGCTTGCGACGCTCCTCGACATACTGTTGCGTGAAGCGGCCGCGCTTCACGGAGTTGGCATAATTTTTCTGAATGTTGGCGAGCCCGCGATCAAGCGCGGCCTGATCGGTTTCTTTGAGGAGCACCGGAATTCCCGCGTTGGCGAAGACCATGGCAATGCCGCCGCCCATGGTACCGGCGCCGACGATGCCAATGGAGTTGACGCCCCGCGTTGGCGTCTCCTTCGGTACGTCGGGAATCTTCGCGACTTCGCGCTCGCCGAAGAACGCGTGAATGAGCGCCTTGGATTGGTCGGAGAAGAGGCATTTCGTGAAAAGCTCTTCTTCCTTCTGGCAGCCTTCCTCGAATGGCAGCGTGGTGGCGGCTTCAACGGCATCGATGGCGGCAAGCGGAGCGAACAAGCCGCGCTGTTTCTTGCGAGCCGTCTCCCGGGCGGCGGCAAAAATTGCAGCATTCTGCCCTGGCGCGCCTAGCTTTTCGTTCCGCTCGCGGGTTTTCGCCGCGGGCTTCGCCGAAACTTCCTTGGCAAACGCGAGCGCTGCCGCCAGCAAGTCGCCTTCCACCAGGCGATCGAGGATCCCGCACTTGAGTGCGTCCTCGGCCTTCACGGGAGCCCCTTCCGCGCACATCTCGACGGCTTTCGCCACGCCCGCCAGACGCGGCAAGCGTTGCGTTCCGGCTGCGCCGGGAATAATCCCGAGCTTCACCTCCGGCTGGCCGACCTGCGCGCTGGGCAACGCGATGCGGTAGTGCCCCGCCATCGCCAGTTCGAGGCCTCCGCCGAAAGCCGTTCCGTGAATGGCCATGACCACCGGCACGCGAAGATCCTCAATGCGCAGCAGGAGGGGCTTCAAGCTCTCGCGGCAAATGATTTTCCCGGAAGTCAGTTCGCCGAATTCCTTGATATCCGCGCCCGCGATGAAAGTCCGCCCCGCGCCAATAAACACCACGGCGCTGACGGTGTCATCCTTCTCGATTTGCGCGACGGCGTCGGCGATGCCTTTGGAAACCGCCGCACTCAGCGCGTTCACCGGCGGATTGTTTATTGTGACGACCGCGATTCCGTCAATTTTCGTGAGTTGCACTAGGTCGCTCATAAATTTATTCCCCATCGCTCCCGCATCAGGATATCAAGAGAACGGGACGCCGATTTTCTTCGAAATGGCACGCAGCTCTTCGACCACCGGCACAATCAGCGGCACGCCCTGCTTGCTGCGCACTTTTTCCGCATCGCGTTCCGGGTCGCCGGGGATGAGCGGGCCGTTCGTGCCGGGCGCCGGCTTCGTCGCCCGAAACACGCGGATGAAGTCGTCCATCTGCCGCTTGAACTCGTCCGCTTCGATAAAGCCGTCGATGCGCATCGCGCCGAAAAAATGCCCAATTCCCTTCCCCACGCTGCGCGCCGGAATTTCCTGGCGCAGCGCAAAAGGCGGCGTGAAGGGCCCCCAGTTCGCACCGCTCAGCACGCCGCAGAGAACGTCGACCATCACTCCGAGGCCATAACCTTTGTGCCCGCCGCGCTCGCGATCGGAGCCAAGCGGCAAGAGCGCGCCGCCCGCCACGATGTCGTCGGGATTGGTCGTGCCGCGCCCCCGATGGTCAATGCCCCAGCCTTGCGGTATGGATTCCCCCCGCCGCCGCGCCATCTCGATTTTGCCATACGCGGCGGCGCACGTGGCCATGTCCACGACGATAGGCGGCTCCTCTTTTCCGGGAAACGCAATGGCGATGGGATTCGTGCCCAGCATGCGTTCAGCGCCCCACAGCGGCGTGACCAATTTCGTGGAATTAGTCATAGCCATGCCAATCATGTCGCGTTGCAGCGCCTTCAGCACGTAGTATCCGGCGATGCCAAAATGATTGCTGTTGCAAATGCTGACCCACCCGGAGCCAGCTTTTTCCGCCATGCCCATGGCAATTTCGTTCGCCTGCGGCCCAACCACCAGCCCAAGGCCGTTGTCGCCATCGATGGTTGCGGTGCTCGGCGTCGACCGCAGGATTTTGATCTTCGGCGTGGGATTGATGAGCCCTTCGCTGAGCAAGTCGAAATAGCTCGTCAGGCGCGCCACGCCGTGCGAATCGATGCCGCGCAGATCAGCGGACGCGAGCACATCGGCCGCTTGCGTCGCGTCCGTCTTGGGGATGCCGAAATGCAGAAAGACCCTCGTGGTGAACTCGCGCAACACTTCGATCGGAAAAACCTTGGCCTCGACTTTGGCCTCGACGTTGGCCATGCGCCTCCTCGCTCCCACGACTCCAATCCCACTTACGCGGGCAGGACTTGCCCGCGCGTTTCCACACCAAAGGGTATCAGCAGCAAGCCCACCGCAAAAGCCAGCGAAGTCATGGCCACCGGAACGCCGAGCGAGCCGTAGTGCTGCACGCCTGCACCAACCAAAAAAGTGATCGCCGCCCCGCCGAACCGTGCAAACGAAGTAGAAAATGCAAACGCGCTGGCCCGGCATTCGGTCGGATATTGTTCCGGCAGCCACAACGTATACACCGCGAAATTCGCGCCGCCAACTCCAAGAAAAAACAAGCACACAAAGAATCGCGGCAGCGCCGCGGGTCCCATGTAGAAAACCTTCCCAAACGTAAGCGCAATGAAGATCAGCATCAGCGTGAAATAGAACGCCAGCGCGCCTCGGCGGCCGAGCCGCTCCGCGAGCCACGGCATCAGCAAGCAGCCGAGAATAGTTGCGAACGCCACGAGCATGGTGGCGCGGGAAGCCAACTGTGCGGCCGCGGGGCCAATGCGGCCGCCCGCTTCGGCGAGAGCCGTCACCGCAGAAGGCACATAGACCGTGCCGGCCCACAGTCCGCAAATCGACGCGAGCATAAACAGAGCGTTGAGCACGGTCCGCCGCCGCAGCACTTTTGAAAAAAGCGCCGCAAACGGACGCCAAATCGCCCACGAATGCACGACGCGCTCTTTTGCCTTCCAGCGCGAAGGCTCGGTGACTCCGTGACGCACCGCCGCGAGCAACAGCGCGGGCAGTCCGCCGACAGCGAACAGGACGCGCCATCCATTGTGGCCAAAGCGCCCGCCAATCGCGTAGTTGGCAATAGCCGCGAGAAAGATTCCGACGTAATAACCCGTGTGCATGTAGCCTGCGCCCGCTCGACGCCGCTGCTCGGGCCACTCTTCCGCGACGAACGTGCCGCCCATGGCCCACTCGCCGCCAATCCCGATTCCAGCAAGCAAACGAAGGATGGCTAACTGTCCTACGCTCGTGACCAGCGCGCTCAAGAACGTGAACGCCGAATACCACACGATCGTGATCATCAGCGTACGCACGCGGCCGAATTTGTCTCCCACCGGCCCCCACAGAAACGCCAATCCCCATCCAATCAAAAAAAGCGCGAATAGCAGCCCGCCGTAATAGCCGATGGCGCCTTTCGTTGCGGAAATTCCCGAGCGCGGGAGCAAATCGCGCAGCGACGGCACGAGGACCAACGCGTAGATGAAGGAGTCCATGCCATCCAGCGCCCAGCCGCCCCACGCCGCCCAAAATCCACGAATCTGGTTGCGATTCAGCGGCACATCGTCAGCAACTCGTATGTTCATCGCAGCGACGGGCATGGCGGCGGGACTATACCACTCTTGTGCCTGCGGTTAGATATAGGCGCGGACGAAGAAGTACACCGTCATGGCCGAGCCCACGATGATGACGAACGCGCGAATCCACGTCTGCGGCACGCGCTGCGCATAATGCGCCGCAAAAAAACCGCCCACGATGGCGCCCAGCGTCATCACTGCGCCTTGCTTCCAGACGATGGCACCCGTAGCGATGAAGGTAAAAGTGGCCACGCCATTGATGAAGCCGCCCAGCACGACTTTGAGCGCGTTCATGGCGTGCATGTCGGTCATGCCGATCGCCGCAAGCATGGCCAGGTTCATTATTCCCATGCCGCCGCCGAAGTAGCCGCCGTAGATCGCCACGAACAGCTCGAAGATGCTGGCCCCAGCGACGGCAGCGTTGCTCGACTCGTGCGAAATTCCCGCGGAAATTCGCCCGGTAAGGTGCTTGCCAAACGCAAACAACAGCGTTGCGCCCAGCAGCAGCCAAGGGAGCACGCGCAGAAAAGTTTGCGCCGGCGTCTTGATTAGGAGCAGCGCCCCCGCCAGGCCACCCACGATGCTCGTCGCGACCAGCGGAATCATCACGCGCTTGGAAATGTTGAGGTGCTTGCGGTAAGCCCCGCCGCTCGCGGTGACCCCGACCCAAAGCGCCAACGTGTTGGTGGCGTTGGCGGCGACCGGGCCAACGCCGGCGAAGAGAAGCGCGGGAAACGCGATAAAGCTGCCGCCGCCGGCGACGGCGTTGAGCGCGCCGCCCAATACCCCGGCGGCAAACAGGAAAATGGCCTGCGCAAGAGTCAAGCCAGTCTTTTATCATGAATGCGCGGGTGCGCTCCACCTCAGCGCCGGACTCGTCAGGGCGCAACGGCGTTCTTGACAACGTACCGTTCTACGTATATGAACGTGCGGTTTCCGCTCCGAAGCAAGCTGAATTAGAGGCGCGCCGGGGCGTTAACACGGCATTCACATTTCCGGCGTAACTGTCAGTAGCAGTCTGCCTTTCCGGTCCGCGTCAAAAGTCAACAGGAGGAAGCATGGCGACTCGTGCAGACGCAATCCCAGTGAGCGGCAGCGCCGATTACAGCATCTGGCGCGTGATTCTGGCCTCCGCCGTCGGCACCATGATCGAGTGGTATGACTTCTACATCTTCGGCAGCCTGGCGGCCGTGCTGTCCCCAAAATTCTATCCCTCGGGCAATGACACCATCGCGCTGATCGCCTACTTATCGACCTTCGCCGTTGGCTTCGTCGTGCGCCCCTTTGGCGCGCTGTTCTTTGGACGCATCGGCGACATCGTCGGCAGGAAGTATGCGTTTCTCGTCACCCTGAGCATCATGGGCGGAGCCACAGCGCTGATCGGATTGCTGCCCACCTACGCAACCGCCGGCTGGTTCGCGCCCATCGCGCTGCTGGCCATCCGCGTCCTGCAAGGTCTTGCGCTCGGCGGCGAGTATGGTGGTGCCGCGGTGTACGTCGCGGAGCACGTCCCCGATCGCAAGCGCGGCTTCTACACCAGCTTCATCCAGATCACCGCGACCCTCGGCCTCTTCATCTCCCTGCTTGTGGTGCTGGCCACGCAATCTTGGATGACCAAAGAAGACTTCTCCAATTGGGGCTGGCGCATTCCTTTCCTGCTTTCCATCATCCTCGTCAGCATCTCGCTTTACATCCGCCTGAAGATGAAGGAATCGCCGATCTTTACCTCCCTCAAAGCCGCCGGGATGACCTCGGCGCAACCCCTGAAAGACGCCTTCGCGAAATGGGAAAACGCCAAGCGCGTCTTGATTTCTCTTTTCGGCGCCACCGCCGGACAGGGCGTGGTCTGGTACACCGGCCAGTTCTACGCGCTGTTCTATCTGCAAACGATTTTGAAAGTGAACGTCAAGACGGCCGCGATCGTCGTCGCGGTTGCGTTGCTCATCGGCATGCCCTTCTTCACTTTATTTGGCTCGCTGTCCGACAGAATTGGCCGCAAGTGGCTGATGATGGCTGCATGCCTCCTGGCGGTGATGACTTATGTTCCGATTTATCACGCCATGCAGCAGGCCGCCGGCAACAACGTGATCACCGTAAAATCCGCCAAGAACAAGGTTACCGGCGCGATCAGCCTCACGCCCATCACCTTGGACGCTAGCGGCGCGCAGGTTCCCGCCAAGGAAGCCTCGGCCCCGAACCTGCCCATGCTCGTTCTGCTCGTTTTGATCCAGGTGATTTACGTTTGCATGATCTATGGACCAATCGCCGCGTACCTCGTCGAAGCCTTCCCCGCGAGAATTCGCTATACCTCGCTCTCGCTTCCCTACCACATCGGAAACGGCGTCTTCGGCGGCTTGGTGCCGCTGATTGGCGTCTATGTCTGCGCCAGCACACAGAATATCTACGCCGGTTTGTACTACCCGATGGCGGTAGCCTCGCTCACCTTTGTTGTCGGCAGCTTGGTGCTGAAAGAAACCCACGGTACGAAAATCTGGGACGAAGTTGGCGGCCCAACGTCGGAAATGAGCCGCTGAGCGCCCACGCTCTCGATTGACTCCCGCACTTTCGCGGGAGCATTATCAGCCTTGCCAGGCGCGCAAGCTCCACGTGTGACGCACCGTTTGCCTGGACCTCCGGCACACCTTCGCGGGAAGTTGCCGGTCGTATGATTTCACTCGGAATCTTTTCTCCAGGGGGAGCCATGGCCGTCGCCAAAACTCGCAAAGCCGCCAATAAAGCGAATGGGAAGCCTAAGCCCGCGCCGGGCGCGCCCAAAACGAAAGAGAACGAAGCGCAAATCGCTGTCCATTGGAAAGAGGAAGAGTATTTTCATCCTTCTCCGAAATTTATTGGCCAGGCCAATCTAAACGATCCCGCCACGGTCGAGCGCTTCAGCGAAAAGAACTTCCCGGAATGCTTTCGCGACTACGCCGAACTCCTGCACTGGGATCACTATTGGCACACCACCCTGGACACCAGCGATCCGCCGTTTTGGAAATGGTTTGTCGGCGGCAAACTCAACGCCTGCTACAACTGCGTCGACGCCATCTCACTCAATACAAGAACAAAGCGGCGCTGATTTTTGTTCCGGAGCCAGAAGAAGAAGCCGCCACGGTCATCACCTACCAGGAACTCTACCGCCGGGTGAACGAAGTCGCCGCCATGCTCCGCGATTTTGCCGGACTCAAAACCGGCGACCGCGTCACCATCCACATGCCCATGATTCCAGAGCTGCCCATCACCATGCTGGCGTGCGCGCGCCTGGGCGTGGTGCACTCCGTCGTCTTTGGAGGATTCAGCGGTGAAGCCTGCGGCTTGCGCGCCGCCGACTCCGGCAGCCGCGTGCTCATCTACGCCGACGGCTACCACCGCAACGGCAAGTGGGTGGACCACAAAGGCAGCGCCGACATCGCTGTCGAAACCGCAAAGAAAGAGGGCCAGACGGTCGACAAGGTGCTCATCTGGAAGCGCTATCCGGGGCACTTCCGCTCCGAATCGCCCATGATTATGGGCCGCGACTTTTTTGTCGATGAAGTTCTCAAGGACTATCGCAATCACCTCGTCGCGCCCGTTTCCCAGGATGCCGAAGCTCCGCTCTTTCTGATGTACACAAGCGGCACAACCGGAAAGCCAAAGGGCTGCCAGCATCGCACCGGCGGCTATCTAGCCTACGTCACCGGCACCTCCAAGTATTACCAGGACATTCACCCAACCGACGTTTACTGGTGCATGGCCGACATCGGCTGGATCACCGGCCACTCGTACATCGTGTACGGACCGCTCGCTCTCGCCGCCACCAGCGTCCTCTATGAAGGCGTCCCGCAATTCCCCGATGCTGGCCGGCCGTGGCGCATCGCCGAACGCCTGGATGTAAACATCTTCCACACCTCACCGACGGCGATCCGCATGTTGCGCAAGGCCGGCGGCGACGAGCCGAAAAAATACAACTACCACTTCAAGCACATGACCACCGTCGGCGAGCCCATCGAACCGGAAGTCTGGCGGTGGTATTACGAAGTTGTCGGCAAGAAGGAAGGGGTCATCGTGGACACCTGGTGGCAGACGGAAACGGGAGGTTTTCTCTGCACCACCAAACCCGCGCTCGATCCCATGAAGCCCGGCAGCGCCGGTCCGCCCGCGCTCGGCATCTATCCCATCATTTGGGATGAAGAAGGAAAGGAAGTGCGCGCAGGCTCGGGCGCGGCCGGCAACATTTGCATTCGCAATCCGTGGCCCGGGATTATGCAGACCATCTGGGGCAGTCCGGAGCGCTTCGTCAATCAGTACTACAAAAAGTACAACAAAGATCCACAAAGCAAGGATTGGCGCGACTGGCCGTATTACGCCGCCGACGGCGCCGTGCTCCCCGCGGATGGCTACTACCGGATCCTCGGCCGCGTCGACGACGTCATCAACGTCGCCGGCCATCGCCTGGGAACCAAAGAAGTCGAATCAGCGTGCCTGAGCTTGCCGGAAGTCGCGGAAGCCGCCGTCGTTCCCGCCGTCGATGACATCAAGGGCCGCGTGCCGGTCGTCTATATTTCGCTCAAACCGGGCGTCCCGCCGACAAAACAGATGCAAGACAAAGTGACCGCCACGATCGAGACGATAATTGGCAAGATCGCGCGCCCCAAGACCATTCACATCGTCGCGGACATGCCCAAAACGCGTTCCGGCAAAATCATGCGCCGCGTGCTCGCCGCCATTTCCAATCAAATGGATACCGGCGACATCACCACCCTCGCCAATCCCGATATCGTCGAGCAAATTCGCATACAAGTGCAGGGCAGCTCCCGCAGCCCCCTAAAGGAAGGCCCCGAAGACATAAAAATGTTCGGCGACGAACGCTAGCCTAACTAGATCATATGTCACAAAAATGAGCGCGACGACTACCAATCTGCGCGAGTTGTTTACTGTTTGTGGTCGAACCTTCTAAATTCCGTCTAACGAAGGCCCGTTCGGGCTACCTTCAATAGTAGTAGGGCCTCTCATTCAAGCCTTGAAGCAAGCAAACTCCTCCAGCCATCGGGGAAGTTTGAGGACGTGATATGCCTGCTCCAGAGCGCCACGAGGGAACTATTCTTGTGGCCGATGACAACGAACTCAACCGCGAGCTGCTCTCGAGCCTGCTCGGCCAGGAAGGCTATCTAGTCGTGTGCGTCACGGATGGGGAACAGGCGCTGCAGCAAGTCAGGAATGATTCCATCGACCTTGCGCTCTTGGACGTACTAATGCCGGGCAAGACTGGATTTGACGTTTGCTTGGCAATCAAATCCAAGCCAGAGACGCGGCTGATCCCTGTTGTGTTGCTAACCAGTCTTACCGGCGACAACGACCGCATCCGCGGAGCCATGTGTGGTGCCGACGATTTCCTCAGCAAACCGGTGAACAAGCACGAACTCCTTGCCCGCGTGCACTCTCTGCTGCGCTTAAAGCAGTTCACCGATGAACTGGACAACGCCGAAGCTGTTTTATTCAGCTTGGCTCTCAGCATTGAGGCCAAGGACCCCTATACCGAAGGCCATTGCGACCGCCTCTCCAAATATTCCGTGGCCGTAGCGGACAAATTGGGCCTGTCCGAAGACCTTCGCGTGGCGCTCCGCCGTGGCGGCCTGGTCCACGACATCGGCAAGCTTGCGGTGCCGGAGCATATCCTGCTGAAACCTGGGCCGTTGACTCCGGAAGAGCGAAAAATTATGGAGCAGCACACCATCGCAGGCGAGCGGATTTGCGCACCTCTGCGATCCTTCCGGCACGTCCTGCCGATTATTCGTCATCATCACGAAAAGCAGGACGGCACCGGCTATCCGGACGGCCTAAAGGGTGAGCAAGTTCCGCTTACCGCGCGCATTCTGCAGATCACGGATATTTATGACGCGCTGACCACCGATCGGCCGTACCGCAGGGCCCTTTCCATAGAGAAAGCCTTCGCTATCATGCGAGAGGAAGTAAAGCGGGGCTGGTGGGATGGTTCTCTGTTGCACGAGTTCGAGGCCGTGGTTCACACCCAAGAGCCGGTGCTGCCGGCAGGTCGCGCTCGGTGAACGCTTCCCAAGGCGCTACAGAATGGTAGAACAATGCGCTGGAAAATAGAGAGACCTATTGTCTTCGGAGGTTTTGCGCTGGCGGGTGCCATCTTAGTCTTTGCAGGATGGGAATCCTACCGGAACACCGTCACATTCTCCGACGCTTCCGAGTGGCGAAAACACACCTACGAGGTCTTGAGGAATATTGACGCAGTAGAGGCTGGGCTCGTTGACGCAGAAACGGGACAGCGAGGCTATCTCCTCACGGGAGAAGAGAGCTATCTGGAGCCCTACCACACAGCCGTTAAGGACATCAACCACACGATTGCGAGCTTGAAGAGTCTTACTTCCGACAATCCGAATCAGCAGAGACGCATCCAGAGCCTGGAGCCGCTCGTAGACGACAAATTGACAGAGCTTCAGCTGACGGTCGATCTCCGCAAAAATCAAGGTCTGACTTCAGCAAACAAAGTGGTCCTGGGGGGTTCCGGAAAGCGCTGGATGGACCAGATTCGCGCCTTGCTGTCTCAGATGACGAACGAAGAGGAAGCCCTATTGCGATCTCGCACAGAGCAGGCCAATCAGAGTGTGACTCGATCGGTGCGTTTGGTTATCGCGAGTACGCTCTTGAGCGTTTCGCTTCTTGTGTTGTGTTTCGTGCTTTTAACTCGCGAGCTCTCCGAGCGAAAAAAGGCGCAAGATGCCCTGCAGAAGAGCGGGAAGTGGCTGTCAACCACCCTCTCCAGCATCGGCGATGCGGTGATTGCCACGGATATGAATGGCGCGGTCTCGTTTATCAATCCCGTCGCAGAGGCTCTCACGGGATGGACCCTGGAAGACGCGCGAGGAAAATCGATGGACCTTGTCTTCGATATCGTGAACAAGGAAACCCGGCGTCCCGTGGAAAATCCAGTGAAGAAAGTCTTCCGGGAGGGAAAAGTTGTCGGTCTGGCCGACCACACCATCCTGTTATCAAAGAGCGGCAAGGAATTTGACATCGAAGATAGCGCCGCGCCCATTCTGACTGACACCGGGGAAACGTTCGGGGTTGTGCTCGTTTTTCGGGATATCACCGAAAAGAAGCTGGCGGACGAGGAAACAAGCCGGCAAAAAGATCTAATGCAGTTGATTCTGGCAAACATCACAGACGGCATCGTCGTGGCCGACACCAATGGGAAGTTTTTGCTTTTCAATGCGGCCGCAGAGCGGTTAATCGGTATCGGCGCGACAGACGCCAGTCCCGACCGATGGTCACAACAATATGGCACGTTTCGACCCGACGGCGTGACCCCCATTCCGCCCAACGAACTCCCTTTGGTTCGCGCCATGCGCGGAGAAAACGTGGAAGCCGTCGAGTTGCTGATTCGTAACGCCAATGTGCCGGACGGCCGTTTTCTTAGTATCGCGGGAAGACCTCTACGCGGTCAGGACGGCACCCTCCAGGGAGGGGTGGTCGCCATCCATGATATCACCCTGCAGAAGAGCGCTCAGGAAACCCTGATTCGCGCCAAGGAGGAAGCCGAACGCACCAGCAAGTTCAAAGATCAATTCCTCTCCACCATGAGCCATGAACTGCGCACGCCTCTTAATGCCGTCTTGGGCTTTTCCGACCTTTTAGCGGATGAACGCTACGGCCCTCTGAATGAAAAGCAGCGGCGCTACATCGATCACATCCACACCGGCGGAAAACACCTTCTCACGCTCATCAGCGACATCTTGGACCTTTCGAAGATCGAAGCCGGCCGTATGGAGCTGGCTCTTGAGAACCTCTTAGTCCAGAGCGCCTTCGCCGAAGTACTCGGGGTGATGCAGCCGCTGGCAGACCACAAATCCCAGGTGTTGTCCACAAATGTGGAAGGCAGGCTGATTGTGCGAGCCGACGCCACTAGATTCAAACAGGTGCTCATGAACCTGATCGGCAACGCTGTCAAGTTCACTCCCAATGGCGGTCGAATCGAAGTCGCTGCGCGTGCAGACGGCTCCAGGATTCGCGTGGAAGTGAGGGACGATGGTCCAGGTATTCCTCCACAGGAGCAACAGCGTATTTTCGAGGCTTTCTATCGGCTTCAGGAGTCCGGCAAGAAGACCGAGGGCACGGGGCTGGGCTTGGCCATCACTCAGCGCCTCATTGAGCTGCATGGAGGTGAATTGAGCCTTCAGAGCGATGTAGGCCATGGAAGTTGCTTCCGTTTCTCACTACCAGCGGCCCTGTCCGCTGAAGCCTCAGCTTTCCGCAAAACGGAATTCCCGCCGACCTCCTCTCGCCCTCCGCACGTTCTAGTGATCGAGGACGATCGAGTTACCGCGCACCTCCTTCAATCACAGTTGGCCTCCGCGGGTTACCTTGTGACCCTCTGCGAGGAGCCGCAAAACGCTTTGGCGGTCGCGGTGCAGCTCCAGCCCAACGCTATCACCCTTGACATTGTTATGAAGCCCAAAAACGGTTGGGAAATTCTGACGCAATTGAAACGAGAGCCGCGCACCGCTCACATCCCATTGATAGTAGTCTCCATTATCGATCAACCCAGCATGGGCGCGCTGCTTGGAGCGGACGAATATTTGGTCAAACCCGTCGATAAACCCACACTACTCGGCGCCATCGCCCGTCACCTCGGCAAACGACCCTCATCAAGACCTGGACGGTCGATCCTTGTCGTGGAAGACGACGCACCGACCCGCGAGTTCATCGCGGAGATACTCACCGGGCAAGGATTCGTGATCACTACAGCCGCCGATGGCGCGCAGGCTCGCGCGCAAGTTGCCGCTTCTCTCCCGGAGATCGTAATTCTCGACATGATGCTGCCGGAAGTGAGCGGCTTTGAACTCCTTGGCGAATGGCGTGCCAGCCTTCGCACTGCTGGCCTTCCAGTATTCGTTCTGACCAGCAAGGACTTGAGCCAGGAAGAACAGAGCTATCTGCGTACCCACGCCGAAGCGCTCCTCCACAAACAGCTGCCCTGGCACGAGGAACTGCTTAAGCAACTCAACCGCGTGACGGTTCCGCGTGTCGCGGAGAAAGTGTGAAACACCGGATCCTCGTCGTGGAAGACAACCCGCTGAACAGCGAACTCCTTTGTGACTGGCTCGAAACCGAAGGGTACGAAGTCTGCACCGCCGAAGACGTAGAGTCTGCCACTCGCATTCTCGAGAATCGCCCCCCAGATACCGTGCTGCTGGATGTCCAGCTTGGCCACCAAGACGGACTCTCCCTCGCCGCTTGGATGCGAAAGCAGCCGAAACTTTGCTCCATCCCGGTGATTGCCGTCACCGCGCACGCTCTGGTGACGGAGCAAAGCAGTTTTCTTCAGGCCGGTTGCAACGCCTGTGTTTCCAAACCAATTGATTTCAAGGAGCTGCGCAACGAATTGGAGCGCTGGCTGCCAGCCGCGCCAAAGCCTAATTCTTAGGACCTGCTGATTGCTCGCCGCACCGCGGCGTTTGGCGTCGAACCACTCCACAGACAGCAAGACAAGACTTCGGAGATGAGTTTGCGCGAAGGCGCGCAACTCAGGGGCGCTGCGGGCCGACCATCGCCATCGGCACAGCGCCGCAGCGGGCTTGCGCCGCGGCTTGTATGTCTGCGTCGAGCAGGGCGCCGCGCCACTTCTGAAGGGTGGCCGACAAATCGGAAGCTGGCAAGCGCGTCGGGATTATCAGATTTGGTCGGCATGAGTTCCCCTAAGAGGTTGTTTGACACAATGGAAAACGTCGTTATAGATACGTGGCTGTGCGCTCGAACTTGCCGCCCGCAGTTTCGAGCTAGACGGACAATAACGGAAGTTGTGCGGAATAAGCG
>Ga0210409_10001563_pt1 | contig 29410 bp, 25 predicted proteins | sample IncBWH17MmetaG_FD_161649 | JGI IMG/M metagenome (GOLD analysis project Ga0210409, IMG submission 161649) | Forest soil microbial communities from Barre Woods Harvard Forest LTER site, Petersham, Massachusetts, United States - Inc-BW-H-17-M | ecosystem: Environmental > Terrestrial > Soil >...
GGGAGCGGACAGTGGGCCAATGGGGGTTTATCGGGATGGCGGGCCGCTCAGGGGACGTTACACTCGATTTACGTGCTAACCAAAGGTGAAATGCAGAAGAAAATTGATTTACTTGGAGAGCAATTACGGGACAACGAAGAACTGATGCGTAAGGCGGCTGCGGGCGTGCAGCAGATGAGGTTGGCGCTAAAGGCCGATCTAGCTCGCGGACTAAATAGTTTGCGCGAGGCTCAAGATTATATCCGCATCATCCAAGCGAGCAGTGCAGGCGATTTGCAGATCCGAAAGATAATGATGGCTCTCGGATTTGGAACGGTTACCCCATCGCAGTTTATGAAGGCTAAGACCATGGAAGATGTTTTTGCGCTGCTCGACCAAAAAAAGCCACACTCAAATTGATAATGAGGGGTCTGGCAGCAAATCAGTTTACGTTCTTGTGAGTTCGAAAGGCGTCGATATGTCTGCTTGCTTTCGCATCGGGGATTTCCCCCGGGTGCCCGTCTCGTGGCCCGGGCATATCATCACCGCAAGGCACCGCCAGGGAGACACACACGCCTTTAGGCGCACCCAAAGATCATGGCGCAGGTTTGGGTGCGCCCCCTTCTTTCGTTGGCCTTTGGCGCGCTAACCTTATGGATCACAAGAAACGCCCGGTCAGCCCACAGATGTGCAGCCGGGGCGAGGGGATCAACGGAGCTTCTTTTTTGGAGAGCCTTTCCGAGGCTTAGCTTTGGCGGGCGGGTGAGCTTCGGACACGATTACGCCGGCGCCAAACGCCTTCCTTAGTCGCTTGGCGTCATCGACACTCTTCTTGAAACCTTTAAGAATACGATCAAAATCAGGCACTTCGTTGGCCATCGTGTTTTAATCTAGAATGGCAATGATTTCCCGCAAAGCTCCAAAATCCGCGTTCAAACGGCTGGACAGCTTGAAAAAGAGCCGGCGCCGTGCCACGAACGGACCCGGGGCCGTTATTTGAGCAGCCCTACTTTTCCGTCTTCTTAACTGATCTGCTTCACGGTTTCCAGGCTCAAACAATCCAGCAGGCGCAGCCTTTACGAGTCGGCGCAATGGCTAAATTAGGTGCCTGAGTGAGAACCTGAAAAGCCCGCCCCCGTGTGTCGAGAAGCGGGCTGCCGGTGCCCGGTCTAAAATCAGTGAACAAAGGCGCGCCCGGTTGCCGCAGCGCAGCCCCCTGCTCGCTTACTTTCTCTAATTAGACTATTTGGAGCCGGCGAACCTGCGGCAGTCCCTACAAACCAATGTTTCTCCCACCCAGATAACTCGGTTGCGGCTCAATTTCAGCCCATTGCTCGTTCGCCCAACACAATTCGCATGCTGCTTCGTCCTCTTGCACATTCCCTTTGGAACAGGCTCCGCAAGCGTAGAGAATGAATTCGCCATTCTCCAGTGGACCTGAAACCTCAAGAGAACAATTCAAGGGCTCCCTCCTGAAAATACCAACAAAGGGCCTTGCCGTTCAGTTGCTCAGGGCTGCATTTGGTGCTCCTGACGTAGTGAATCGAACCTTGAACTGCGACTAGCTCGGCAGGCACGCTAATATCCTCTTGTCCATGCGGAGCGGAGTGAGTATCTCACGCTTTTCGCATCGGGAAGGGTGTCTCAGCCTGGATCAGCGTCCGAACTTTCTGAACCAGCTCATCAAACGCGAATGGTTTTGGCAAAAAGCCGAAGCGGGCCAGCTTTTCAATTCTCTTGTCAGTCAGAGGTAGTGAGAAGGAAACCATGAGCACTGGCGTTTCTGGATGCACAGTTCGGAATTTTCGAGTCAGTTCCAACCCGTCAACGTCAGGCATCAAAAAATCCGTGACTAGGAGGTGAATCCTCGCGGAGCCAGCCAACCGCAATGCCTCCGCCCCACTCTCCGCCTCTAGGACGTTGTAGCCTTGGCTAGAGAGAAGCTGCACCTCAAATGAGCGAACCAATGGATCATAATCGACGACTAGGACGGTTTGTGGTTCACCGATTCTTTCGGTGCAATAGCGGTCTCTTGTATTCATAGTTCATCGCTTATTTGCTTGGGTGAGTTTCCGCTAATCCCTTCATCATGTCTAACTGGGGGAACCCCCGATACTCTTGATGTGAGACGACGGTTCATGTTTAGAGCACGTCAGGAAAGGCCCGGGGATTCGGGCGGGCGCGAAGAGGATTGGGGATTTCCCCAGGTTACAGGGCCCGCCCTGGTCCAGTATGCTCAGTGCATGTGTGCCGATATTTACGGAACCAAAAGATCAAACGTCTTTGTGCCCCGTGCTGCAACCTTGGACAGCGTCCCCGGTGAGATAATCGCTAAACTTGGCAACCCTGCTTTTCTGAATACGCCAGAAAGTAGCGATCCGTTGCTACGGTCTGATACGCCCCCGACCCGGCCAGATAGGGGTTTCCAGTTTGAGGGGCTTAACGCCAAAGCGGGAGTTGCCGCAGCATTTTCCTGTTTACTCTGGAGCTTTCGTAGTGGGCGGCGCCCCCTACAGATTACTCACGAGAGCTGCCCGGCAGAACGATTTAGCGGCCCACGGAAGCCTGCCTCGATCCGATTTGCTCAGTATCTCCAGCCACATTAACCAGCTAACCTCCGGAGTGTCGCGGTTCGGGAAACCGAGTAATCTGGGGCCGCTTGCAAAGCGCATTTCCGTTCCTTTTGCACATAGGGGCTGGACCGGGAGCAGCTTGGGTACGTCGATGACGATTAGTGTCGCTCTTGAAATGTGCAGTTTGCTGGCAGACGTGTCCAATGCGGCATTGACGATCACTGGGTATGCGGTTTGCCCAGTGCGATCCGGGCATAGATTGTGCAAGTGTAAGAGTGTAAGTAACATCCCGTTGCGGTGGGCTTCGACGAAGGGGACTACTCCCCCCCACTGGGTCCCGCTCGCCGTAAGGCCCGATGTCCTAATTTGAAGTCCGGCGATGGAAGCGGGAGTTTCGGATGAACGCGTTTGGGCGAGTCACGGCGAAATAAATGACGTAAATCCAAGACAGGAAAGCTGCAACGATTGCCCATATTATTGAGCGGTTACGTTCCCAGGAACACAAGGCGGCGATTACAGAACCGAGCCCGATTCCTGTGGGAATCACCGGACTCATCTGATTGGTGATTTGAGCGATAAGCATAACATGAGGTCTTTTTAATGCGAACGTACCCATCCATTGTTCACCGGTCTAACCCTATTTTGGCCTTACGTGGCCAATACTTGCTCAAACTGCACCACTACCCAATGCCCCGGCCGCTTGCTCGCTCCTGTGCCAATGAGGCATCGCGCTCAGCTTGGCGCTCAGCAGCAGACGGTCCAGCTTTTATGGGCTGGCTTCCATCAAGCGAAAGCGGCCTGCGCCCTTCAATCCGCAAGGCGGAGGCCCACTCTCGCCGGACCTCAATTCAGGTGGGTTGCCAGGTAGCCATACATCGCATTAGACAGTCAGGCCGGTACGAAACCTATTGAAAAGGACCTCATTGGAGCGGCCCGAGTGACGAAGGCCACTGACCCGGGAACGACGCGTAGTCGAAGCAAAAAGCCTCCTGAATCCAAAGCAGTCAAACCGGGGCTCTTAGCTGGGGTTCCCGGCTAGAAATTCACCCTCGGTTTCGCTCGCCTCGGCGTGCAATCTGAACCTTCGTTCCTTTTCGAAGGTCAATCGCGTCAGGCCAGTGTCGAAAAGCTGCAAGATTACCCCTCCGCCAATCACAGCGAGAATGGACAATGCCATGTCCACCATAATGTTACCTTTCCTTTTTGCGTGTTGTTTCGTTGGCGCGGGTTCGTGTCTGGGCATTTTATTTTAGCGTGGGGTGTGCCAGGGTGCTCCGCGATGGGCCGGACAGTAAGATCATTCCGGCGTCGTCATGCCGTAAAGCTCGCAAAGGCCCTGTCGGCAACCCCCTGCGTCGCCTTTCGTCTGGACCAGGACCGAAGTCAATGGTGGGCTGGCGTGGATTTCCGAACTCGATCCGGCTTCGTTGCGCATGCAAAATGCAAAACGAAGCAACCTCGGTAGTGCAAGTTGCAAGGTTCTGCTTCTGTGTAGCATTTGCCACCGAGGAATCGTTCTAGCAAATCGGACGCTCGCGCAGAATCCGGGCATGGTTTATGTGATTTTGGAGTTGTCGTGCAAAGATTGGATATTTGGCTCCCGGTTTAGTTGGCCCGGTCGCTTGACTGGGCCCCGGATGTTTGGACACCGCCCAATTGATGACTTTGCGAATCTCTTCGTCGCTCACTGGCTCGGGACCATCTTCAGGAAACATCTGCCGGAACTGGACGAAAACAGCTTCTGGATACAGGCCGTTACCAAGCAAACCCATGGCCATTTGAGTCATCTGTATATTGCGGCCACCCGGTTGCGCCGGATTTTTCAGCTTTTGTGCCGTTGCTGGCGGGATGTAAGGTCTTTCGATTTGTTGCTCTTTTTGCTGAGGCAATCTGGATTGCTCCTTGCGCACAGAGTCGTCGTTTATTCCTACGACGGAAACGTAAACAAGGTCGTTCTTACGAATTCCCAAGCTGTCCAAGTCGTCCATTAGAAAGTTGGCCGCGTAAGGTTCGATTGCCCAACCAACAACTCGCCGGCTTGCGTCTTTCACAACGATCTCGACGGTGACCTTGTCCCCCCTCTGGAACCAAGAGTGGCCGGCAACTGGCAGGCAATCTTGAAGATTGATCCCTAGAAGGTGGTTGGTGGAAGTGCCAAATGGTTTGCAGCAAGACCACCTCCCGCCGCCAGTCGGCAGCACTGACGGCAGTGGAAATGAGGGCGGCGATTTCTTGAATGATCGATCCGAGGCAGCCACCACCTGCACAATCTCAAGTTGCACCTCCTGTGGCCCGGAAACGAGGCCACTCGGGCTTGCGCCTGGACTGTGCACAGGATCCGCACCGACGCGGTTTGCTTCAATGTTCATAGGCTAGGGACGCAAACGTTCGTGCTGATTTCCCTACTCGTAAGGGTTGGGTCTCATCCTTGGAGCAACGCCATTGACCTTCTGGACAGACACGTATACCGGGTCGTGAAGCCCGATCCCAATTGCCGTGAGATCGGTTTTGCGGAAGCAGGCAGTGCGTGCTTTCGATGCTCGGCCAGTGATTTGATGGATGAAGCCATCACGGAAGACATCAATGGTCACGGAGTCCCCCGATTCCAAAGGAAGGAAGTCAAGCATGTCAATTTGGTCACCCAGGTAAACGCCAAGGGCCGTCCCCTGAGCGTCATGAATCGTGGTTAACGTCAACGTCCACGGCCCCAAGTTGCTTGCGAGAGTCATTGGCGGCGGTGGCGCACGTCGAAGCTGCCTACGACGGGACATGCGCCGGAGTTTCACCCTGTGTTTGGACTTTTTGTTTTTCATGGGACATCCAAATCATGGTTTGTTTTACTGTTTAGTGTGCGGTGTAGCTCTCATGGGAAGGGCGTCAGGAAAGGAAAGTATCTTCCCGGTCGAAGAATCGTGATGAAGTCGGCCACCTTCGAACGCAACGAGTTGAGAGATTCTACCTCCGACTCGGCTGGAAACAGGCGTCCGATTAGACGACGACCGATCGAAGTTTTGGCGAGATCGCGAAAAGAGAACCTTGGAATACCGACCAGAAAACTTATGACATTCTTATGACAGCCTTCTGTAAGTTCTTGATTATCATTGGAGCGGGTGAAGGGAATCGAACCCTCATCTCAGGCTTGGGAAGCCCGCATTCTACCACTGAACCACACCCGCTGAAGGTGCAGAACATTCTCTAGCAGATCGTCCGGCGGCTTGCAATAGAACAGTTTTGCTGGTTGAATCGCCAGAAGTCCGACCGAAGTTGGACTGTTTACTTGACGCCTTTCCGGGCGCTCCGTATCAAAGCAAAAGCACTTCATTATGAATACGCCATCCAATTCCTTGACCACGCGCCGCGAATTCCTCAAAACCTCCGCCCTGGTGGGCAGTGTCCTGGCGGCACCGGCAATCCTGCCCAGCCGCGCTTTGGGCGCGGAAAAGACGGATACCATTCGCGTCGGGTTAGTCGGTTGCGGCGGCCGCGGCTCGGGCGCGGCGAGTCAGGCGCTCAAAGCGGACCCGAATGTCGCCCTCATCGCGATGGGTGATGCCTTCGAAGACCAGCTCCAAAAGAGCCTGCAAAGTTTGCAGAAAGAGCATGGCGACAAGGTTAAGGTAACACCCGACAAGTGCTTTGTCGGATTGGATGCCTATCAAAAGGTCATCGATAGCGGCGTCGACGTGGTCCTGCTGGCCACACCGCCGGGCTTCCGTCCGATTCATTTCAAGGCCGCTGTCGATGCGGGGAAACATGTCTTTTGCGAAAAACCGATGTCCACGGACGCGCCGGGCGTTCGCTCGATTCTCGAATCGGTGAAAGCGGCTAAAGAGAAAAACCTGTCGATCGTGGCTGGGTTTTGCTGGCGAAGGGACGCGGGCCGGCGCGAGTTTTATCAGCGAATCCATGATGGCGCGATTGGCGATATCCGCGCCATCTACGCAACCTATTATACCGGCCCGGTCAAGCCGATGCCCCCCGCCGAGGATCGCAAGAGCGGCACGGGTGACTTGGAGTGGCAATTGCGCAACTGGTATAATTTCGTGTGGCTCTCCGGCGACGGGTATGTGGAGCAGTGTTGTCATAGCGTGGACAAGGTGGCTTGGGGCATGAAAGATCAACCACCGCTAAAAGCGGTTGCCGTCGGTGGCCGCCAGACTCCCAACAATCAGGGGGATATTTTCGATCACATGTTCGTCGTGTACGAGTTCCCAAACGACGTTAGGGCGTTTGTCGGTCAGAGACAGGTGGCGGATTGCTATTCGGAGAACTATGACTATCTCATGGGTTCAGAGGGGTTCGCCAAAATCCCGGGGTGGCAGGCGCCGTTCATCAAAGGGAAAACCACGTGGCGCTACCACGAAAGCGGCCCTAAAACCGACATGTACCAGGTCGAACACAACGAGTTGTTTGCGAGCATCCGTAGCGGTAAACCAATTAACGACGGAGAATGGATGGCTCAAAGCACACTCATGGGCATCATGGGCCGGATGGCCGCCTATACAGGCCAGGAAGTCACTTGGGAACAGGCCACCAATTCCCAGGATAAGCTCGTACCGGACAAATTCGACTGGAATATGAAACTGGATATTGCGCCGATGGCCATGCCGGGAGTGACCAAGTTGGCGTGAAGTGGGGCGTTGAGGGTTAATAGCTTAAAACGTTAAAAAATGAAACGACTCAGCCCGAACGAGCTCCTAGGTCCTATGCAACGCCGTGACTTCCTGAAGAAAAGCGCTGGCGCTCTCGCGCTGGCAACGCTCGCTCCGGCGGCGCTCGCCGCGGAAGAGTCGAACTCCGACACCATAGAGAAACGCCCGATTCACAAAGCCATCATGTGGGGGACCGTGGGGGTGAAAGGCTCGGTCTCGGAAAAGATGAAGCTCGTGAAAGAAGCAGGCTTTGAGGGGGTTGAAATGAACAGCCACATGGACCAGGACGAAGTGGTCCGCGCGCGCGATGAGAATGGATTAATCATTCCGAGCGTTTGCGGTGCGCATCATTGGGAAAAGCCGCTGTCACATCCGGATCCCAAGGTGCGGGAGGAAGGGCTCGAAGCCCTCAGGCAAACCCTCCGCGATGCCAAACGCTATGGCGCGTCGTCGGTGCTGCTGGTTCCTGCGGTGGTGAAAAAAGAAGTCAGCTACCAGCAGGCTTACACCCGATCGCAAGCGGAGATCCGCAAAGCCGTCCCCTTGGCGGAAGAACTCGGGGTCAAGATAGCCATTGAAAATGTTTGGAACCAATTCCTGCTCAGCCCGCTCGAAGCGGCCCGCTACGTGGACGAATTCAACAGCCCCGCCGTCGGCTGGCATTTCGACGTGGGAAATATCATCAATTATGGTTGGCCCGAGCAATGGGTGCGCATCCTGGGTAAACGCATCCAGAAACTGCATATCAAGGAGTTCAGCCGCACGCGACGGGACAAGGAAGGACTCTGGAAAGGATTCGATGTGCCTTTGCTGGAAGGAGACGACGACTGGCCTGCCGTGATGAAGGCCTTGCACGAAGTCGGCTACACTGGTTGGGCAATGACCGAACAGGGTGGCGGTGACACGCCCGAGGGACTTAAAGACTTGGCGACACGTCTGGAGAAAATCCTGTCGCTCTGAATTGGGCGAGGGCAGTTCGAGTTGGACGTTAGAATCGTTAAAGCGTTAAAACCGTTAAAACGTTTTACTAATACAGTCGCCGTCTCGGCTGCTCTGCGACAATTGAATCCGTACTTAACTGTACCATAATCGCTCAAACTTTTCCGCAGTCTGCGTAATTCTCTTGGCAGTAACGATGCAATACAAGCCTCACGCAAAGAGCCCAAAGGCCGCTAAGAAAGGAACAAAAAGGTGTTTTCCGGCCCAGGATTTCCTTCACTATTCGGTGAGGGAAATCGGCGTTTGCAGTTTCAGTCTCCTTGGCGGTCTTTGCGACCTTTGGGTGAGGCCGCCTTCAACTGCGACTCCATCGTCACGGCATAGTCTAGTTCTAGTGCAAAGTCGATTTTCCACGTATTCCGCGGTTAAAAGCGTTTTCCCTTTGGGTGGCGCTCTGCCGCGCCGGGTTCCCGCGTGGTTCTCAACGGCCTCGTTACGGCTAAGGGCTGCGCGCACTATCCCTCTTTTGCTGATCCTCGGGCTGTCTTTACCCGTTGTTGCGGCGCAAACCCAGGACGATACGGTCACGTTGGATGACATGGTTTCCTCGGCCCAACAATGGGCGCAGGAAAACCTCGATGAAGACGTGTTGCGAGCGCTGCAACAGGCAGATCGCGACAAGGCCAGAAAACTTCTGGCGGATGTCCAAAAGCAGTTCCAGGGTGAATATGTCATCGACCTCGCCACGCTGAGAGACGCCGTCAAGGCGATCATCCCGCTATTGGAGGGCTATGAAGAGACTTTGCCTTACGCCCTGTGGCTGAAAACCCGGCTCGATTACCTGGAGGTCGCCGACCAACTCCGGCTGGTGATCCCGCCGCCGAAGGCCGTGCCGGGCCAGCCGGCCCAATCTATTGCCACCCCTTCCCCTCAAAAGGAGCGGGAGATCTGGATTACCAAGCTCACCGACCGTTCCTATCCGGCCAACGCCAAGCCCTATATTCCTCAACTCAAATCGATCTTCGCCTCCGAGCACGTTCCGACCGAACTGGTCTGGATTGCGGAAGTCGAATCTTCCTTCGACCCCCGAGTGCGCAGTCCGGCGGGAGCAGCCGGGCTGTTTCAACTCATGCCTGCCACTGCCAAGCGATATGGACTGAGCACCGTCTGGCCATGGGACCAGCGAGTTAGCCCGGAACCGAGCGCCCGCGCCGCCGCCCAGTACCTTCATTACCTGCATCGGCATTTTAGAGATTGGCGCCTGGCATTGGCCGCTTATAACGCCGGGGAGCGCACAGTCCAGGATTTGCTCACCCGTCGCAAAGCCGGCACCTTTGACGCCATCGCCAACCGGTTGCCGGCGGAGACTCAAATGTATGTGCCAAGAGTCGAGGCCACAGTGCTTCGGCGAGAAGGCGTGAAGCTGACCGAATTGCGGTGAAACGGACCACGGATGGAGGCCGAGTAGCGAAGCCGCAACGAAATCGTTGACAAGTTGAAACGTTAAAGCGTGAAGCGTTAAAACGTTAAAAAGATTTGCGTAAGCTGCCCAAACTTTGAGGCATAGTTGGTACGAACACTGACAGGAACAACTCCATCCGCAAAGGCGCTCATCCTAACGGTGAGCGCTTCGAAACGATTCCTAATCCGTGTTTATCTGTGTTCATCCGTGGTTAATTATCTTTAACTGCCGCGTTGGCGTTTGGCATTTCAGATTTTCTCGCGGCGGCCATTTCTTTCATCACGAAGGCCATCAATCGGCGGACGCGAATGCAGCCGACCAGTTTCCGACCGTCCTTACGTTCGACCACCGGCAGGCTCTTCAGCCGGTACTCGCGAATGGCGGCAGCGGCGACTGAGCAATCATCATCGAGCGCGACGACGACTGGATTCTTGGTCATAAGGTCCGTGATCGGAGTCGAGCCGTCGGTATTCCCGCTCTGGCCGCGCAGCAAATCGGTGATCGTCACCACGCCCTCCACAGTTTGTCCATCTCCCGAAACGTAAAAGAACTCGTGTCCATGGTCGACGAACGCCTTGCCAACCTCTTGCATGGTTGCGGTTGGCCTCAGAAGCGGTTCGGGCGCCGGCTCGATCAGCTCTTTGATCGGCGTCCTCCGAAGCAGCTCGTAAACTTGAGGCCGGTTTTTCCACACATCGACCGCGCGGCGGTTAAGAGTTTGTGCCAGGGCGTCGCGCAGCGGCTTCAGCGCTGCCGATACTTGGGTGAAAACGTTTTTACCCAGCACCAGCACCTCGATGGGCGTGCGCGCCCGAACCGCCATGACGCGGGGCCGGTTGTCCAAGAGCGCGCGTTCGCCAAAGAACGAACCTGACCCAAGCACGGCCACCACCTCATGCTCAGCGCCGTTACCGGGAGCTGCTGCACCAGGCGCGGTGTTCTTGGGACGAAGCACCTCGACTTCCCCCTGTTCGAGCACATAAAAATTGCTCGGAGCATCCCCTTGCCGAAAAATAAAGTCCCCTGCGTCATAATGGGCGTGCGCAACACGTTGGGTCGCCTCGGTGCGCACATAGGCCAAATCGCGCGGAAACAACAACAGCGCAGCCCAGTCAAAGCCGACTTGAAAGCGCCGGCCCAGAGTCGGGAGCTTGAAGAGATACACTCCGCGCCAAACGAACCAGGCCAGGAAGCCCGACAATTGCATCCCGAACAGGTCGGCCACGGCCGAACGCCCCCCAATCGAGCACAGCTCCCCCAGCAACTTAAAACGAAACGGCCTGGTGGGCTGACCTTTCATCACGCGAGCGATGTTCTCGGCGCACTGACGCCCCTGGCGCTCGGCAAATTGACCGGTCGTGGGGGAAACCTCTCCATTAAGCGAGTTCACGATCCAGGCGCAGTCGCCGATCCCCCAGACATTGTTCCGGCCTTTGAGGCGCATATCCGGTTCGGCCAGCAGGCGGCCCTTTTCCTTTGGTACATTCAGACCAGCGATCACGGGCGCGGCTGAACTGCCAATCGTGCAAACGATGGTGGCTCCTTTGAGAAAAGTTCCGCCCTCAAGGGCGACACCCTCCGGCGTGGCCGACACCACGCGGGCATTCAGCACAATCTGCACTCCGGCCTGCTCCATCTTTTTACGCGCGAACTCGCGCAAGCCCGGGCTGATTTCCGGCAGGATTTGGTCACGCGAATGGATCAGGATCACTTTTGAATCCGGGATTTTCCAACCATGAAAATACCGCGCACTTTCGCGAATCAGGTCGTTGATTTCTCCCGCCGCTTCGACCCCGCTGTATCCGCCTCCGACCACCAGGACGGTGAGATGCCATTGTTTGCGATCGGGATCGGAACAGATTTCGGCCTGCTCCATTTGATTGATGAGATGCGAACGCAGATTGAAAGCATCGGCGACCGTCTTGAGGGGCAGTGCATGATCTGCCATACCGGGAACGACATTGAGGTTGGTCACGCTGCCGCACGCGATAACCAGGTGATCGTACTGCATGCGGGCGCGCCGGCCGTCTTCCCCATGGTACTCGACCTCATCGCTGCCAAAATCGATACTGTGGATCTCCTCAGTGCGGCAAAACACACGCGGCAGCATTTGCCGCAAAGGGACGACCACATCCAAAGGGTTGATCGAAGACCCCACGACCTCAGCCAGGAGTGGACTGAACACTAAATGGTTCTGACGATCGAACAAAACGATCTCGACGGCCTGACGCCTTAGGTCGCGACAGAGAGTCGCCGCGCATTTGACCCCGCCAAAGCCGCCGCCAATGATGATAATTCGCTTTTTGTCCATGGCCGAATACCTGGTTTCGAATCGAGGCGAATATAACACATCGTTACCCGGAAAACCTGTTGGCCGTGATTGAAGAATTTCGGTATGCACCTGGCCCGCCGCAAGGGCTGCCGTAGATCGGATATTTCCTAGCGCGGGCGAGCCGCAACCCAATGGAAGAATTAAACCGCGGATGGCGCGGATCACACGGATTTCTTCTGGTATCCACGAAATCCGCGTCATCCGCGGTTCAAAATAGGGGCGCTAAATTTCTTCGCAAGCTGCGACGATTTTGCCAGATCCTGATATAAGCCACCAGGCTCGACACGAGGCGCTCTCATTAACACCCCGCTTCAGCGGGGTGTTACCTGTGGCAAGACCGCAGAAACCGTTTCAATTGAAACGGTTTCTGATGCTCTGCGGACGCCAAACACCCCGCTGAAGCAGGGTGTTAATGTGTTAATGAGAAATGGTGGCCGCGGAGCTTCAGCCGGTATAAAATATCCGGTGGGTTACTTCTTGGTTCCCGGCAAGGTTTTTAAGATCGCTTCGAGGATCTCCTTGTAAACGACCGGCTTTTGGAAAAAAGCAACTGCGCCGGCGGCCAGGGCCTTCTCTTTGTACTCCGAAGCCTCGCTGCCGGAAATGAGAATGACAGGGATGTTCGTCATCTCCGGAAATCGGCGCAACCACTGCATCACGGTGAAGCCATTCCATTCCATGGCGCCGCCCGGCGGAAAATTAATATCAAGAACGATCAGTTCAGCCTGGGCTTGCTCGGCACTGCTGGCCGTCGCCGCACTGTTGGTCGTTGTGCTGACGATGAAGCCATCGGCTTTGAGCTTGAGTTCAAACGCTTTTAGCACAACCGGGTTATCGTCCACTATCAGGATTCTTCGATTCGCCCCCACGGGCGCCGGTGGGCCGCTTGCTGCAGAGCCGTCCTGCAAAAAAGCTTCCTTTTCTTTTTCTTTGGGGGAAGGTCGTTTTGACGCCCTGGCGGGCTTCTCGGGTTTCTCGCCTTTATCGACCAGATGTAATGAAATGGCCATAATCGCCGTTCAGGTTTCGATCAGCACTGTCTAGAACTCATACACATTCGCACCCCGCACCCAGGCGATTCTGACGGCCTCTGCCCGAGGCTCCTGGCGACCAGGGCCAGCGCCCCAGGGGATTCAGACCATCGCAGCCAATTCCTGACATAAGTGCCGGGCGTCTGACTCATTTGAGCCGTTCTCGTGCCAATTCCTGCTCGACTCGCCAAAATTTATGAACCTAAATACAGAAGGGACGGACCTTGGCGATGTGCAAGCTGAAGGCTTGCCAGACAGAAGCCGGAGGTTGAGCGCAGCGACACCTCCGGTGCGCTGATTCAAAAATTCCCAACCGACCCCGGAGGGGCCCCGGAGGGGTCGCAGAACTGTGGCATCCATTCAGGAGGCACCTCCATCGACTCGTTAGGCGGCGCGGCCATCTTGCGGTTATTCGTTCCAAGACCTCCCCATGAATCGCCCCTTGCCACCAGACAAAACATGTATCGCCCGCTGAACGTTTCGAGTCTGCGCTTCCAGTGTTTTCAGGCAGGAAAAATAACGCAAAATCTCCTTCTGACGACTCGGAATCAACTCGCTCCATGCTTGCTTGGCGCTTCGATTTCGGTCGAGCGCATCACTGAGCCACAAAGGCATCGGGTGTGCGGGACCGCCCCTGTATTCGTCGTCAAACTCCAGCTCCACAGTAACGGATTCTCCCACTTTTGTGCTCGACGCCTTGCGGACATCGCCATGCAGGTAAAGATAAAAACTCCCATCACCAACAGGCATCAGATTGATACGCCATGGCTTTTCAGGTTTACCATTCACGCGGACGCGAACTGGAAGCGGCTTGCGCCAGTCCTTGCGGATACGCGCCGCACGCCTGGCGCTGACAAGCACATACGGATTGATGTTGTTAATCTCAATCAATGATCGAAATCGCAAGCTGCACATGGTGACGAAAGCCGCCTACCCTTTCGGCTCAGGCAGGCCGGGCCAAGGGCGCAGGACAAGCAGCCAAGCGAAACCTGGCCTTGCCTGGAGCCGATGGCTCGCCGAACGAGGACCAATTCCTGTGCGTCGTCCGCTAATCGTGCGGCCTCCGGTTCACCTCGCCCTAGCGCCGCGAAGGCAGGAGCCCCGCGAGACAAAGACTCTGTTTTCTCTGTTTCCTCATGTTAAAAATACCACCATTTACGCTACTCAAGGATTATTGCTCCAGGTTGAAGTCGATGCGGGTGCGGGTGCCGGTCTGGCGATTGCGGATTTCCATTTCTTCCAATTGCCAGACGCCATTGACCTTTTCGACTTTTTTGGGATCGAACTCTTTCAAAAGCTTGTCCTGAATGTCAAAGGCATCGGCATGGACAATGACAATATCTTCGGTGTGGTTGACGGCGATCCAGCTGAGGACGCGCGAGTAGCCGCCGGCGACCGGATGCGGATCAACGCTCTGCAAGACATCGCAGAATTGGCCCTTGCGCATTTGCTTGCGCAACACGCGTTGTTGTGGCCAATGCAAAAATTCCAGCCCGAGATCCGCTACCCAAAAGTCAGAACCGGCAAAAGGGATCATGAGTTCCGCGGGCGCGAGTTTCTCGGGACTCGCGCCGCCGGACTTGGAAAGGAAGTATTGATTGGGCTGTCCGTCGGAATGAAGGATCGTCAGGTTGACGCTCTGGGAGTTGAGACCGGTCGCGGCCTCATACACATTAAGCCAATTGGTAGGCATGGGCACGATCTCAAACAATGTGGGGACATCCCGTTGCTTCCCATCAGCATCGCGGATCTTGAGCACACCGGAATTCGTAGCGGCTCGCTCGGGTTTTTGTTCCAACAAGCGCGCCACCAGGCTACGGCCCTGTCGTTCGCCCTCGGCCGGCTCCAAAGCTGCCAGAGGCGCCAACTCCGATTTGGGCTGGGCCAGGCAGTAAAAGGGAACCAGAAGCAGGATAATTCCAAACCGAAATCGCCTAAGGTGAGCAAAATGACAAAACCGCGGAGGCCTAGGCTTTGAACACCTGAATTTCACTCACTTGAATACGGTTCGGATTTCGACTTCCGGGGTTCGGATTTCGTTGGGGGTCCGATTTGCCGGGTGTGCAAAGCTATCGGCATGAGTTCGGAGATATGGTGCACGAAGTGAACTTTTAGCTTGTCTCTGACTTCTTCCGGCACCTCGCTCCAGTCGGTGGCATTTTGATCGGGGAGAATGATCTGTTTAATGCCAAAGCGAGCGGCCGCCAGCACTTTTTCCTTGATCCCACCGACGCGCATGACGCGGCCTCGCAGGCTGATTTCGCCGGTCATGGCGATATCGGAGCGAACGCGGCGGCGCGTAAGCAAGGAGGCGAGCGCGACGACGAGAGCCACACCTGCGCTGGGGCCATCTTTTGGCGTAGCGCCCGCGGGCACGTGAATATGGATATCGAATTTTCCGTAATCGGCAATGTCGATGCCCAAAGTACTGGCCTGGCTGCGCAAATAGCTCATGGCCGTTTGGGCGCTTTCTTTCATGACCTCGCCCAGGGAACCGGTGAGCAAAAGGGCTCCCTTGCCGGGCATGCGCGTCGCCTCGACGAAGAGCACCTCGCCTCCCACAGGGGTCCACCCCAAACCCGTGGCGATGCCGAATTCCTTGATGGTCTCGGCCGTTTCATTGACGAACCGGGCGGCGCCAAGGTATTCGCCGAGGAGGTCAGGTTTCAGAACCAAAGGTCTGGGAAAGTGGCCGTTGCCGACAATGCGCCGCGTGGCTTTGCGGGTGAGGGCGGCAATCTCGCGTTCCAATTGACGCACCCCCGCCTCGCGGGTGTAATCGTGGATCAAACGCCGCAGAGTCGAGTCAGGAATCCTGACTTCCTGCTTGTCCAGGCCGTGCTCGGTTAATTGCCGCGGCACCAGGTAACGTTTGGCGATTTCAAGCTTCTCCGTCTCGGTGTAGCTGGGCAATTCGATGACTTCCAGCCGATCGCGCAGCGCGGGATGAATGGGATCGAGCCAATTGGCGGTCGTGATGAACAACACGCGCGAAAGGTCGAACGGCAAATCCAAATAATGATCGGTAAACGTGTTGTTCTGAGCCGGGTCCAGCACTTCGAGCAGCGCGGCGGCAGGGTCTCCGCGAAAATCGGCTCCGACCTTGTCCAACTCGTCCAGGAGGATGACCGGGTTGCGGCTCTCGACCCGGCGTAAGGTCTGAATGATTCGGCCGGGCAAAGCGCCAACATAGGTTCGGCGATGTCCCCGAATCTCAGCTTCATCGCGCATGCCGCCCAGGGCGATACGCGCGAATTTGCGCCCCAGCGCGTCGGCGACGCTGCGGCCCAAGGAGGTCTTGCCCACGCCTGGCGGGCCGACCAGGCAAAGAATGGGGCCTTTGATTTGTTTGCGGCGCTTAATCACCGCCAGGAATTCGAGGAGCCGATCTTTAACCTTGGTCAGGCCAAAATGTTGTTCGTTGAGAATCCGCTCCGCTTCGCTGAGATCGAGTTTGTCTTCCGTTTCCTTGGTCCAGGGCAAAGCCAGGATCCAATCCAAATAATGGCGCGTGACGCCATATTCCGCGGCGGCCGGAGGCATTTGTTGGAGCCGTTCCAATTCCTGCGTGGCAACTTGTTTGGCCTCCGCGGGCATGGGCGTTTGCTCGATTTTTTCGCGCAGGGTGCGGACTTCCGACGCGTTGGGGTCGGACTCGCCGAGCTCGCGCTGGATAGCGCGCATTTGTTCGCGCAGGAAAAAGTCACGCTGCGTCTTGGAAATGGCCGTGGCGACCTCGGTTTGAATTTTCGAGCTCAACGTCAGCACCTCGTGCTCGCGATTGAGCATCGGCAAAAGGCGGGTCAGGCGCTCTTTGACCGAAGCGGTTTCCAGGAGCCTCTGGCGCTCGGACAATTCCAGGTTGAGGTTCACGGCAACCAAATCGGCGAAGTGGCCGGGGTCCTCGGTGTTCAAAGCGGCAATCTTTACCTGCTCAGAAAGAGCCGGGGAGAGCTTGATGATTTCCTGAAACTGGCTTTGGGCGTTACGCATCATCGCCGTCAGCTCGACCGAATCTTCGGTCACATCCTTGATGAGTTCGAACTTGGCCAGCAGATACGGCTCGGTGCTGGTGTAATCCTTGACCTGAATCCGCCAAAGGCCCTCCACCAACACGCGCACCGTGTTGTCGGGGAACTTGAGCATCTTCAAAACGCGGGCGGCGCATCCCACCTCGTACATTTCGTGAGGCAGCGGGTTTTCAGCCTCGGCATTGCGCTGGAGCACGACACCGAGCAAGCGATCTCCGGCGACAACGTCGTCAATGAGTTTGGTGCTCTGAACGGTCTCGACCAGCAAAGGGGCTACCATCCCCGGAAAGATGACGATGTCGGACAAGCCCAGTACGGGAAGGGCTTCGGGCAGGGAACTGGAGGAAACGCGCGGCGGGGCCTCCGGACTACCTGCCGCCCCAAGGATACTAATAAATTCCGTATCGGGCGAGCTCATGTCGCGACAATCTGCAAATTAGATGCCGGCCGCCCGAAAAAGTTCAGAGGAGAGAAGAATTCCCTTCGGCGATGGGCACCTTGGCGCTTTTGGACGGCCGCACTACCAGCGGCACATCAATTCGTAAAAATCCATTCAGGTAAGCGGCTTTGGCCAGGCTCAGGTCATAACCCGGCGGTACCTCCAGAACGCTCTCGAATGGACCATAGTTAATCTCCATGACCAGAAAATTGCATTTGGCCGCCCGGCAGCCATCAGGTCGATTGCCGCTGATGCGCAGGCGGCTGCCTTCAACGGTGATCTCCAGGTGCTCACTGCGCATGCCGGCCAGCTCCACTTTGACTACTAAACCGTTGTCGGTCGCGTAGACGTCCGTATTAGGAATCCAATGGGGTCTGGCTGACCCCTCACGAGCGGTCCCGATGGAACGGGTTACAAAGTGGACGGACGAACTAACTTTGCACATGGCCATTTCAGCGAAAGAATCTTATCTCAGCAACTGCGCCTGCGCAAGCGACTGTCATCTCATTTTTACCAAAACCTCGGGCCGGCAGCCCTTGCGCGCATGGAATACAATAGAACTCTGTGGGGCACTCTGCGGAATGGCAGAACAGCCGCAGTGGGTGTCTCTTTGGAAACTGAAACGCTGGCGACGAAATTTGCGCCCGAGCAACAACACCGCGGCGAAGGCAACTATCAACAACGAGACCAACTGCTGCCAATCCATGCAGGCAAGATAACCCTAAAATGCAGGTGTGCAACAAAGGATTTGGGATGACGCTGTCCTTTCTTGCCTGAAGGAGGACAAGATTAGACAATCCAATCACCCCGATTTGGTAGGGAGCGGGTGCGCTACGCCCTCCCAGCCCGCGTTCAGCGGGCTGAACGTGTGCTCGACGATATGCGAGTCAAACCGCCTATTGCACCGCTGAACGCGGCGCGGACGGCGCAGCGCACCGTTCCAGTATCCGGATACGCCCGGGCTAATCGAGCAGCCAATAGAGGATATAGACCTGGCCGGCGATCGCCGCCAGGATCACGCCCCAACTCAAAGCTTCACGCAATCTCAGCGTTGTTTGGCGAACCGCGCCCAGCCAGAATTGGATCCGGACCGCTCCCAACTCGATGGTGTCGCCATTGCGCAACAAAGCCTCGGATACGGGCAGGTCATTGACACGCACCAGAGCATTGGGCTCGCTCTTGAGCGAAAAGCCCATGGCCGGCTTGAATTCCAGAACCGCGTGCTGCTCCCAAACGCCCGCGTCCTCGAGCTTCAGCTCACACTCCGGGGCTCGGCCAACGCGCACAGGAAAACGGCGGGCCATCCATGATACGCCCGCCATTTTTCCGGAAAGAACGTTTAGTTGAACCACTACCAGAGTGGACCACGGCGTGGCACGTAGACGGTGTCGCCAGGAAAGATCTCCAGGTCCAAAGAGGAGTCGCGCAATGCCTTTTTTGCGTTAATAGTGATTTTGAGGCCATTGGCTCGAATTACCTGCACGGCGGTCTTGCGCGCGAAATCGGTGAAATCCCCGGCCGACCCGATGGCCCCCAACACTCTAATTCGCGAGATGTACACCTGGCGCCCAGCAATCTTTACCTCGCCTCGAACGTAATAGAATTGGGTCTCCTTCTGCTGCTGAACCGAGACGGTCATTTTGAGGTAGTATCTCGGCACGTAGAAATCATGGATTTCGTTTTCCAATTGGCGACGGGTTTTTCCAGACGCCACAAACGTTTTGCCCTCCAGCAGGGTGATCGTGCCATCCTCCTTGATCCGCTCCTCACGCGGGGGGAAGTTCACGGCCGTGTCCGAAAACTCGACCGTAATCTTGTCTCCGACGTGCAGTGCGTCCAACGACAGATCATTGGTCGCGTTATTGGTAAGGCCCGCTGGTGAAACCGAGGCAAACTGTGCTCCGCCCGGTTCGGCCGCGCCACCCAATTTTGGATCGGAATCGGCGGTTTTGCACCCGGAGGCAAGCCAACAAAACGCCAACCATAGACCCACTAATCCCCACCGCCCAGCCAACCTGCTCACATTAATCATTTTCTTAACCTATCACTCTCAATATTTCTGTTTGATATCCAGCTTGGGCTTGTCTTCTGACCCATTTTTCACAGTCGCGGCGGCCTGCTGATCCTGCTCGTCTTCGTTATGCGAGTAGTACTCGTGGTAATAACCGCTGTAATAATAATAGCTTTCGTCCTGAGACATGTTGATGTTGTTGAGCACGATACCGGCCAGATTGCCGCCCACTTTTTCGATCATCTGCTTGGCCCGGATGTTCATGGGCTGCGGATAACGGCGATATTGAATGACCTGCACGGTCATATCCACTTCGCTGGCCAGGATGGACGCATCACTGACGCCCATGACCGGAGGCGAGTCGAAGAACACAAAATCGTAGTGCTGCTTTAGTTCGTGTATTAAATCGCGCATCTGAGCCGAACTGAGAATGCCCAGTGAACTGCTGGGCAACTTGCCGCTGGCCATGAAATCCAAGGTCGGCAAGCTGGTCGTCTGGATGACTTCCTCGAGCGTGTTTTGCTTGAGCAGGTAATTTGTCAAACCAATGTTGTTGGTTACCCGCAGCATTTTATGCAGCGTGGGGCGGCGAAGGTCGGAGTCGACCACAATCACTCGCTGGCCGCTCTGGGCGAAAACCGCCGCCAGGTTGAACACGGTCGTGGATTTGCCTTCGCCGGCGCCGGCGCTGACGACGGCGACGGTGTTCAGTTTGTCGTCCTTGCGAGAGAACAGCAAATTCGTGCGCAACACCCGGTAAGCTTCCGCATGGGGGCTTTCGGCCCCTTCGTGCAGCAAGACCCCGACATTTTGAGGAATAACACCCAGGACGGGAGATCCGAGTGCCTTTTCAACGTCATCAATCGTCTTGACGCTGGTATCCAAGTACTCAATGAAGAAGGCCAGGCCCACGCCGACAACCAGGCCGATGATGACGCCCAAAGCAATATTTAAAGGCTTGTTGGGACGCACCGGCCGCGCACCTGGTTTGGCCGTGTCGATGACTTCTACCATCGAGGTCTTGGGCAGCTGGAGGTCCGTTTTCTCCATGGCGATCTTGGTCTGCAGAATTTGGCTGAACCGAACCAACTCCTCGAGATCGCGCTTGGCTTCGAAATAGGGCCGGCTCTTGTTGGCTTGCTCGATATCCGAGTCCTGGGCCTTGGCCACAGCATTGCTCAAGGCGGCCAGGCTCATGCCAGTCGCCGTCACCTTGGCGCTCAAGCCGGTCATAATGCCCAGAGTACGATCATGGATCTTTTGCCTGAGGTCTTCCTGTTGTGCGAGCGCCTTTCGGACTTCTGTATGTTCGGGCCCCAAATCCTTTTGGAGTGAAATCAGCTTCTGATCCACCAGCGCCGAAGCTTGCAAATACTCGTTCAACTGGTTATCTTGAACACCGATCGCCGGAATCGTTTGGGTTAGATTGGTCAGTTCGAGGCTCAGCAGCTGGTCGAGGAGGGCTTTCTGTTTGACATATTCGGCTTCACCTTCAATACGCAACCCTTCGATGTGACGCAACGTTTCGGCCGACAACAACACTGTCGGCAGATTTTCGGAAACGATCGCGTCGGGGATCTTCAATTTAACGCGAAGATCCTCGACCCTGTCCTGGGCTGCCTTGACCTTGGCCTCGTAATCATTAAACGTGTCCTCGAGAGACTTGATTCCTTCCAAGCCGAATTTACGGCGCTGATCCAACCGGTACGACTGGTAAGTTTTGGCGATTTCGTTGGCCAGCAAAGCGGCCTCATCAGGGTTATCACTGAAGACGCGGATCTCAATGAGGCTGGTATTGCGCACGGGCCGCAGGTCCATTTGCCGCTTCAGCAATCCCATGGTCTCGGTCGTCGTGAACCTCTGGCTGCCATTGTACTTCTTGCCCCACTTCTCGTTGAGGTTCAGCGCTTCGATCACCTTGCCCAGAACGATCTCGGACTGGATGACTTCAAACTCGGTTTGAATGAAATAAGGATCGTAGGAGCCCATCATCGGCTGACCGCTCAAGTCGGCGATATCGGAGCGATCGCGTTCGACTTTGATGCGCGCCATGCTCGAGAAAGACTCGGGCAGGATGAAAGTCACCAGAGTGGCGGTAATGACAACCAAGAGGAACACCGCGAGGATGACTGTTTTGCGGATGCGAATAATCCGCCAGTAATCGAGGAAATGGAGCTTGGTTTCCTGGGGCGCTTGCGAGTTTGATGGATCCATAAATCAAAAAAAAGAGGGGCCAAGTCGCGACGCCTAGCCCCCCGGTCAAAACATCAGCCTAGATTAATAGGTGGCGGTCACGCCGATGAAAACTCTATTCCGATCAAAAGTGCGATTCAAAGAGGAATTGGATTCCAACCGGTCATAGTTGTAACCGACGTGGGCGGAAAAATACTGGTTGAAGCGGTACTCCAACTCCAACCCCAGGAGGTAGTATTGCTCGTCCGTATTATTATAGGTGCCGCCGTTGTATTCGGAATTCTGGAACTGGCCCAGCAAGCTGGCGAAAATCTGCGGGGTGATGGCGTGATGTAGCATCAGGAAAACGACAGCCGATTCGGCATCCAGCGTCGTGGTGTTGGGCAAACCGGCGCCGACGACGTCGGTCGCGTTGCGGTCATAAGAAAAGCCGCCCATCACATAGCTTTGAGGAGCATAGTTGTACTTCAAGTTGGCGTTCACGTAGGGAGTCCAGGTGGAACTCACGCCCGGATCGTTGTAATAATCCGTGTAGCTGGCGCCCACGCGAATGGATCCTTTAAACTCAGGTGTGAAATTGTGTTCGGCCCCGATATAGCCAGTGTGTTGCCGGCTGTCACGAAGTTTGCTGTACACGCGGGTGTCACCCAGGAAAAATGGATCCAGAACGCCGCCAATCACTTCGTTGGCGTTGTAGTCGATATCCGTGAACTGGTAGCCGAGGAGGGCCTTGGTCTCGGGCATGACCTGGTAATTGCCTTCGAGGTGAACCCGGTTCTCGATGCGGTTGAGCGCCCCTGCCAGGCTCGGCTCGTAGAGAACGCCGCCATCGGACAGGCCGATCGTGCTGGCGCCGCGGTCTTTGTAGTCGTAAAACGCGTTGTCGTAGCCGAGGCTGATGCCGATTTCTGGAGTCAATGCCGCATCCACTCCAATTATTCCGTAATTGCGGATATTGTTGCCGGAGACCCGCTGAAAGGTCGAGAAGGTGTTCCCCGCGCGCAGCAAGTCAGGTTCCTGGCCAATGACGAAAGAGTCGCTCACGCGCGCCGAGACTTGCTCGTTGAACGCGTGGGTTATACCTCCATTAAAGGTGAAGGTACTATCGTTGTGCCCGGTGGCGTTGAGCGGAATGTTGTCATAATGCATGAACGAATACAGCACACCGAGCGTAATGGTAGTCTGATCGACCGACCAATTTAACGCGGCCGAGGGGGCCACCTCGAAACCGAAGCTGTCGCGGTGCGCACCTGGTGGCAGAGTGACATTATTGGGGACCGTGGCTGTGTTATCGTCGTAGAACCCACGCAACGTGGCTGACACGCTCCAGGGTTTGGAGGCATCCGGGGCCCCGAGGCCCTGAGCGGAGGCTACTTGAATTCCCGACGCACCGATGGCGACCAAACCGACTGAGGCAACGATTTTTTTCATAGAGTTATTTTTCGCTTTGTAGCACACCCGAGAAGCGGTGCCAACAATAAATCCTAACCGTTTTTATCCAAACCGCATCTTCACGTCAATCAAATCTTCACCTTTTTTTGCGCCGCACCGACCCTGTTCGAACCAATCGTTTTCAGCGGTGAGAGTGCCAAAAAATGCCGATGGAATTCGCGCTAAAACAGCACGGATTTATTCGATAGACAAGGCGCTGACAAAGTCGTTCAAAAATTTTTGACAATGTTTTCCCGGGGCGACCGCGCCACGTTGACGCGTTCGCTCCTCCCGGAGCCAGGCAGGCTGCACACCACCACCCTGGCGGCGCGCTGCGCCGTCCCAGCCCGCCTGGTGGTGGTATCAAGAGGTGCTCCTTTGCAGCAGCAGTCCAAGTTTTGGATTGCCAATGCAGCGTAAGCTTTATAGAATCCCAAAAACGGCCGAACGCGAAAGGACCGGGCTATGTATTTCGGTGTCGATTACCATCCTGAACAGTGGGTTTATCCCTACGGAGGCACACCAGAAAACCCCGAGGCAGCATGGGAAAACGATATCGAATTGATGCAGAACTCCGGCATCAACGTGGTGCGCTTCGGTGAGTTCACCTGGGCGTTGTGCGAACCGGAAGAGGATCGCTTCGACTTTGGCTGGCTGCAAAGGCTGCTGGATTTATTAGGCCGGGCGGGAATCAAGGCGGTGCTGGCCACGCCAACAGCAGCTCCTCCAATCTGGCTTACGCGCAAGTATCCCGAGGTGCTTCCAATCGATGAGAGCGGCCTAGTCAAGCATGAGGGCACTCGCCGGGCTGTTTGCCTCAATAGCGATGTGTTTTGGGACCGTTCCAAACGGGTGGTTGAACAAATGGCGAAGGCGGCCGGGCGCCATCCACAATTGGTGGCCTGGCAGATCGACAACGGGCTGGGCGGCAACTTTACGGAGGCTTCGTTCAATGAAGCCACGCGACGGGACTGGCACGCCTGGCTCGAAGCCAAGTACGAGAGCATCGACCGGCTCAATGTGCTGATGGGGCTGCGCCACTGGGGACAAGTGGTGCGCCAATGGCAGGATGTGCCGATGCCCATGACGGCTCCGACGGTGCACAACCCCGCGCTGGTGCTGGATTGGTGCCGGTTTTGCAGCGATACGATCGTGCAGTTCGTCAAAATGCAGGCCCAACTTCTGCACGAATTGACCCCCGGCTGCCCCGTCACAACCAATTTGCGCGCCTTGCGGCACCGGTTCGATCACTTTGATGTGGCGGAAGCCATTGATTTCGTTTCGATCGAAAGTACCGCGGCCATTAAAGCCAAATCCGCCGAACTGGCTTGCGAGATTGACATGCTGCGCTCGCTCAAAAAGTCCGGCATTCGAACTCCCGATGACAACACCGGCTTCTGGGTCATGGAACAAAAGGCGGGAAATGTCAGCTGGCAGGATGTCAATTCGCTAGTCCGGCCGGGGGTGTTGCGGATGTTTACCTACCAATTGGTTTCGCGCGGTGCCAACGCGATTATTTTCTTCCGATGGCGCCAGCCCCGGTTCGGTTCCGAGAAATTTCATGGCGCGGTGCTGCCGCATAACCCGCGCAAGGATGGCCGGGTGTTCAAGGAAGTGTCTCAATTAGGCGACGAGATGAAGCTGCTGGGACCGGTGCTGGCGGGAACGAGCGTCCGCGCCGACGCTTGCATTCTGTACAGCCACGACAACGAATGGGCTTTACAGCAGCCCAACCAGCCCAACAAGTACTTCAACCTGCGCGACCACATTCAATTGTTCTATACCGCCCTTCACGATCGCAACATCTCGGTGGACTTTGCGCGACCGACAGAGGATCTCACCGGATACAAGCTGGTCTTTGCGCCGTCACTGCATCTGCTGGCGGGCGGGGAAGCTGACCGGCTCAAGCTCTACGTCCAGAACGGCGGTACGCTGGTGGCGACGTTCAATACGGGCCTGGTGGACGAGTACAACATGGCCCCGGATACAGGCTACCCTCATGATCTAACGGATCTCTTCGGAATGGAAGTGCTCGAGTTTGACCAATTGCCGCAAGGCGAAGAAAACCACCTGACCTTCAAGGGGGTCTTTCCTACGAGCCATTTGCATCCCGCCCGCTTGTGGTGTGATCTCATCGAGCCCCGGGAGTGCCAGGTTCTGGCCGCCTATGCCAAGGACTTTTACGCCGGCCGCGCGGCGATGACGATGAATACGTATGGCCTGGGCAAGGCGATTTACATCGGCACGCAGAGTCACCAGCCCTTTTACGGTGACCTGGTGGTCTGGTTGCGCCAGATGTGCAACCTGCATCCGCTCCTAAAGGCGCCCGAAACCGTAGAGATCAGTATGCGCCAAAAACAGGACACCCGCGTCTTTTTCCTTCTCAATCACCAAAGTTCTCCGGTGAGAATCCAGTTTTACAAGCCGATGCATGACTTTCTGACTGGGAACACCTTCTCCGGCAACTACGACTTGCAGCCCCATGGCGTGCTGGTCCTGGATGAGCATGGCGCCACAAAAGCCTGAGCCAGCCAACAGAGGAATGCGCCGCTTTCCGCCGCAATTCCTGCCGCCGGTCGGTCCGGGAAAAAAGAGCAACCGCCAGCGAGTCCTGGCGCAATGGCGGGGAGTCGATCTGGCGCCCTTGCAAAGGGGGCAATGTTTCCAGGCGTTGCCGACCAGCGCGGTCCTTCCCAAGGTGCTTGCCGAGATGCGAATCGACCACCGGCGCAGCGACGCCGAGATCCTCAAAGTTTGGAACCAGCTGTTGGATCCTCTGATTGTGGCCCACGCCCAGCCGACCGGACTGCGCAAGGGAACGCTGTTTGTCGCAGTGGATAGCAGCGCCTGGCTAAGTGAAATCGTCCGCTACCGGCGCAAGGAGATTCTCGACCGACTCCAGCACAGCTTCGGCCGCGACCTGATCTCCCGGCTTTCCTTCCGCCTAGGATGATTTCGTAGCATGATTTGAAGGGTCGGAAAGGACGGTAGCCAACTAAAACCTGTTGCAAAAGTATGCCGCGCTCGAAACCCGAAGGCCGAAGGACCGAAGGCCGAAAGAAGGCCGAAATCCGAAGCCCGAATTAGAGGGACCTTTTAACGCTTTAACTTTAACCTTTTAACGTCTTAACGGGGCAGGCGCGCGGCCTCCTTCGCCTGCAGGATTTGTTCAAATCCCTGTCTAAAAGTCGGAAACCTGAACTGGTAGCCAAGTTCTTCCTTTAGTTTGCGATTGCAAACTTTCTTGCTGGTCACACCGCGTTTGGTCGCGCACACCTGCCCGGTTCCGGGCGGAGGCAAGGTTCGAGCGAGCCTTTTGGAGAGCCATTCCAGGAGGTCCGACTGACGCACCGGCTCGTCGTCCACGGCGTTGTAAACCTGCCCGGGCTTTCCGCGCGCCAAAGCCGCGATGATTGCGCCAGCCACGTCCTCACGGTGGATCATGTTGAGGATGCGGCTGCCATCACCCTCCAAGCTGGCCTGGCCCGCCTCGAACCGTTCCAGCCAGTAGGCACGGTCCGGGCCATAAATAGCCCCAACCCGCAGCACTGCGGCGGGAAGATTTGTGGCGTGCAGCAGTAGCTGTTCCGTTTCGAGCAGGATGGGGCCGGTCGAACTGCGCGGATGAGTGGGGCTGGTCTCATCGACAACGCTGCTGTCGGTCTGTCCATAGACGCTGGTGCTGCCGGTATAGACTAATTGAGCAGGCGGGGCGGCGGCCAACCAGCTCAACAGGTGGCGGGCGCCTTCCAGATAGGTTTGCCTGTACTCCGCAACTCCGCCCCCCGAGCCGGATAAGCAGTTGACCACCCAATCAAAGCGCGCGCCGGCTTTGGGGAGAGTCGTGGGAACAGTGATGTCTGCATTGAGCGGGACAATGCCGACGTCCCTCAATTCAGCGTTGGCCGCACTCGATCGGCGCAGCCCCCAAACCTCATGCCCTTGGCGAACCAGTTCCGCACCCGCGGCAAGGCCCACGTAGCCACAGCCCACAATCAGGACTCGCCTGGGCATAAGATCGTTTTTCCGGTTGCCGGGTCAAAAAAACAAGCCTGCTCCATATCAAAACCGAACGGATAATCTTGTCCAGGTACGCACGCCAATGGCGGCGAGGCCCGGGCCACGAACACATTTGCGCCCAAGCCGGCTCGCAGGTATAGGTCGGGACCCAAAGCCTGAACGGACAACAGCCTGGCGCGGATCGAACGGGCAGTGAGGTGCTGTGGGTCGCCAAAGGCGCAGGTGATCTGCTCGGGACGCAGCCCCATCACCACGGTCGTTCGACTCCCCAGGCTTGGGACAAAGCGGGCCGGCACGCCCAGCTTGAAAGTCTCTCCCGACCCGACGGCCGCAGCCAGTTCGGCAGACGGCCCACGGAAGAACAATTCACCTGCTTCCCGCGCGAGCGTGCCGCGAAACAGGTTCATCGGTGGGGAACCGACAAACCCCGCGACAAAAAGATTGGCGGGACGGCGATAAAGGACTTGAGGTTCTGCAATTTGTTGCAAGGTCCCGTCGGAGAGCACCGCCACCCGATCTCCAATCATCATCGCTTCGAGGTGGTCGTGGGTGACATAAATCATTGTCGTGCCCAGTTGGCGGCGCAGGTCGACGATTTCATTGCGCATCTGGCCGCGCAAGCCAGGGTCGACATTCGCCAATGGTTCATCCAAGAGCAACACCCCAGCGCGGCGCACCATCGCCCGGCCCAGGGCAACTCGTTGGCGCTGCCCCGCCGACAAGGCCATCGGCGGCGATTCCAGCAAAGAACCCAGTCCAAGGATGGCAGCGGTGTCCCTGATACGCCGGTCAGCTTCCTGGCGCGGACATTTCCGCAGCCTCAGGCCGAACGCCAGGTTTTCATAGACGGTCATGTGCGGATAGAGCGCGGGGCTTTGAAACACCATGGCGACGTCGCGTTGCTTTGGTGCGACGCCATTGACCAGCCTTCCGCCAATCGAAATCGTCCCCGAGGTGGGCGCCTCCAGACCCGCAATCAGCCGCAAGGCGGTCGTTTTGCCCGAGCCGGAAGGCCCCACTAATGCCACACATTCTTTGTCCTCGATACCAAGGCTGAGCTCGGACAGGGCGCACACCAACTCGCCTCCTGGCCTCACGAACACCTTCGTCAGGGCATCCACAAACACACGCTGCACAACAGATTCTTGAAACCCCGGCACGGATTTTGCAATCTTCCTCTTACTGGCCGGCAATCACAAAGGAAGCCGTAAGAAGCGTCCCGCGAAACTCCTGGCTGGTTTTAATATTCATTTGAACCCGGATTTGCTGCTTGAAACCGAGAAGTTGACGCGTTCCTGGGCGCAGTACGAAGCGACCTGGCTGCGCTCTTACCTCGTAGCCGGGGTGGAGGATCCCAGGATTAACCTGCAGAGCATTCTCTCGCGGCATTTTCTTATCCACGCGCTGGGACAGAATCGCTGGGATGTGCTGATGGCCCAGGAGTACCGTTTCGCCAGCGTGATGAACTGGTTGTCAGGCGTCACCGACATAACCGAGGCGGAACTTCGGGCCGCCATCCTTCACGCCCTGAGAAACCGTTCGGACAACGCCGAAGGCCTGGAAATTCCACACTATGTCCTGCAGACTTTTGAAGCTTTGCCAGCGGAGGTGGACGTCTGCGCGATTCCAAATTACGTCGAACAATTCCTGCTCTCACCGGAGCGTTCAACAAACCAGGCCGAGGCGTCCGAACCTGAGCTAGACACCTTCTGCCGGCTTTGGAACGGGCAACTGGAGGCTCACTTCCCTCTCAAGATAGCCGTAGAGCGTTCCAACCGGGCAAGTTGCCGCTCCTCTGCCCAGGTCGACGAGGGCCCGGTACCGCCCCTGTTATCGCTGGTCGAACCCGCTTGCGGTTCGGCCAACGACTATCGCTTTGTCCATAGTTATGGCCTTGCCCGATTGCTCGACTACACCGGGTTCGATCTTTGCCAGACAAACATCGAGAATGCTCGGGTTTTGTTCCCGGGTGTACGCTTCGAGACCGGTAACGTGTTCGAGATTTCGGCTCCGCCTAAAGCCTTTGACCTGTGCGTGGTTCATGATCTTTTTGAGCACCTGTCTCTTTCCGGGCTGGAACAGGCAGTCCGGGAAGTATGCCGAGTCACCCGTCGCGGCATTTGCGTCGGCTTCTTCCAAATGGATGAGATCCCCGAGCACATCGTCCGGCCAAGAGATGATTATTACTGGAACTTGCTTAGCCTGCCAAGGATGAGGGAGCTCTTCGCCAGCGAGGGCTTCTATGGACAGGCCATCCACATCGGCTCGTTTTTGTCGCACCACACCGGTTGTCAGCAAACGTATAATCCCAATGCAT
>Ga0210409_10001564_pt1 | contig 29406 bp, 29 predicted proteins | sample IncBWH17MmetaG_FD_161649 | JGI IMG/M metagenome (GOLD analysis project Ga0210409, IMG submission 161649) | Forest soil microbial communities from Barre Woods Harvard Forest LTER site, Petersham, Massachusetts, United States - Inc-BW-H-17-M | ecosystem: Environmental > Terrestrial > Soil >...
CCTCCGGAGTCATCAAACTACAAGAGCAACAAAGCAACGTTGTAGCACGTACTCGCGCTTCTGCATCTGTGAATTGCTGGCTAAAGATGACTACTTTTGCACCGCAAAGTAGCTAAAGGTACCGTCGACTCCCTGAGGAGCGATCATCAGCACTTCAATCCGTCAGAACATAAATTCGTCAGACCTTCGCGCGAATCATCCACATCCAAGCCAGCCATCGGTTTCGATCTCCGGTGAAGAAACCGCAGCCCCTGTAACGTTTGCTAGGTGACTGTTTTCTTTGGCCCGGATTACGGTTGTCAGACAGAAGATTTCCCGGCAGGGGTGCATATGGCGACACTGGCAGCAACTGAACAAACTACCCATGTACTAAGCGCGTATGGCCCAGCAAGATCTACAGTTGCAGGGGCACCGATGGGCCGGGAGGAACTCTACAAGCTGCATGCCTATTGGCGCGCCTGTAACTACCTGACGCTTGGCATGATTTATCTGCAAGGCAATCCCTTGCTGAAAGAACCTCTCAAACCGAAACACATCAAGAACCGTCTTCTGGGACACTGGGGATCGAGTCCGGGCCTCGCCTTCACCTACCTTCACTTCATGCGTCTTATCAAGAAATACGATCTGGACATGATTTTCCTGGCCGGACCTGGGCACGGTGCCCCGGGAGTTCTGGGTCCCGTCTATCTGGAAGGAACGTATTCCGAAGTCTACCCTGACAAAAGCGAAGACGAGGACGGCCTGCGCGAGTTCTTCAAACAGTTTTCCTTTCCAGGCGGCATCGGTAGCCACTGCACGCCGGAGACGCCTGGCTCCATTCACGAGGGCGGGGAGTTGGGGTACGTCCTGTCTCACGCGTGTGGAACGGTGTTTGACAATCCCGGATTGATCGCGGTTGCGGTGGTGGGCGACGGGGAGGCGGAGACTGGTCCGCTCGCAACTTCATGGCACATCGACAAGTTCTTAAACCCCATCCGCGACGGCGCCGTGTTGCCGGTTTTGCACCTGAATGGTTACAAGATTAATAATCCAACGCTACTAGCACGAATCAGTCACGAAGAATTGGACCATCTGCTCCGTGGCTACGGTTGGACACCTTATTTCGTCGAGGGGTCCGAACCCGAGAGCATGCACCAGGCAATGGCGGCCACAGCGGAGCTCTGCATACAGGAGATCAAAACTTTTCAGCAGGAGGCTCGCTCGACCGGGGTCGCAACCCGCGTTCGCTGGCCGATGATCGTGCTGCGCACGCCAAAGGGTTGGACCGCACCAGGAGAAGTCGCCGGCCACAAACTAGAGGGCTTCTGGCGCTCGCATCAAGTTCCCATGGCCGACGTCAAGAACAGTCCAGCGCGCCTCCGCGAACTGGAAGGCTGGATGCGATCGTACAGACCGGAAGAGCTTTTCGATGGGAAGGGCACGCTGGTGCCGCAACTGAGAGAATTGGCTCCCGCCGGCTCCCGGCGGATGAGCGCAAATCCGCACGCCAACGGCGGGCTGCTCAAGAAAGCCCTGCGACTCACAGATTTCCGCGAATACGCAGTCAAGATTGATTCACCGGCGCAGACCGACGCCGAAAACACGCGTCCCCTTGGTAATTTTCTACGTGACGCGATGAAGCTGAACATAAGCACTTTCCGCGTTTTCGGACCGGACGAAAATAGTTCGAACAAGCTGGACGCGATCTACCAGGTCAGCAAGAAGTTCTGGATTGCCGAGTACTTCCCCGAGGATGCAGATGGTAGCGAACTCGCCAGCGACGGACGAGTCATCGAAATGTTGAGCGAACATACCCTCGAAGGAATGCTCGAAGGCTACCTTCTGACTGGGCGGCATGGATTCTTTTCAACCTATGAAGCCTTCGTTCACGTCATCGATTCGATGTTTAACCAGCATGCCAAGTGGCTCTCGATATGCAATCAGTTGTCCTGGCGGCATGAGATTGCTTCGCTGAATCTCTTGATCACCTCAACCGTATGGCGCCAGGACCACAACGGCTTCACGCATCAGGACCCAGGCTTTCTCGATATCGTGGTCAATAAGAGCGCTGCCGTGACCCGCATCTATTTGCCCCCGGATGCCAATTCCCTCCTCTCCGTGGCAAATCACTGTCTGCGCAGCGAAAACTATGTAAACGTGATCGTGTGCGACAAGCAACTGCACCTGCAGTACCTGGACATGGATGCGGCCATACAGCACTGCACAAAGGGCCTTGGAATCTGGAACTGGGCCAGCAATGATCAAGGTGGAGAGCCTGATCTGGTCTTAGCCTCTGCTGGAGACATCCCCACTCAGGAAGCGCTTGCGGCCACGGCACTTTTGCGCGAGGAGTTCTCTGATTTGAAGATCCGTTTCATCAACGTAGTGGATCTCTTCAAACTACAACCCGACACGGAACACCCTCACGGTCTGTCCGACCGAGACTTTGACTCGCTCTTTACGGTCGACAAGCCGGTCATCTTTAATTTTCATGGCTATCCCTCGCTGATCCATCGATTGGCTTATCGACGCAAGAACCACGCCAACATTCACGTGCGCGGCTACAAAGAGAAAGGCAACATCAACACGCCGATGGAATTGGCCATTAACAACGAGATTGATCGCTTCAGTCTGGCGATCGACGCCATTGATCGTGTTCCGAAACTGCAGAGAATTGGGGCCCATGCCAAGGAGAAGTTCCGTAACTTACAAATTGACTGCCGCAACTACGCATACAAGCACGGCATCGATGACCCCGCTGTTGCAGGTTGGAAGTGGCCCTCTCCAGTGCCTGGCAAGCCTGCGTGAGTCGGGTATCCACCGATCCATGCCAAGCCGTCATCCAGGCCCTGAAGTTGCACGCACTACGTGGACATTAAATCGCAAATAGCGGAACACGACACCTTCGTGAAAATGCACAAGAAGGATATTGGCGTTGCCATTCGGTCACCACAGAAAGGAACTTCATGAGCGCGAAGGGCATCATCGCAATCGACGAAAAACAGACAAAAGCAGATGGCGCAACGCTTCTACGACAATACGGATGTGGCCCGATTCCGTTCATCGGTACCGATGGTCTGTATGACCGGCATTTGCTGTTTGACAATATAAAGGATCTTGCCGCCGTGCCCGATAGGAAGCGCTACGAGGCTTTTGCCCGGTCGGTGCGAGATGTTCTCTCGCAGCGATGGATACTCACGGAAAAGACATACGAGCGCCGCAATCCCAAGCGCGTCTACTACGTATCGATGGAGTTTCTCCTTGGCCGCTCGTCGGCGAACAATGTGGCCAACCTCCTTCTTGATTCATTTGTCGCTCAAAAGGCCAAGCAGAGGAATGTCGACTTACTGTCCTTGCTTGAGGAAGAGCCCGACGCCGGTCTCGGAAACGGGGGACTCGGACGACTGGCGGCCTGCTTCCTGGACTCCATGGCTACTCTGCAGCTTCCTGCCATGGGCTACGGACTGCGTTATGAGTACGGAATTTTCAAGCAGTCCCTGCAGAACGGATGGCAGCACGAACAAGGAGACAACTGGCTGCGTCATCCGGACCCGTGGGAAATTGCCCGTCCGGATGAGGCGGTGGAAGTAAAGTTCAATTGCTCGTTCGAATTGCAGGGCGGATCATTTCGCGCGGTCGTTGGTCACCCGTCCTCTTTGCTGGGTATTCCCTACGACCGCCCGGTTGTCGGTTACGGCGGAAGGACCATCAATACGCTGCGTCTCTGGGCCGCAGGCGCGTCTAACTACTTCGACTTCCAGGAATTCAGCAGTGGGGGATTCGCCAGCGCGCTCGCTGAAACCCTGGCGGCCGAATCTCTAACCCGTGCCCTCTATCCTGATGATTCGACTAGCAAGGGACAAGCCCTGCGTTTCGTACAAGAGTATTTCCTCGTGGCATGTTCGCTAGCCGATCTCGTCCGGCGGTTCCGAAAATCTAATGCTGACTGGAGTGAACTGGCGGACAAAGTTGCGATCCAGCTCAATGATACGCACCCTGCCATGGCCGTACCGGAGTTGATGAAGATCCTGCTCGACGATGCGCGTCTGGGCTGGGACCAGGCATGGGAACTGACACAAAAAGCTCTCGCGTACACCAACCACACTCTGCTGCCGGAGGCTCTCGAGAAATGGCCGCTGGAGTGGTTCGAAACGCTACTTCCTCGGCACCTGGAGATCATTCTGGAAATCAATCGGCGTCTTCTTGTTGCCGGTCTGAGTAAGTTCCCGGCTGAAGACAACCGGATGGAGCGAATAAGCCTGGTCGAAGAAGGCCCGCAGCGAAAGATCCGCATGGCAAATCTGGCGATTGTAGGTTCTCACGCCACGAATGGTGTGGCAGCCATTCACTCCGGGCTGCTGCGGACCGTGACAGTCAAAGAACTGGCCGAGTTGTTTCCCGAACGTTTCTGTAACAAGACCAATGGCGTCACACCGCGACGCTGGTTGTTGCTCTCGAATCCGGGCCTGGCTCACACGATCACCGAGGCGATCGGCGAGGCCTGGGTCACGGACCTCGATCAACTCAATGTCCTCAGGCCGCTCGCTGAAGATAGTGGCTTTCGTGAAGCGTTCAGCAAGGCGAAGCGCGAGGCCAAAACAAACTTTGCCAATTGGCTCAAGGGGACCTCTGGTCAGGTGGTCGATCCGAACAGCATCTTCGACGCACACGTCAAACGGATTCACGAATACAAACGACAGCTGCTTAACGTATTGCGTGTTGCAGTGCTTTACAACCGCATCCGCGAAAATCCTGATGCCGAGATCACTCCACGTACATTCTTCTTCGCCGGAAAGGCCGCGCCATCCTATCGTCTGGCCAAGTTAATCATCAAATTGATAAACAACCTTGCCGGCACGATTGAGGGTGACCCGGAAGTGCGTGGCCGTCTTAAGGTGGTGTTTCTACCCGAGTATTGCGTCTCCCTCGCGGAGCGGCTGATTCCCGCCAGCGACGTGTCGAATCAGATATCCACCGCTGGCTATGAAGCAAGCGGCACGAGCAATATGAAGTTCATGATGAACGGTGCGCTCACGCTCGGAACGCGAGATGGTGCAACTATCGAAATGGCGGAAGCAGCTGGCGAGGAGAACTTCTTCCTGTTTGGTTTGACGGCCGACCAGGTGGTCAACAGCCGCGGATGGTACAGCCCATACTGGCACTACGAGAACGATCCCGAAACTCGCGCTGCGTTAGACCTGATCTTCTCTAATTACCTCAGCCTCAACGAGCCGGACATTTTTACACCGCTCCGCGACACACTCTTAACGCATGGAGACTTCTACATGCACTTGGCGGATTTAGGGTCCTACCTGGACGCAGACCGGCGTCTGGTGGAACTCTACGCTCAACCCGGCAAATGGGCCCGCAACGCAATTCTGAATATTGCAGCCTCGGGCAAGTTCTCGAGCGATCGGACGATCATGGAATATGCGACCGACATATGGAAGGTGGAGCCGTGTCCGGTACCTTAACCACTTTCGCTATGGATCGAGCCATTCGAGCGAGTGGGCTAGTACGGGGACAAAGGATGCCACAGCTTCCGAGCTTTTTTATGTGAGGGCTCTGGCGGCGCCATTTACGGTGAACACGATGCCCGAAGTGACCTTGAATGCTCTCGCCAATCGTAAGGAGCTCGGATCGATACTGCCGGCGGATGGTGGTGACTGCGAAGAGGTGTTATCACTTTTGCAGACTGGCATCGACATCAAGTCCTTAGCTGGCCAACTTCAGGAGGAAGGCGCAAGGTTGTTCGTCAACTCCTGGGATGAGCTGATGTCGATGACCAATTCCATTGGCCTTCCGCTGGCTCAAGCTGCCAGCTTACCTGAAAAACATGGCGACGTAACTCGCAGTTCATCGCCATAACATCCGCGCCGCGCTATGGCCCAAGTCCGCAACGCACAACACGGTATTCTCGATGGGCGAATACCAGCGGCCACACCGCAAGAAAAAAGTCAGCCGCTTGTGGAGTCTTCAGCAACCGAGGGCTGGAGCTCTCCTCTCGGCGCCACAGTCACCTGCCGTGGGGTAAATTTCAGCTTGTATTCTCGTGATGCCTCACGGATCGAATTACTGCTTTTCGATCGGGAGGACGACGCTATCCCAGCGCGCGTGATCCCTATGGATCCATCCGCGAATCGCACATATCACTACTGGCACGTCTACGTTCCGACAGTGCAGCCAGGACAACTTTATGGGTATCGGGTTCACGGACCATTCGATCCCTCAAGAGGATTGCGCTTTGACCCAACGAAGGTGTTGCTCGACCCCTATGGTCGCGGAGTCGCGGTTCCTAAAAACTACTCGCGTAAGGCGGCCCAGCATCAAGATGACAACGTAGCGACCGCAATGAAAAGCGTCGTCTTGGATCCACGCCTCTATGACTGGGAAGGCGATGTGCCACTCAAACGGCCGTCTTCACAGACGATCGTCTACGAAATGCATGTAAAGGGATTTACGCGGCATCCGAACTCCGGTGTTTGCAAAGATATACGCGGCACTTTCCTCGGACTCACCGAGAAGATTTCGTATCTGCAGGATCTGGGAGTACCCGCTGTCGAACTCCTTCCTGTATTCCAGTTCGATCCACAGGATTGCCCGGCTGGTCGCGTGAACTACTGGGGCTACGCTCCGGTCTCATTCTTCGCACCTCATCAGGCCTATAGTTCTCGGCGCGACCCTCTTGGCGCCGTGGATGAGTTTCGCGATATGGTCAAGAGCCTGCATCGAGCAGGCATTGAGGTCATTTTGGACGTCGTGTTCAATCACACGGCGGAAGGCGACCACCATGGGCCGACATTGAGTTTTCGCGGCATCGACAACAGCACCTACTATCTCCTGGAGCAAGACCGGTCGCGTTACGCCAACTACAGCGGAACTGGAAACACGCTCAATGCTAATCATCCGATCGTTCGCCGAATGATTGTGGACAGTCTTCGCTATTGGGTCGAAGAGATGCACGTGGATGGCTTCCGTTTCGATCTCGCATCGATCTTGGCTCGCGATCACCGCGGCGACGTGATGTCCGTCCCCCCGGTCCTCTGGGATATTGAGTCCGATCCGGTTCTCGCCGGGACAAAAATGATCGCTGAAGCTTGGGACGCCGCCGGACTGTACCAGGTGGGGAGCTTTGTTGGAGATAGCTGGAAGGAATGGAACGGGCGCTTCCGGGACGACGTTCGGAGTTTCCTCCGCGGAGACAACGGGGCACTGCGGGCGTTCGCGGACCGACTCCTTGGCAGCCACGAAATCTATCGGCACAAGGAGCGTGAGGCGGAACAGTCTGTGAACTTCGTTACCTGTCACGACGGATTTACGCTCAATGATTTGGTCTCTTACAACCAGAAACACAACGAGGCCAACGGCGAGCAAAACCGTGACGGCGGCGATGACAATCGAAGCTGGAACTGTGGTGTCGAAGGTCCCACGACGGATCCCGAGATCGAACGACTCCGAACCCGCCAAGTGAAAAATTTCGTAACGGCCACATTGCTCTCCCTTGGAATTCCCATGTTCTTGATGGGAGATGAGGCCCGGAGAACGCAGCACGGAAATAACAACGCTTACTGTCAGGATAACGAAGTCAACTGGTTCGATTGGTCCTTGCTCGGGAGGTATGCGGATGTGCACCGCTTTGTGAAGTTGCTCATCGCGAGACGACTGCTTCGAGAAACCGCCCCAGAACGCCAGCGGATGACCTTGATTCAACTGATTCGTGAGGGGACGATGCGCTGGCATGGCGTAAAGCTCAACCAGCCAGACTGGAGCGACCATTCACACAGCGCCGCCCTCTGCGCCGAGTTACCAAGAGAAGGCCTACTGGTACATTTCATCTTCAATGCATATTGGGAGCCTCTGGATTTCGAACTTCCGAGGATAGGAACTGGTAATCAAAATCGCTGGAGGCGATGGATCGACACTTTTCGAGAGGCGCCTGAAGACATAGTGGCATGGCAAGACGCGCCCGCTATTCCTGAGTGCAGCTATCGTACTGGTCCCCGCTCGGTCATCGTTCTTTGGGCGAGCATTGCTGGGACGGAGCACCACTGATATGAACAACACGAACCTCGGCGATTGCAGCACTTCGCATCTCCGATCAACCACCTCCATTTCATCGCACTGACCTGCCGCGCAAAGACACGCCAACTGTAACTCTTGTCAGTGTTGTCCGAGAGTTTCTTCGTCTACTTTCCAGCTTGTTGCCAGTACCCAAAGGGTACCAACGCATGATGTCGGATCGGCGAGATCTATACCACGCCACCTGAAGTGACGTTGTGCTCGCGACAATGGAAACCGTCGCCATGGACAGACAGCATTGGGTTTATGCCATTTTCTTCTTTGTAGTCGCACTTTCAGTCAACGCTCAAGAGGCAACTCCAGCGTCCACTGAAACCGTCGAGAATGCGGTAGCAAATCGCTCGTTGCAGGTCGGCGAACTTCTACAACGGGCGGAGGCCGGCGATACAAACGCACAGTACGACGTGGCGAATGCCTACCATACTGGCATTGGACTGCCCAAGGACGATGCTGAAGCGTCGCGGTGGTGGCTGCAAGCAGCTCAGAAAGGGCATGCTGAAGCGCAGAATTCCATCGGGTATCTATACGAGCACGGGACAGGGGTGCCCAAGGACTACGAGGAAGCGGTGCGTTGGTTTAGCTTGGCTGCAAAACAGAAACTCCCAGCGGCCCAGTACAATCTCGCCTATATGTATCAACGAGGAAACGGCTTGCCACGTGACTATGCTAGAGCCGTAGAGCTATACATCCAAGCCGCAGCCCAAGGTTTTGCGCCGGCCCGAAACTCCCTCGGCGTGGCATATGAGTTTGGCATTGGTGTCCCGACAAATGCAGCGCAGGCCTTTGAGTTATTTCGGCTTGCGGCAGAGCAAGGCGCGCCGTCGGCCCAACATAACTTAGGAACAATGTACTTTGAAGGTCACGGCACAGCGCGCAGTTATCCTGACGCACTGAAATGGTTCAGCCAGGCGGCAAGCCACGGAATCCCTGCGTCGTACGCCGCTTTGGGATACATATATGAGTTCGGAAACGGCGTTCACCGGGATCTCGTGAAGGCGTCGGGATTGTATCGTGAGGCAGCAGAGCATGGCCATCTGATCGCACAAGTCGAATTGGCCAAACTGTATCTGACCGGGAAGGGCGTGCCGCAGGACTATGTCGAAGCCGCAAAATGGTTCCTGAGAGCGGCGGAACAAGGGCATCCAGCCGCGCAGGCTGGTATCGGTTACTTGTATTTCCAGGGTAGGGGTGTGCGGCGCGACTACAGCCAAGCAGCGGCCTGGTTCCAGAAGGCGGCAGACCAAGATTGTCCGGTCGCGCAGTTGAATCTGGCCTTTCTCTACCAGAATGGCTTGGGCGTACCGGTGAATTACGCCGAGGCCTACAAGTGGCTAACGTTAGCCGCAAACAAACGAAATCATCTTGGCGCTGCGAGCATGCGCTCTCTCGATGAATTAAAACACATCATGACAGAGTTCCAGTTGCGGGACGGGAAGGCGAGAGTATCGGAATGGACTTCGCACGCCCACATCAACCTTGCAGTTCGGAAAACTGAGACGGACGCACTGGATGGCTACGCGACCGCCGCCTCCGCCCTGCCGTAGTGACTCGACTCAACCTCTTGGGAGTGGTTTCGACCGCTTTGTTCTGCAAATGAACGTGACCGCAATCTCCGATGTGTGGCGTTTTGCATGAGTGCACTTCCAAACATTGAAATGCGGCCCATCCCGGTTCGGACTGCCCTTCTGGTGGGAGGAGATTCGCAAGTCGGGGAGCAGTTGCGCGCCATTCTGGATCCCGGCTGTTGGGCGCTGCAACATGCACTCGATAACGCCACGGCACTGGCGCTCGCTACCGATAAGACATTTGATTTGATTGTTACTGGCGAGAAGAGCTCAGGCAGTGAAGATGTTGAACTGCTTCGAAAGCTTCGACGCATACGTCCGCATACTCGCCTGATCATCCTGGCTGAAGAAAGTACGCCGGCCGACATAATCACGTCTATGCGCGAACACGCCTTCAGCTATTTTTCCAAGCCGTTCTCGCTAGACGCGCTCGCGGTAATGATTCGCCGCGCGATCGAGGAACCTTGCTGGGATGATGGCATCGACGTGGTGTCGGCAACGCCCGAATGGATTCGGATCCGCGCTCGCTGCGACCTCAAAACGGCCGACCGGGTGCTCCAGTTCTTCGATGAGATCGCGGAGTTGCCGACTCGGGAAAGAACCACGGTTGGAGCGGCTTTTCGCGAAATGCTGACGAACGCGATTGAACACGGTGGGGGTCTGAATCCTGACCAGCAAGTTGAAATATCTTACTTACGAGCCCGTCATATGGTGACGTGCCAGATCACTGATCCTGGACTAGGTTTTACGCTGGATGAGATCCCCCATGCTGCGATCGCGAATCCCGAGGACAACCCTTTACGCCACATGGAATACCGCGAGGCGCAGGGCATGCGACCTGGCGGGTATGGGGTTCTACTGACTCAACGACTGGTCGATGAACTTATGTACAGCGAGCGGGGTAATGAAGTAACGCTCGTTAAGTATCTCGATCTCGAACCGCGGGACTCACAGAGAGGTTGATATATACACGACGACGACATCCCGACGTTTTCTGCAAGTAAAGTCTAAGCGCGCGTCACGGAAGAATGACTAGTTCTGGATTACTCCCGCCGCTCATTCCTTTTACGGTCCCGGAACGGAACGCCCCCGCAGCGTACTTGTAGCATCCGGGCGTGACGGCTTTCGTTGTCACAGGCTTCTGGCCGCCACCCATGATTGGGCCGTCGGGCTCAAACGGTGAGTCGGTACCAAACGAGACCATAAATCCATTGTTCTTGTTCGAACTCTTCCACACCACGGTCGTGCCGGACTTGATGCAAAACAATTGGTTATTCTTCGCCTCGGGAATACTAGGCTTTACGTTGGCGGAGTCGGACCCTCTCCTGATGTCAATGGTGCACTGCGACGAGGCAGAACCGCAGGTGTTAGCTGCACTGCACATGTTGTCAGGCTGGGTTTCGTCACATGAGTACTTACCCTTCTTTTGGGCTTGTGCCGTGGCACAGCTTAACAAGAGGATGCAGGATGATAGTAGCCACGTATTCCAGATGTTGACTTGCCGTCGACTCTTCATGATCGTGTCCGCTAATTGTGCTCGCCTTAGGTCGTTGCCATAGTGCGACACATTCGATTTTGTGACTCGGTTACCTACGGTTCACAGCCAAAAGGGTATAGTTAGACCTCAATCCCACTCAATGATGTTGGTCAGTCTCCAGGAATTCTGATTAAGCTCCCACTGCAGTTCTCCTTCCTTGTTCACGATGAGCTGCGCCGCCGGGAAAAGGACGCCGTCGCTCTTGTCCTTATCCTTGTCGTTGATATTGATTTCACCAGCGGTCAGATTAAAACTCTTCGTCTGAGTGTCCCAATAAGATTCGCCAAAAGCAATCTTGCGGTTCGTGACAAAGCGAATCTTCCTGCCGGTCGGCGTCAAGATCTCTCGAATGAAACTAAGGTCGTATCCGATTGTGCCAGGAATCTGTATCCTGCCCACGCTCTTCATCTTTTCAAGAGCATTCACGAGTCCGTCGTTCTGCCCTTTCTGGAAAGCCTGTATGAGGATGTCTCTGTCCTCGGGACTCGAAAATTCATAAATAATGATCTTCACACCAAAGTTTCTTCCCAACTGTGTGCTCGTGCCAAAGGCCGTGGCGTCTATTGTTTCCCTTCCCCGTTGCCCAAAGCCAGGGATGCTAGCGATCATTAAGAGGCCAAGCAGAATCAAGGTACAGTGAACGACGCTTACAATTTGTGAGCGAGTGCGCATGCAGTTCTCCCCTCTCCCGACTCGTATTTCACTCTTCCAGATTTCGCCAAATCATTTGAACAGCCTAAGTGAGCTCGGCACGATCAGGACACTGACAGAAGTTACAGAAGGCAAGTGGAGTTGCACCCGATGATGATTCTCTCGAATCACATTCTGCTCCGGACAGCATTCGTACTTCAGGCTGCAGGATTGCCCATGCGCAAGAGCATGAGGGAGAAGAATTTACAGGAGGACACACGAGAAAGTGAAGGCGACCCTTCAACTGTTATGCGGCCTGGAGGTACGTTCCACTTCGGGAACTCCTGCACAGATGTGCCCCCCTGTCAGAACTGCCAGTGGGCAACATGATCGCTTGAACGCAATCTCGATATATCGAGATGATCCTTTCACGTATATGCGTACTCGTGGCAGAGGATTACCCGCCCTTCTCCCAGTTTATCTGTTCGATACTAGCGACGAGGGCGAATCTGGAGGTCGTCTGCGCAGTGGCTGACGGCCTGGAAGCGATTCAAAAAGCGAAAGTACTGGAACCGGATCTGCTGCTCCTGGACATTGGACTCCCAACCTTGAACGGGATCGAGGCAGCCCGCCAAATTCGCCAACTCGTCCCTGAATCCAAAATAATCTTCGTGAGCCAAGAGTCTGCTGCTGAAGTGGTGCAAGAAGCATTCCGCCTGGGAGCGTGCGGCTACGTTACGAAAACTAGGGCCAGACTGGACATACTAGCTGCAGTAGATGCAGCTCTTGCGGGCAGCCGGTTTGTCAGCGTCGGCTTGTCGTTTGAGAATCTCACTGATGCAGGTCCACCACCACTTGCGGCTATCAAGCCTTCGTAGACGGTCATTTTCCAGAACGAGCACAGACTTGAAGTGACCCCGAACAGCCTGGGCGGCGGCACGCACTTGGTGTTCTTATCCGGCCGCACGCACGGAATGCCTCTTCGCAAAGACAGGCACTCGTGCAATGAGCGTGGTGCCACGGCCGGGCTGAGACTTAATAGACAGTTCGCCGCTCACCAACTGCAGCCTTTCTCGCATGCTGATAAGTCCCAAGCCGCGACGGTTGATGGAGTCTTGCGGGTCAAAGCCAGCTCCCAGGTCACTCACCGTCAGTTGAATCTCTTCTGGTGTTCCGCGCAGCTCCACATCGAAGTGCCGTACACCGCTGTGCTTAGCCGCATTCTGCAGCGATTCCTGTAACACCCGGAACAGACAAAGGGAGATCTCTTTCGGCAAGCTGCCCGGTATTCCTGCATGTCTGAAGTTAATCTCCACTTTCTGTTGCTCGGACAGCTCTTTACAGTAGCTGTTGGCGGCCGACGCAATACCCAGGTAGTCGAGCTTCGAGGAGTGCAGGCGGTGTGACAAAGCCTGAATGTCCTTTGACAAATCGAAGAGGCGTTGCCGGAGGTGCGATATGTGATAACGGGCCTGACCCTCGGACCCTGGAAAATGCTGGCCCCATTGTTCCAACTCGACCGCCAACAGGGCGATCCGCTGATTGATGTCGTCATGAAGTTCTCTGGCGATCCAGGTGCGCTCCTCTTCGTGGGCCTCAATCAGCATGCGCCCCATATTTGCCAGGGATTCCTCGGCCAACTTGGCCTCACTGACATCTAGGCAGGAACCGATGTAGCCGACAAACGAACCATCCGGATTCAATCTGGGAACGCCTATGTCAAGCAGCCATCGGTATTCTCCATCGTGCCGTCTCAGGCGATACTGCATCTTGAATGGCTCACGAAGATCAAATGCTCGCGCGTAGGTATCTAAACAGCCCTTCAAGTCCTCGGGATGTACCCCTTCCAACCAGCCATTGCCCTGCTCAGCTTCCAAAGGCCTGCCTGTGAACTCCAGCCAGGGTTGATTGAAGTAGTTGCAAAGCTTGTCGGTACCCGACATCCAGATCATCACTGGAGCTGTATTGGCGACCAGGCGGAAGCGCTCTTCGCTTTCACGGACCGCGTCCTCGGCCTTACGGCGTTCTGTGATGTCCACTCCCATGCCAACCATGCGCACAGGATCGCCATTCGTTGCGTAATAGTATTTTCCTCTGGCAGTCACCCAGCGCACCGTGTCGTCCGTGCGAACGACACGAAATTCCGCCGTGTACGGCTTCCGGCTTCGTTCGGCATCAACGATCGCCTGCTGGACGAGTTCTCGGTCCTCCGGATGTACGGTGCGTTGAAAGTCCCCAGCCTGTCCGGAGTGGGTGTCCGATTCGATTCCGAACATGGTCCGCAGATCGCCGAACCAACGGTTGATCCCAGTCCTGGCATCCCAGTCCCATACAACAGAACTTCCAGCCTCCACTGCCAGAAGAAGCCGGTCATTACTGATCAGCAGCTCATTTTCGGCCGCTCGTCTTCTCCTCCGTTGCCACAGCAACGCAACAATCAGCAGGGTTTGCAGCAGGAACAGAGCAATACCGCCGATGATGTAGCCCTGGTAAAGTTCCCAGACCGTTAGCTCCCGGTTGAGCACGATGCTGCCTGGGGGAAGAGCGCTCTCCTTGATCCCCCAGCGCTTGAGCACGCGCCAATCGAACATGTAGACGTTGACAGTTCTTGCGATCGGAATGTCATGAGGCTTTTCTCCGCTGAGTATCCTCAGCGCCGTTGCGCCGGCAACCTTTCCTTCCTCAGCCCATTTGATAACGTAGCCTCCTGCCTCCCCATGACCCAAATTGGTATCAGCAAAAGTGAAAACGGGAGCATTCGCAGCCTGAGCAACCATAGGACCCGCTTCTGTCGCGTCAATGAACTGTGTTCCCGCTGCATCCCGAAGGATGCTAAGGTACAGGACCACCGAATGATCCGGGAGATGCCGTACCCGGTCGAGGAGTTGTGGCATGGCTAAGTCGGTCAAGTACTCGAAGTTGAGTTTCGATTCATAGTTATGCAAGCGCTCCCGGAGTGATGCTTGAACAGACCTGTCAAAGGGGGATGAGCCTCCAACCACGAAAATGTGCTTTGTTTCGGGTTTGACCCGTAGGGCCGCCTCCAAAGTCTCGACCGGCTCTAGCTCATCCCACACTCCAGTAAAGTGAGAATCTAGCCTGGCACGGCCCGCAACAGCCTCGGTGCTGGTGCAGAAAACAACGGGAGTATCGCGGAAGAATGCTTCGTGTGCGGCGATCATGAATTCGAGTGCAGATGGCCCAACGGCAATGATGACATCGGGCTTGCGGTCCCGATATTTTTGCGTATACCACTCGCGAAATTCCCGCTGGGTAGCCGAATCGGGAAAGAGAGCTGTGTCAAGGTACTCGCGATATAACTCGATCTGGTGTGGTGAATTTCTCAAGGCATCAGAGATTCCTTGATCGATGAGGGCAATCGCGGGATAGTGTGCGCCAACCTCGTAGAAAACAAGGACGCGCCGGATGGAGTCGACCTGGGCTCGGACGGTCGTGGGAATAACGCCGCAACAAAGGAAAAGGAGCCAAACCACCAGTGACCTTCGGCAAGCTTTGCGATTCTTAGTTAACTGCTCCACAAACTGGCTGAACATCGTAAATCCCCAACCTGACAGCGCCATAAGCTACGGGGCTCACGAAAGCCCATTCTAACGATTTCTGTCGCGAATTGTTCCTGCGGACAGTCGCTACGACTAGAGTTTGGTCCTGGGCGTTAACTGGACGAGACTCATCCTACTCTTGCGTGAGCTTAGCTGATAAGCCCACTGTCACTTTTGACAGGTTATCCCTGGCAGGATGAGGTGCTATTCCTGCTTCCCCGGAAGGACTCTGCCTTGCGCAAGGGATCTAATCAGAGAAGGACCACTGCAACTGTCGGTTTCGAAGTTATGGCAACCATCTCTCGCTGCCCGAGTCCCTGGTACTTGGCCGCGATGTTTTGCGCTCTTCTGGCTTTGGCGGACGCCCAGACAGCATCGACCGGTTCGCTGATTGGCTTCGTAGTTGATCCTGCCGGCTCCGTCGTTCCCGGAGTGATCCTCCATCTTATTGAGCAGGCGAGCGGCGAATCACATTCGGCAGTTTCGGACAAAGAGGGCAGATTCTTTCTTTCTTTTTTACGGCCCGGTAGCTATCAACTTCAGATCAGCAAATCACACTTTGCTCCTTTAACCATCAGCGAAATAGTTATCTCGGTTACGGAGACAAGGCGCGTAGAAGTCCACCTTAGGCTTGCAACTGTCGTTGAGCAGACCCATGTGTCCTCTGAACTTCCGATAGTTCAAACAGACAATTCGACCCTCGGGCGAACGGTTGATAAAAGAGAGCTCAATAGCTTGCCCCTTGCGACTCGGAACGTTGCACAGATAGCAGGACTTTCGCCCGGCGTAACTGCCGGCGTTTTCAATGCCGGGGAACTTGGTCTCGGAGGAATCGGGCTTTCACAGATAGCCAGCTCCAATGATGGAATTTTCGCGCATGGGGCACGTTCGTATGACAACAATTGGGAACTAGACGGAATTAGCGTCAGCGATGTACAGAGCAGTGGTGCCGGCAGTGGTGGTATTCCTATTCCAAATCCAGACGGCCTTCAGGAGTTTAAGGTGCAGACCGCCCTTTATGATGCTGCCTACGGACGCTACGGCGGAGCCAATGTAAGTGTGATCACCAAATCGGGCACAAACTTCTATCACGGGACCGTTTTCGAGTTCCTTCGCAACGATGTCCTAAATGCCAACGATTTCTTCCTAAACCGAGTCGCCCGGCCTCGGCCAAACCTCAAGCAGAACCAGTTCGGATTCTCCTTTGGCGGGCCTATTAAGAAGGAAACACTTCTTTTCTTTGGCTCATATCAAGAAACCCGACAAGTAAACGGTATGGCGGCAGGTCAGTCGCGGATAGCTTGTGCTTCGAGCTTGAGTTCACCACCTCTGACGAATGACCGATCACAAATCGAACTAGGACGGCTTTTTGGTGGGATGAGCGGCGCAATGGGCGGAGTGGCCATCGAACCCGACGGGTCGAACATAAACCCATCCGCCCTAGCGTTGCTGAATTTCAAACTACCCGATGGGAGTTTTCTTATTCCGACACCACAGACTATCGATTCCTCCAAGCCCTATGCGAGCGAGGGCTTTTCGGTGTTCACATATCCCTGTAACTTTGAGGAGGATCAGTTCTTGGCCAATGTCGACTACTTGGTCTCGCAGAAGGGTAAACTAGCAGCGCGGTTTTTCTTCGCCAACGCGAATAAGACTGTTACGTTCCCCGGCAATTTCTTTAATCCTGCGCCGAATATTCCTGGCTTTTCGAGCCCCAACCAGTCGGGCAATAGGGTTTTTTCTCTCACACACACGTACACCTTCGATAATGCCCTGCTGAATCAATTACGGTTAGGTTTCGTCCGAACTACAGGGCGTGCGCAGAGCCACTCTCCGTTTGAGTGGTCCCATGTTGGCGTCAGCGAAAGCGAAATGAGTATGAATGACGAACTCCCGAACCTGAACATTCTTGGATCAGTTGCCTTTTCCACGGCATTTCCATTGGCTTTTGCGCAGAACAGCTTCATATTCAGCGACGGCCTGAGTCTCGTTCACGGTGCTCACACGCTCCGGTTCGGAGGATCTGTCACACGAGTGCAGGATAACTTTAGAGATCCAGGGCTCGGATCATTTGTACAGTTCTTAAGCTGGCCAGATTTTCTCCTTGGCCTGAGTGCGAAGGACAATGGGACTGGGACCTTCAGCAATGTCTTTGCCTCCATCGATGATTTTGGCCTTTTCGATCGTGACTTTCGGGTGTGGGAAGCTTCGCTGTTCTCACAGGATGACTACAGAATTGGAAAGCGACTGACTGTCAATTTTGGGTTGCGCTATGAATGGTTGGGGCAATTCGGAGATAGGCTGGGCCGGAATTCCAGTTTTGACGTCAGTAAAGCAAATCCCAATCCGCCCGCAGACGGGAGCGTCGCTGGGTACATTGTCGCTTCCAACTTTCACGGAATCCCTCCGCCCGGGGTGCTTCGTTCGGACAATACTTTTGCGAATCAGGGCGACGGGCAAAATACCCTCGCCCCTCGACTGGGATTTGCTTGGCAGATCTTACCGACAACGAGTCGATTGTTGCTCCGGGGAGGATACGGCATGTATTTCTCCCGTCCGACGGGGCAAGCTTTTTTCCAAAGTGCGAGCGCTGCGCCTTTCGCATCACTTCGAATGGCTGCCGGAGCAACCAACAGTGACGCAAGTTTCCAATCGCCTTTCTCTCAACCATTCCCAACCGCTGAATCTTTTCCGCTGTTCGCGCCATACTCCCCCACAACCGCAATCACAATTTACAGTAGTCCACCAAACTTTCGTTCCGCCTTAATTCATCAGTATTCGTTGAACGTTCAAGAGGAACTTGCTAAAAGAATGTTGCTGGAAGTTGGCTACGTAGGCGCGCGCGGAACCCATTTGCAGAGAGTGCGATCTTTAAATCAAGCATCGTCGGCATCTCCAGCAAATCCGGTCAGGGGAATTATGTCCAACACGCTCGCCAATATTCCCTCGCGAGTCCCAATTCCCGGGATTCCCGCAGATTCGCTAGATATGGTGGAGTCAGCGGGTAGCTCTTGGTATAACGGTTTGGAAATCAGCCTCGAAAACCGAGTGAGCGATAGCCTGCAGTTTCTGGCGTCTTATACTTTCTCTAAAGCGTTAGATACTGATGGGGCCAACATTAACGGCACGTCTGCAGGGCTCTCCTTGACGCTTGGAGATCAAAACTCTCCAAACCAGCGCTGGGGGCGGGCCAGTTTCAACCGCACGCAACGATTCATCATCAGCTCAACCTGGTCGATTCCGAGTCCACATCGGGGGTTAGGCGCATCAATCTTCGGAGGATGGGCTCTGGACGTAATAGCTGCCATCCAGTCCGGCAGTGCTGTCACGATAGCTGACACAAATACATCCAATGTTTTCGGAATCAGTGAGGATCGTGCGCAACTCACCGGTATGTGCAGAAAGAACCAACTGGTGAGATCAGGGCGAATCGAGTCGAAACTGAATAACTATTTCAATACACCCTGTTTTACGACTCCTCCCGTAATCGGAGCGGATGGGATTGGCATGTCCTTCGGCAACAGTCCAACCGGGATCGTAGATGGTCCCGGCCAGGTGAACTTGGATCTGGCGGTCTCGAAGGCCATCTCACTCTCGTGGCCTCAAGAAAAGAGCACGCTTGAACTTCGTGCCGAGTTCTTCAATCTATTCAACCATCCCCAGTTTGCGAACCCAGACGCCAACTTCACATCCCCTACGTTCGGCGTCATCAGCAGCACGGCTGTAAATCCGCGTGTTGGGCAGTTGGCGCTAAAGTTGGCGTTCTAGCTGCACCGTAGGAGGCGTTCAGATATCCTCGGTTTCGCGCGACTTGCTTCTCTTGATTCCACTACTAATAAACTCATCGCCCCGCAGAACAGCGGCCACAGCAGTTAACAGCTCACTCCCCGCATCCGTTTTCAGGACGTATCCGTGTGCCCCAGTGATCAAAGCCGCGGCGACAACCTCCTTGTCGTTATTTTGAGTCAAGAAAATTATCTTTGCACCGGGAGAGACCTGACGGATGCGACTTGCGGCTTCGATTCCGTTGAGATTGGGCAGTTCGATCTCCAGCAGCATCAAGTCTGGTTCCAGTTCTTTCGCCTTCTGTACAGCTTCCAAACCGTCCGAGACTTCGGAGAGGATCTGCAGTTCTGGCCTTTTCCAAAGTACCGACGCCACAAAGCAACGATACGGTTCAAAATCGTCAATCAAAAGAACCCGGACTGATGATGTCCCAAGCGGTTCCCTCCAATCTGAACTTCGAAGTCACCGAACAGCTGCTGAATCCAGACACAAAGGAGCGCATAAACGAAGCAGTTCATTTCACAAAAAGCAGCTACTCCAGTCCTTAGAAGCAACGCGCAGGCAGGTCAGCGTGGCAGTCAACGCCCTCAAGTGAAACTATTTAAATCGTTTTACTATTAAAGTGCAAACAGCGTTTCAAGGATCTTGCTGCTCCTCGGAGTTGCGGGCTTCGAGTTCCTCACGGAGCGATTCGCATATCAATTTGTCTGTTTTGTGCCTTATGGAAAGGACTCCGGCAAGCCCTGCGTTTCGGAAGTCGAAGAGAGGCAGGAGAGTTCATGCACCGGACTTTGCCCCCCTGCCTCATCGACCGTTCTGCGGATGGGGGAGGTATGCACGTTCAACAGTCTGATATGTTCTACATCAGCATCCTGATTGCGATGCAATATTCACTGAAATTCTTCGCGGCGCGTTACCTGTGAGACATCGTCCAGCTGTCTCCAAGCGTTCTTCCTTGCTTTTGGGCAACGACAAGCCAATCGTCCATGCAAGAATTTAAGATTCATGAAGAACGAAAAACTCAAGTCCACAACCGTTCGCTTCACGGATGCGGACCTTTATCTCATCGAATGCCTGCGAGAGAAGCTCGGGCTCGGCATGATTCACATACTTCGACTCGCTATTAGGCGCTTGGCCGAAAGTGAGAATGTACCGCCTTCTTCCGCCGTCCCGAAAAAGCGTTAGATTCCCCGGAAGTGTCACTCATAATACTCGCTGAACTAACAGGACTTCGAGCGCTCGCGGTCACGCACTCGGCGATTTATTGGACTCAGGCGAACTGGCGACCTCTTTCTGTTATGAATTAGCTCTAGGTTAAGCGACTGAACCGAGTTCGCGTGGCGAGCTGCCACTGCTCTTATCCGACCAGGCTGAGTTGCAGGCGCAAATCCGTTTGCAATCCGAAAACTTGGATGAGGGAGTAGTCGAGGTTGAGTGTCTGGCCGGGATGAATGCGGGTGCCCTGACGTGTGCCGTGGAATTCGTGCATCTGGGGCGCTTCGTGCGGTCCCGAGATTCCTGTCAGAACCTGGTCATTGAGCATAATCGCGTGTTCTCAACGACTAGATTTCTTGGGGTTCCCCTGCAAGAACTCCCAGTTTCACTGCCGGCACCGTCCCGTAGAATCGGTCTTCCTTCGGGTGGAAGCGTGCAGATTGTGACGTACCGTCGAACACCCAATCTGACGCCTGGCTCTCGACGGCAAGCGGGAGCACACGCAATTTGTAAAGACAAACAGCGCAGATCCGGCTACGTGACTAACCGCTTGAGGAGTGAAAATGAAATCCCGATTGATGGTTGTTGCCTTATGCTCGCTGATCTCCATGCCACATGTCGCCGTCGCCAAGAACAAGCGAGCAACCCGAGCAACTGCTGCGCAGGTAGCGCCCCCTTCTATCCCCCTGCACGACTTGGCCGATATAAGCCGCCCCGATGGGGTCATCGCACAAGTGCTCGCATTTCAGCCAACAATCCCGCTGGGGCCAGTTGACGTGCTCAAAGCATACGAGGACGGAATGACGTTGATCGCCCAGCAACTATCTGCCGACTTAATCAGCATCTCGCAAGCAAACATAGCCCGTCAGATTACGCGAGACGAGGCTGAATACTTAATCCTGGAGAGATATCAGGTGGCGATGATGCAGCATGAGGTGCTCAGTGCCCTTCACGATAGTTTGGAACACGAGGTCGCCCAGACACCAATACGACCGAGCCGAAGTCGATCTCCAGATACTGCAGTTGTTGTGCAACTGCCGTCGTGGTCCGGACAGGTTCGACTCCAGTAATGTGGGAGCTTTCCAGGGAAACTGCAGCAGGACCATTCGTCGCGGCTGCGATCCTCAGGCCGACAAGCTGAAAGATTCTACGGCTGATGCTTCGTCGTCCTTCACATCGAAGACAGTGTAGAGCTTTGTAATCTGCAGAAGATCCTGGATCCTCTTGGTTAGGTTCAGCAGTTTGAGTTCGCCGCCCTGTTTCTTGGTAGCGGCAAAGGCACTGACAAGTTCCCCGATACCCGAGCTGTCGATATAGCTCACGTCGCCCAGATTCAACAGAATTCTTTTCTGCCCCTTGGTAAGCAGATCGTGCACCGTATCACGCACAGTTATGCTGCCTTCACCGAGAACGATTCGACCCTTAAGGTCAACGATAGCAATGTCATGCGACTGACGGATAGTGAAAGCTATGCTCACGAATGGCTTCCTTTAATTTAGTAGACACTTCTTAATAGACGAATCGACTGAGAAAGTTCAGCCGCACCCATCGACTTCTCCGCCACCGCAAGGCTGACCCTGGGTTCGGTGACGGCTTGCTCCTCTTCAAGAAGCCTAATCTAGGCCCAAGGGCGTAAGTCAGGAACTGTCAGATGTTATAGGGCGATATATGGACAAACTCGAAGGCTAGTGTTGTTGACGTGATGTCGCGTTCACACTCGATCGCTCTCGACGTCGGCACGAGCAGTCTTCTGGGCGGCGTACTTCAATTCCTCACGCAGGCGTGCCTGCACCAAGCCGACGGCAACTTCAGAACTGGCCGGGACATTCCGAATATTGGCTCGCGCTATGCCTACAGACGTGGCTTCGCTAGCCGTCCTCTCATAGCTCGCGTCAACATCTGTCGTCCTACCACACTCGCAATCAGGCTGATATTGCAACAGAGAACAAAGGAGAGTGACTGGTAGAACGAGCAGAAAACTGATTAGAATCACAAAGAACTCTTCCGCCGCCCAAAAAGCCGTCCAGTCGCTGGCCATGACGGGTGGCGAAATTGTCTGGGCAGTAACCCATCAGTTACTGTCCGTCGGTGCCATGGCGGTGCTCTCGTCCGCGAAGCGTGCAGCATTTCGAAATTGAGCGCTGCTCCACTTGGGAAACAACAAGTGCCGCATCTTGAGCCTCGCATGGTGAAGTTGCGACTTAGAGGTGTTGATGGAGCAGTGCAACAGTTCAGCGATCTCGCGATGCTGGTACCCGTGAACCTCATAAAAACCAAATATTCTCCTGTAACCTGCGGGGAGCGCATCGATCGCCCGGCGCAGAGTGATGCGGTCGATGGCGCCGGAGAGATGGGGATCACGATAGCAAAGTTCGTGCCGAAGTGACGGCGAATCCGAAGATGCCGGCGCGTCGAGCGAAAGCATGGGCGGGGACTTGTGCCGACGACGCTTCAGCAACACTGTGTTTACGGTGAGGCGATACAGCCACGTCGAAAAAGCTGAGTCTCCACGAAACGTTCTGACATTGCGAAACACCTGAAGGAAAGCTTCCTGCGTCAGATCTTCTGCCTCTGAAGCGTCTCTCGTCATCGACAGGCAAACTGAGTAAACCCGTTTTCGATGGAACTGAAGAGCGTTGCAAATGCCTCTTCATCTCCTCGCTGTACGCGTTGGACCAAAATCAGTTCGCTTGCAACTCGTTCGCTCTTCTCAAGGGAAACAGGGCGCGTTGTTACGGCGGGAATCGCACGGGTCGCCACTTAAGTCTCCTTAATTGTTCCTTCCGACTTGTGATTGCGGCTTTATGGATCGACCCTACGGAGAAACGGACGAGCTTCGACAGAAGCTAGGCTTAGCCATGTCCGCATAACGAGGAAAATCCCCAACAAGTTCAAACTACGCGTGCATTTTACCCGCGGCGAAGTTTGCAAGTTACTGGCAGATCTGACAGGTCGGCACACCGGATGGCACACCGATCGCAAACTAGCTCCATCGGGAAGTGTAACGAACGCAACGATCTTGTGCGGGGGATGACATAGTAAGGCACTTTAGCTTCAGTTTGGCAGGAAGTAAGAGGCGGTGATGCAGGCGATTGCCACCTCCATGTTTGCCCCGGCCGCTAGTAGAGGCTGAACCCAAAGCCGGTGGAAATCCGTTGGCTCAATCTGCAGAAGGACGATTAGACGGTCCAATGCTTCCAATCGCCAGGAGGATTCGAGTTCCTCGTGGGCAATTCTGTCGTGCAATTTCTCGCGGAGTCTCTTGATCTGTTCGGCGCTGGGCCACAGGGGCTCTTGGCCTTCCTCTGTCGTTTTCATTATTTCTTCAAAATCCTTTACTGCGAGTTCACTTCTCGTCGCGGGCGAGGCTGGAACGGCAAACTTAGTCCCAGAATATGAAAAGGGTAGCCCCTCTTGGCTAACCCGTCGTTGCGCGTGAGCAACAAGCCATCTACCCTGAGTCAAAACAGCTTTCGCATGCTCACTTGTGTAATCGCTGATTACAACAATTGATCTCGATCAAGCACCAACCAAATTTTCGTCGGAACTACCACCTTAGAGAGAGCGCTTGATCAGGGCCGCTGTGAGATCGTCTTGCTGCGGAGTTCCCCGGGCAAAACTCAACACTGAGTCGTAAAGCTCGGCAATAATCACCTCCGGTTCGCGGTGGCTGAATTGCCTCACAACTGCGGCGAGCCGCTCGGTTCCGAACTGTTCTCCAGCGCTGTTCTCCCATTCAAGAAAACCATCGGTAATGAGGAGCACGATATCACCGGGTTTCAGGATGAGTTTGACAGGTACCGCGTCCCACAAATCCGGAAGGATTCCCAATGGAAGCGCCTGCGCGTCTATAAGCCGGAACGATTGATTGTCCGACGAATACACGAAAATCGGACCGTGACCGGCAGAGAGAAGTTCTACCTGGTCGCTGCCTTCCTGGCACACCGCCGCCACAAAAGTGGCGAAACGCTCTGGAGTGAGGTCCTCCGCAAAAGCCTGGTTGATGTTCTTGAGCATCGTTTCCAGAGGATCGCGCACATTGAAGCTTGCTCGAGAATACGCACGGCATACTGAAGCTAGAATCGCAGGCCCGATGCCGTGGCCAGTGACATCTGCCAAAACCACAACCCAGCGGCCATCTGACAATTTCTTCCAATCGTAGAAGTCTCCACCGGTGTCGTCCGCGGTTCGACTCCAACCGGCTATCTGGAATCCAGCAACTTGAGGTCGAACTTTTGGCAAGAGCGATTGCTGAATGGAACGGGCAATCTGCAGTTCGTGTGCGACCTGCTTGAGTTGGTGCTGGGTTTCGGCTTCGCGCAACGCGGCTTCAACATGCGAGCGGATTTCGGCCGCCACTCCGGCAGCCAACGCGCCCGTGATTAGGAGCATGCACGCGAAATACTTCACAGCCGTCTGGGTCACCGTGAAGCCACTCGCTCCCGGGCTGAAGTGCCAGCCTGTCACGTAAGCAGCCGTCAGATATCCGAGTGCTGACACAATTCCGCAAACCCAGCATAGTCTCGGGGTCAACCGTAGAACGGACAAGAGGATGAATGGAAAGAAGGCCAGGACCCATGGTGTAGCCAGGGGTCGATAGTCGGGCACGAGTCGGGTGCTCGTCAGGAAAGCAACACCGACAGCAGGAAACAGGCACTCAAGGACACTGCTGAGGTACCACACGAAATTGGAAATATCCTTGCCAGAGTGCAAGCTCCCATTCACGGCGCGATAAAGGCCGACCTCGAACGCGATCACTACAGCAGCCACGACCAGACCCCAGCGGCTCATCGCCGAGCCCAGCACGAATATGCGCACGACCGCTAGCACGGCAAAGCAACATACAAAGATAATGACACCGACGATCCGCTTTTTTTCACTCTTAAGCAGTGCATGCCGGAATGCAAGCGATGTCTTGCGCATTTGTTGAATAGCGTGGGTCATTTGTGGTCGTGCGGAATGGCCTGGATTATCTCTGAGCCTTAGATCCGGGTGCCGAAACGAGAATCAGCCGACACCCATCGGCGAAGAATTCATCCCAACGATTTACGCTGGCCTGGGGGGAAAACGACGGAATAGCTTATCGAGCGCTTTCTCAATCTCGTTCCAGCGCTCGTGGTGTGCATCACTCACCGTATGCTTTGCTGTGCCGATCCAGACTGGGCGGTTGGCCCCGCGATCGAGAATCTCGAAGGCAATGCTCCCTTTCGTTACGTGGGCGCCACCAGTACCGGTTGTTTCCCAGATGCTGTGCCCCGCTATGGGGATTCCGCCGCTCGCGGCGAATGTCGGATCGAGAGCCGTACCTACACTTATATCCGTGCTGTGCGCGGCATGATAAGTCACCAGAACATCCGCCGCACTGACAGGCGCTTCGATCATACCGCTCCGTCGGAGTTCAGCAGCGAACCTGTCCTGAATGTAGGTATCCAGGTGCGGATCAAACACCGGCGTTCCGGGGACCCACGCGTAGGTCTTGAATTTTGAGAAGTCTGTCGTCTTCTCGTATTGGATCTTGATCTTTTGTGCTTCGACGTGCAGAACGAGTGGCAGCAGAAAAACCAGCATTAAGCAGGTTGCCGCGGCCCGGCCCGGAGAGCCCCATCCCGCAGGAGATTGACTCATACTCCCACACTGGGTCATATTCACTTTCATTTGTTCCCACACTACGATCAGTCTGGCTACCCGTTTCTTCCTGAATGCAACGAAAATAAGCGAGGGCGGTGAGACCACCCACTAGAACTTTATGCCATATCCACATTCCGGCCGAAACTGTCAGGACATACAGACAATCGATGAGAAAAGGCGCGTGGCACATTGATCGTCCGCCGCAGACGCAGTCCACACCGAACGGTCCTAAGATATGCTGGGTGGACGCAATCGGTCGTGCTGCATCTCACGCGGCTAAATTCCTCGTCGCTGATTCATTCGCTGCTCGACGACCTCGACAACGCGAGAACCCGGTAGGGATACCACTCGCGTAGTACCCCCCGGACGGACCCGGACGAGCGCTCCTTAGCGCATCCGGTTCTTCTCGCAGATAAGTAGCGGACCCGAAAGCTACACTAGCCCGCACACTCTCGCACCTGTGGGACACGCGCAGTCCAGCAGCAGGTAGTGCTGAACATTGTGGTGGGTAGGGACGAGTCTTGCGACAAGGTCGCTTGTGCCCGTCCCCCCTCGCAGAACCCGCCGAGCAGATTTCCCGCAACGGGCTCCCCAGGTTGCGCTCGTGAGGTGGGCAGTCATACCGTCGCTTGGAGTGTCGACACCGCATAAGGTAATTCGAACCAAGATTGACTCTGTAGATAGGACCAGTAGAGCCGGTGCCGCTGACTCCTTCGTCTCAACGTGCGGGCCCATTGTCGGTGTACTTCACGCCGGACCCTATCGAGTTTCGGCTTGCAGTGGTGCAGCCCAAAATACTGGTAGAAGCCGCGCAGCATCAGCGTAAGTTGCTTCTGCTGATCCCGCCGCTTCCAATGCCTATGCTGGCTGAGCCATTCCTTGGTCTTGGCCAAGAACTTTCGGCGGCTTTTGTCGCATGGGACCCGCACCAAGGCGAACTTGCCGCCTCGATCGGTGCCACAGACATGCTTGAAGCCTAGGAAGTCAAACGTTTCCGGTTTCTCTCCGGTCTTCGCTAGGTCCACCCGGACAAAGCGTCCGAAGCGCATCACCCGCGTCTTTTCCTCCGCCAATTCCAATCCGAATTTCCCGAATCGATCCGTCAGGTTCTTGTGGAACGCTTCCGCATCGCGCCGGTATTGGAAGTTCGCCACGAAATCGTCAGCAAACCTGGTCAGGTACGCCTCTCCTTGACAGCTCGGTCTGATCTTCTTCTCGAACCAGAGATCAAGAACGAAATGCAAGTAGATATTGGATAGGATCGGGCTGATTGGCCCGCCTTGTGGCGATCCTGCTTCGGTTCGCGTAACGACTCCTCCCACCATGAAACCTGCGTTCAGCCATTTGCCGATCAGGCGCAGGATGAACGGATCTGCTATCCGATGAGCCACCATCTTCTGCAGCCATTCATGCTGGATGTGGTTAAAGTAGCCGCGGATGTCGGCCTCGAATAAGTGTCCTACCTTCTTCGTGACAATGATCCCGCGTAGCGCCCGTAGGGCTCCATGGGGATTACATCCGGGCCGAAATCCATACGAGCATTCCAGGAAATCGGCCTCGAACACCGCTTCCAAGATCCGCGCCACCGCTCTTTGCAGCAGGCGATCTTCGACCGCAAGTTGCTGAAGATGAGGCAGGAAACTGTTGGTCGGCTTTAGCAGTGATTTTAGAACTCTTCTGCTGCTGCACGATGACTCTGAGCTGATTTTTCCGCGGTTTACGGCATGAGGCGGGTTCGCTCGGAAGTCAATCAGCGTTATGGTCGAACCAACACTCTTTATGCTTGCGTCCTGAGCCTGCAATGCCTACAATATCTGCATGCAATATACCATCCGCAACGTGCCGGATACTTTGGACGAGGCTCTTCGCCGGGCTGCCCGTGAGCAGGGCAAAAGCCTAAACGAAATGGCGATTGAGGCCCTGGCCCGTGGTGCTGGCATTACCGGGGAGCGCAGTCGACAGCGCGATCTCAACGATATCGCTGGCACCTGGCGCAAAGATCCCGCCTTTGAGAGTGCCTTGGACGCTCAGGACACCATTGACGAAAAGATGTGGAAGTGAAGCTGGCGCTCGACACAAACCGTTACACCGACCTGTGCCGGGGCGATGTATCAGTTGTCGAGACGGTCGAGCTCGCCGACGAAGTCTGGTTGCCGTTCATCGCGCTGGGAGAGTTGCGCGCCGGATTTGCCGTAGGGAGCCAGGGACCGCGCAACGAAGCCGTCCTGCGCCGTTTTCTCCTGAAGTCCGGTGTCAGCGTGCTCTATGCCGACGAGCAGACGACGCATCACTACGCCGCTATTTACCGGCAACTGCGTAAGCAAGGCACCCCGATCCCGACGAACGATATGTGGATCGCAGCCCTGGTCCTGCAGCATTCGCTCGTCCTATTTGCCCGTGACACGCACTTTGACGTCCTTCCCCAGCTCACTCGCGTGTAGGTCATCGCTTATGAGATGCCGCGATGCTGTGCGGCGCAAGGGTCGACGCTATTTAAGCCCATCGAACTCGAAAACTGGTCTGGGGCATCAACAAAAGCCGCGCTCAAAGTCGAGCATCTCCACCAGAAATTTAATGTAATTCTTGTTTTTTAATTCAGTGGCGGTCCCCAAGATTCCGAAGGAATGATCCACGCAATAGCGATCTGCCTCAGTGTTATGCGCTTTTTTGTCCAGAAGATATTGCACTGCCAGCTTCTCATTCTTTCACCTCGGGGCACTCCTGCGAAAATCCTGCTGACGCGAGAAGTAGAACAATGGTGACGTATATGCACTTGAATCGCATAGAACCTCCTTGAGATCAATTACATGGTACAGCTCCACCTTCGCTTGGATAGTTCTGGAGGGATTGCAGCATGCCGATAACTGGAGTAAACGAGATGAATGAATGAAACGCTTGATCTTTACCTCCGCGCGCACACCGTTGTGCTCGATCAAGCAAAAAAACGTACGCGAAGGGAGACGACCACTGCGCTTTCCAAGCTTCCGAAATGGCCCGACTACGCTGTGGTATTCGGCTGTGAGTCACGAACAGGTATCACCCAGGAGCTGACATTCGGCTTCTATCGCATCCTGAAACTGAATGGCGACAGCTATGTGCTCGAGGAAGAGGGCGGTTTCTTCGACGACGACCTGCCATTGGATGAACGCAAACTCTTAGGAGCATATTTTCGTATTGCGGTTTCGGATAAAACCTCGTTCCCACCCAATTTCCCGCGGCTTTCGCGCTCGGATTTCATCAGAGGCGTGTTCTACAGGTATGCGCGTCAAGGTGCACTTCTGGTCGGTTTCCCACTTCCACCAAGAAATTCCAGCCGTAGTCGGCAGTTGATGCACTCCACAAAACGGCCTTTTGCGGACATCACGATCCCGAGGTGATGTGGTGCAGATGTGGAACCAGCGGGTGACATCACTTGTTCCTCACTCTC